>Ga0265327_10001622_pt1 | contig 27164 bp, 27 predicted proteins | sample 41621metaG_FD_202089 | JGI IMG/M metagenome (GOLD analysis project Ga0265327, IMG submission 202089) | Rhizosphere microbial communities from Carex aquatilis grown in University of Washington, Seatle, WA, United States - 4-16-21 metaG | ecosystem: Host-associated > Plants > Roots > Rhizosphere...
TGCCAAACGGCGCAAGCCAACGGCCTGGCGGTATATTTGCGGGTTTCCTATTTATGGGACATGTACCCGGATGAGCAAATGCCGGGGGAGGAGCGCGCAAGGTCGCTGTTAAGCAATGACTCCCTGGCGCCGGCATGGGGGCAATATCTAAAGCGGCTCAAGGATTCGACCCAGCCATGCGGCAAAGGCTATTTTATTTCCTGGGAAGACGACTGGCATGTCATCAATTACCTGTCCGGCGCCAAAAACGAGCAGGAGTCCGCGGCGAGAGCGCAAGCGCTAGGGTTTGACGCCTGGGTGAGGAGGCGTTCCCCGCCCGGTTTTCTCTCGCGCTATGCCGATGCGGAAAAACGCCTGGGCGCGTACCCGGTGCCGGACCGGAGAAGCCCGGATTTCCGCGCCGTTTTCGAGTGGTTCGATGACCAATTGATGAACCGCTTGATGCCGGTGCTGGCCCAAAGCCTGCCAAACGCCAGCTTGGAGGTGCGCGTCGACGACGATCCCCTATACGACGGCGACAAGCTGGTCGGCTGGCACAGCCACCACAAAACCTACAAGATAGCCTCGTCTCCTTTCGTCATGGCCTACTGGGCGCCAGCGATGGGCGCCGCAAACGCTGGCGAGAAAGAACCCGCGAAAAAAGTGATTGACCGGTTTCTTTACATGATGAAAAAGATTGCGGACAAGACCGACAATAAAATCTTCATCGAGCAATTTCTATTTGAAGACAATACGCCGTCCATGGCTTTCAACGCGGCCATCGAGCCCGGCCAAATTGGCCGTTTCCTGGAGGACGTGGCTGACGCCCTGGTGAAGCACACAGCGGGATACGCGCTCTGGGGAAGGAGCGACTACGACGCCAGTACCGTGTTCAACGGATTCTTTAGCGTTGGCACCCTGGGCTGGCGGTTTGAGCAAGGCGCCAACATTGCCAGGGTCGGGGACGCCTATGCGGCCCGCCTGCCTCAAGGCGCGAGCATAGCCCAGTCAATACCCCTGGGACGCGATCATTTTCGCGCCTTCGCCAAATCAATGACATTACGCTTCCGCGCCTCCGGGCCAGGCAAAATATCCGTCACCTACGCCGGAACCAAGCATCAACTGCAAATAGGCGGGGGCCAACAGCTTGTGAGAATCGGGTTTCCCATCGCCGCTGCAGACACGGAGTTGTCGTTCACCAGCGAATCAGGGACTCTCGACCTGATGGACATCAGCTTGTTCAGTTTCACGCAAGTTTCACATGTACGCGATTCGCTTGGCAATCCACAGCGTCACCTGGCTGACATCAGAAAATTGAATAAGCTAACGGATGCCGGTATTTTGGAGAAAGCCCGTATTTTTTTAAGCACGCGTTAGCCGTGCAGATACCGTGTTAAGGCTCGCTCGAAGTGGGGCCGGGTCGTGCCCGCCAGCGCCTTGATCCGGCCGACCTGCGCCCGCCGCCTGGACAACAGCTCCCGCGCCGGCAACACCGGGAACACCCCCGGCGGCAGCATGCCTTCGGGCGCGGGGCGCGGGGCGGGGATGGCGGCAGGATGTGTGGAAGCCGGGGGAAGTCCCTGCGCGGCAGACGCCGCGCCAGTGGCAGGCCGGCAAGGCCGCCGCCGTGCGAGGGGGGCCATCGCAGACACATTCCGCAACAACGCGCATGCCGGCCCGCCCGCCCGCTGAGCCAACCGCCCGGCCCAGCCGTCATTGCCACATCACATTGCAATGTTCTTTGGCGGCGGCGGCGAGCAATTCCATCAAAGGCAAAGCCCGGTGCCTCAGGCTCACCGCCCTCTCGTCCGGGTCGCCGCGGCGGCCATCCCCGGACGCGTCCGCAACCGGCGCCGGTTTTTCCGCCTCGATGGCGCTTTTCAGGCGCTCAAGCGCCGAATGCACCTCTTCGGCCAGGATGGCCCCGGGCACCGTCCCGCTATGCCCCATCAGGCCCAGCAGGCGTTGCGCGACCTCGCCGAACAGCGTGATGTCGGCATAAACCTCGCAGCTGAAAGTCACTAACATAAAAGCCTCCTCGACAAATATCAGATCAACCGGGCGGCCCCGGCCACCCAGGATGTGCAGGTGGCCAAGTCCGCCGAAAAGCCACCGGGCCGGACTCGCGGCCCCTCGAAACCCTCGGCGGCGGCGGGGCTTGGAATCTCGATCCAGGGCCGCCCGCTGGCCGGGCCAGCCGTCTCATTTGCCAAAACGTATCGGTTGCTGCTGCTGTCGCAATTGCTTCTCGTGGTCCATTTCCTCCAGCAATTGCCGCTGGGGCGTCAGTTCCGGCGGCCATGCCTGCGGGCGCGCCCGCGGTTCTGATGGCGGGTTTGCCTGCCCCGCCGGCTTGATTGGCTGCCCCGTTTGCCGGGCCTCCTGCCGCGGGTCGGCCATGGCGGCCGCGAGGGGCAGCAGGGCTGCGATGAAGACGGTTGCCGCCGGGTGTGTCATTGCCCCTCCTGTAAAGCCGTCGGGCTGCGCACCGTTAGACATCCCCCCTGGAAAAAAGCGCCCCGCCTCCTTCAAATCCGCCCAAAATCCATGCCCGCCGCGCGGATGGCCGCTGTGTGCCGGTCGTCCGGCGTGCCGGGCGGCCCCGCCGCCCCGCCGCCCCCGGTCGATGGCATGGTTGTCGGACCGCGCGCGGCAGCCGGTCTTGGCGGCTTCCAGGCCGGGGCGTCGCGGAGTTCACGCGACCTTGGCCGGCAGCCAGGCCAAGGCGGCGCGGGCGGGAAACCGGCGGCGGTTCACCGCCGCAGGCGGCGCAGCAAGCGGGCGACGACTTCATGGGCATAGCCGTAGGCCTGCGGTTTGCGGCTGGCGCGCGGCCCGGCGACGTTGAGCACCCGCACGCCCCGGTCGGCGATGAAATCCGCCAGCAGGGCGGCCGCCCGCCCGGGCCGGATCTCGTCGCCGTCGACCAGCCGGTAGGGCCGCCCCTGTTTCATGCAGAAGTAGGCCGCCGTCTCGGTGCCGCCCTCCAGCTCGCCGAAATACAGGATCGCGGTGCCGCAGGCCTCTGCCAGGTTCCTCAGCGTGCGCTCGTGGCAGCCCGCGCCCGCCAGCGCCCGCAGCGGGTAGCGGCCGGGGATGGGGCCGTCCTCGGCTTCGCGGCCCTCGGGGCACCAGCCGCCGCAAGGGAAGCCCGCCTCCAGCGCCGCGTCCAAGGCCGCCCGGCCGACGCCGGTCTGTCCGCCCGTGATGATTTTTTCCAGCATGGTCGCGCCCGATGGTTTGCCGGTGGAACACGCCTCGCGGTTTGGCCTGGCCAGGCCCGCGGGCGGCGTCGGCAAAAGCTTGCCCCATGGCCAGGCCGATTGCAAGCCGCGCGGTTTCGGCAGACGCCCGCCCTGGCGCGGGCCATGGCAGGCCCGAAGAAGGTTTTGAAGCCGGGCATGGGCCGGACGATCCGTTTGATGGCCCGGTGGTCTTGCTCAATCTGTGGCGGATCAGGCAGAGTTTGTAATCCGCACCTTCGCCCGGCTGTGCCGCTACCGCCGCCTGAGCAAGGATTACGAGGTGCTCATACCCTCCAGCGAAGCCTTCATTCACATCGCCATGATCAACCTGATGCTCGGGAGGCTCGATAAGCAGGACTTTTAAAACGCGCTCTGAGACTTTCCAGCCGCTTCTCCACATCGGCCCGAAAGACAGGTTCTTCCTCCTCGTCATTGTCGGCCTGTTCCGGCAAGCCTTTGGCATATTGGCCCATGACGGTCAGCCGCATGGTGACGTGGAACCAGTCCAGGTAATGTTCGGCCTCCGGGTTCAGGTACATCTGAAGATCACGCACATCATCGCCGCCGTCGGACAGGAAGACCACCTGCTGGTTCATCTGCATCCCTTGCGATTTCAGCACTTCGTACAGACGCCGCTTGGGTTTCTCGTCATAGGTTTGGACGAAGCCGAAGCATTTGTTTTCGCCCTCTTCCGGCATGCTCTTGCCCACGATGAGCTCGAAGTGTTTGCCTTTGTCGTCCCACTGCCGGACATAGCCGCCGTCGATGCCGACGGTGATCGGCGCAGAAGGGTAAGCAGTCAGCCGCTCCGTCTGTGATTCCGTCTCCAAACCCGCCATCCTCTGCGTTTTTGCGGAGGGTAGGCAATGGCGGCACGAACCGACTGGAACCATCACATCGAGGCCTGGCAGGCCAGCGGGCTTTCGCAGGCGGCTTACTGCCGTTTGCACGGCCTTGCCATATCCACCTTTTCGGCCCGGCTGTCGGCGCATAGGGCCTCCGCGCCGCCCCCGCCGGCTTTGGTGCCGGTGAAGGTCGGGCCCGTAGAGCCGGCGGCGACCGCCCCGTTGGTCTTGCGGACGGCCTCGGGCCACCGGCTGGAGCTGCCGCCGTCCTGCGAACCGCGCTGGCTGGCGGAGTTGCTGCGGTGCCTGGGCTGAACCTTGCCGCCCGGCGGGTCTTGGCCGTCGTCGCGCCGGTGGACATGCGCCTGGGGGCGGACGGGCTGTCCTTGAGGCTCCAGGCCTTGGGGGCGGACCCTTTCGACGGCAGCGCCTATTTGTTCACGAACAAGCGGGCCAACCGGCTGAAGGTTTTGGCCTGGGACGGCAACGGGGTATGGCTGTGCCAGCGCCGCCTGCAGCGGGGGCATTTTACTTGGCCCCGGCCCGGCGACGCGCTGTTTTCGCTGACGCCGGGGCAGTGGGAGTGGCTGGTGGCGGGGGCGGACTGGCAGCGCCTGGACGCCCCGCCGCCAGTCGGTTCCAGGCTTTGAAAACGGCCTGTAAAACCGGCAAAAAACCAGCAGCCACGCGGGTTTAAGGGCGAATCCATGGTATAATGACGCCATGGATTCGCCGACCGGGCCGATGCCTTTGAACCCCGTTGCCGCCCTGCTGGGCACGGCGGTCTTGACCCCGGAAGGCACCCTCGCCGAACTCGACCGGCTCCAGTCCGAACTGGCCCGGTCCAAGCAGGCCCTGCACGCCGCCGAAATCAAAATCCAAGCCCTGACCCTCGAACTCGCCCACCACAAGCGCATGCGCTTCGGCCAGAGGAGCGAGGCGCTGGCCGCCGCCGGCCAGCGCGAGCTGTTCGAGGAGACCGTCGCCGCCGACCTGTCCGCCCTCGAGGCGGAGTTGGAGGAGGCCCGCCACGCCCTCAACCCCAAAGCCCCCCGCAAGCCCCGCGCCCGCGCCCGCGCCCGCGCCGGGCGGCAGCCGTTGCCCGCCCACCTGCCGCGCGTCGAGCACCGCCACGAGCCCGAGTCCTGCACCTGCGGCCGGTGCGGCAGCGAGCTGGTGAAAATCGGCGAAGACATCAGCGAGCAGCTCGACGTCGAGCCCGCCAAGTTCACCGTCCACCGCCACATCCGCCCGCAATACGCCCGCAAGCGTTGCGAGACCGTCACCGCCGCGCCCGTCCCGCCCGCCGTCGTCGACACGCCGACGAGACCCCGGTGCAACAGCTCGACCCCGGCAGCGGCAAGACCAAAAAGGCGTATCTCTGGGCCTACCGCAGCAACGGCCTCGGCCAAGGGCCGCCCGTTGTCGTGTTCGACTACCAGGCCAGCCGCGAAGGCAAGCATGCCGCCGGGTTCCTCGCAGGCTGGCACGGGCACCTCTGCGTCGACGACTACGCCGGCTACAAGGCCCTGTTCAAGGGCGGCGCCGTCGTCGAGCTCGGCTGCATGGCGCACGCCCGGCGCAAGTTCTTCGACCTCGCCCAAGCCTCGGGCAGCCCGATAGCCGCCCGCGTCCTGCGACACATCGCCCGGCTCTACCGCATCGAGGCCATGGCCAAAGGCCAGGACGCCGATGCGCGCCGGCGGCTGCGCGCCCGGCACGCGAAGCCAAGGCTCCGGCTGTTCCATGCGTGGCTGCTCAAGACCCGCGCCCAAGTGCCCAACGGCAGCGGCACCGCCAAGGCCATCGACTACAGCCTGAAGCGCTGGGAAGCCTTGGCCCGCTACGCCGAGACCGGGCACCTGCCCATCGACAATAACGTGGTGGAGAACGCCATCCGCCCCATTGCCGTGGGCAGGAAGGGCTGGCTGTTCACCGGCTCCGAGCGGGCGGGCAAGCGGGCCGCGTCGATCCAGACACTGCTCGGCACCGCCAGGCTAAACGGCATCGACCCCGCCGCCTGGCTCAAGGACACCCTGGAAAAACTCCCGACCTGGCCCGCCAGCCGCATCGACGAGCTGCTGCCGCTTAGGCGGGATCAGCAAGCCGATTAAAAAAAGCACCCGGCCGGCGGGGCGGCTGACTGCTTACAAATATCGGCCAAGTGGCCGCGCAGCACCGCCAGCCAGGCCTCGCTGAAGCGGCTGCCCTTGGCCGTTTCGCAGACATAGGCGGCAATGCCATCCACCAGAGACTCTAAGCGCGGCTCGTCTTGGACATAAAATTGGACGACCCACGGCGGGTCGGACTCGGGCAAGGCGCTCAAGGCGATCTGCAACTTGTCGCGGAAGTTCTCCAGCCACTCTGGCGGACGGGCCTCGCAACCGGCAGCCTGGATATCGAACAACGCCCCAAGCCCCCTGCCGTCGGACAGCAGGAAGGCTTCGGACTGCGGGTCATAATCCAGCCAGGGCAGCAGGTTGGTGAACGACGGCTCGCGGTGGTACATCGCCCGGACACGCTCCACGCTAGGCGGGTTGATGCCTAAGGGGGCCGGGACGAGCTTACCTAGCCTGCATGACTACTCGCTTGCCAGCAACTCCAAGCCTTCAATCCGCTCGAAGTGCCGCGCATTGGTGGTTACCAGTTTTAACCGATGCTGCAAGGCGGTCGCGCCGATGAACAAATCTTCCGCCTCGATCAACAGCCCTTTTTGTTTCAAATCCTTGTAGATTCTCGCGGCCTGATCCGCGCAGGCGAAATCATAAAGACAATACCTCCATGTTGGCGAACATCGCTTTCCAATAAACATCCTCGTCCGTATTGTCGCCGCGCAGTAACTCATAAACCGTGATAACCGAAACGGCAAAGCGATAGTCTTGCGTGGTGAGGCGGTAAAGCAAGGTTTTGTCTTTTTCCGCCTTCTTCGCCCGTTTATGGGCAATCAGGATATTGGTGTCCAGGCAAATCATGTCCATTGGTTAAGATGCCGCCTTTTTTCTTCAATCGCCTGGAATTCCTCGTCGGACATTTCCGGGCTGTCGAGCAGGAACCGTTGAAAATCGCTTGAATCCGCGCCGTTATCGTCGGCGGATAAGATAATCAGCTCCACCCGCTTGGCGGTGAAGTTTTTCGGCAGGTCGATGTGAATACTGCCATTGATGACTTCGGTGTATTGTTTGATGGCTTGCATGGAGTTATCTCACTAAAAGTGTTCAAGCAGATAGGTTATTCTCGGCTTCGCGTTCCGCAATCAATTCAGCGATGCTGTCCCGTTCTGGCGAGAACCGTTGTCCAGCTCCGAGCAACCGCCGGGCCAAATCCCCGCGTCCTGGAATGACGCGCACCAGAATTTCATCCCGGCCTTCAACAGGCAACCAATCCAGCCGCCAACCCGGCTGGATGCCAAACTGGCGGCTAATTTCATCGGGTATTGGAATGGTATGGCTTGGGGTGACGGTGATTATCATGGCCGTACCTTGTATTGAAGGAATTCTCGTACATGGAGTCCATACGGAAAATAGGATTTCATAGTTCCAATCTTCCAGGATTTCACTGAACTTCATCTTGGTTACGCAGGCTAGGCCATTATTTGGCTAGTATCTTGCGTATGGTGGTGTTTGAAAGCCATAACCTAACCACTTATCTAATAGACTTGTACCCAACACTGTTCGACCTTTTTATGCTACCCTAAAATAATGTATTATCCCCTCACAAGATAGCCCGCCAATGATCTACGAAAAGTTTGAGAAGCTAGACGACGAGAAGCATGACCGCATTATCAAGTCGCTCATCGGGATGGGCCGCGCCAAATTCAACAAACTGGCCGGTGCCTTCACAACGGCCTGCCAAGCCATCCAACAGGAACGGCTCCTGAACGGGGAAATAAAGCAGGTTCCGTCGGGCGGGCCGAAAGGCTACCTCGACACGCCGGAGAAGCGGCTTTTCTTCGTCCTGTATTACCTCAAGACATACCCCACCTTCCGACGTGCTGGGCTTCCATTTCGGCTTCAGTTCCGGGCATGCCCACGACCATCTGGAGCGTCTCTTGCCGATCCTGCTGCGGAGCCTGTCGGACCTCGGCGTGCTGCCGGCGCGGATGCCGGGGACGCCCGAGGAGTTCGCCCAACTCGTTGAGCAATATGAAAACATCGCCATCGACGGGCTGGAGTGCCCGTGCGTCAGGCCGCAGGACAAAGAACTCCAGGAGGCCCGCTACAGCGGAAAAAAAACGCCACACGCTCAAGGCGCTCGCCGTCACGACCCTGCGCCGCCAAATCCTTTTCCTCTTCTGCTTCGTCGCCGGCAGCGTCCACGACTACACGCTCATGAAAAAGCTATTCGACCCCAAGTCCAAGTGGTTCCACAAGGTGAATGTGTGGCTCGACCTCGGCTTCCAGGGGGCGCAGAACGATTACGGCGTGAAATCCAAAATACACCTGCCGCACAAAAGGCCGAGGAAATCCAAGAAAAACCCCGACGCCAAACTCACCGCCGCGCAGGAAAGGCATAACCGGCACCATGCGAAAACCCGCGTCCCCGTGGAACATGCCATCGGCGGGATGAAGACCTTCCACTGCCTGATGCACCGAATCAGAAACCACCTGGACTCGATCATCGATTCCCTTTTTTGGATTCCGGCGGGCCTTTGGAACCTGAAAATATCATGAAATCATCAGCTTATCACCGGGAACAAGTCTAGTTATCAGGCCAAATACGGTCTGAATTGCTATTGTCGAATTTTTCGATTTCTTTTTTTACTTGGTTAATAAGCCATTTTTGTGAATTAACACTAAGATGAGGTGTGTGGAACTTTGATTGGATATACCATTTTCCTTTCCAATGTTGCGTCTCGCTAGGATAGGGAGCTTCGCCCTCAAAATACCCGTCACGCCCGCCGTCAGCCCCAGGGCAAAAACCAGTAGTACCTAATCCTAGCGTTTTGAGCGCAAGAAAATTGACAATAGACATTATCGGAAACCTAGCTTGTGGTCGCGACCCTGCTTCATCGGCAGATGGTTTCCGATAAGGTCTAATATTTTCAAATGCGTCAGGGCCCAGTTTGGAGAGATCGTAGGAATCAGCCATGGCTTATATCGGGGAGCATGATTGTTTGTTGTAAATTACCCTAAAAAGGGAATGACTGGCTTAACGGCAAAAATTGTAACATAATCCGTTTTCGCTGCGGTAACACATCAGAGGAACTCCCGTCCCAAGCTCATGACGCCGTGGTGGCGGACCAGGCGGGTCTTGACGATCCCGGCGTCGGCCAGCCAGATGCGCAGCCGTTGCTGCAGGTAATGGTCGGGGCGGCCGCGCTTCCACTTCTGGTACAGGGACGCGCCGCCGACTATCGAGCCGATGACGGCCAGCATCGCCATGCCTAACGCCATGCTGATGCTGCCCGCGAAAAAACCGGCCACCAGCGCCGCCGGGAACCAAAACCCGGCGGACACCGCGATGGCCAGCAACAGCTCGGAGTCGGTGTAGCCCCGGAACACCACCGGTTCGTTGTTAAGCCGTTCGCCGAGCAGGGCATCCATGTCAGATGACCCCGGACGCCTTGGTGAGCATGTAGGAAACCCACAGGAAGATCGCGGCCCCGGCGACATTGCCCAGGCCGGCCGCGCCCCATTCCTTCTTGCCGATCCGCACCTCGTTGAGGACGGACAGGGCGTTCCAGCCCAGCCACAGGAACCCGGCCACGCTGAGGAACAGGCCGATGATGGCGGAGCCGTCCTTGATGTAGCCTTTGATGATCGCCAGCCAGTCGTCCGCGCCCGGCGCGGTGCTGGGCAGGGTCGGCGCGGGCAGCGCGGCCCACAGATCCGGGGCAAACAACAGCACGAGCCACAGCAGCCGCACGTCAAAGCCGGAGCCAGATTTCATATTCATAACTGATGTTACGCAGCCAGCCGTTGAAGCTCGGCAAAACTCGCTTGCAAGGCTTTGATGTAAAGCTTGCTCCTGAGGGCGAAATGGTTCATCTGGTGCTTTAGCTTGAGCAGTTCGAGTTTGGAGAACGCATAGATGGAGGCGAAAAAGTGGTTGCTTTGCGTCCTGACGGTATGGGTCGGCGAACGGGCCAGGCCGGTGTTGGACTTGACGGATTTGTGGAAGACTTCGACGTTCCACCTTTTTTGGTAGATTGCCGTGATGCGGCCGTAGTCGAGCAGGAGGTCGCTCGTCGCCAGATAGAGGACACCGATGCTTCCGTCTTTGTTTGTAAAGACTTGCTTGGCCAACGCCACAGGGAAGGGAAGCCCCTTGATGTAGACCTGCAGAACGGTGTCCGCCTCCGGCGGCAGCGCGTCCACGCGGACGAAACGGCCTTGGCGCTTGTCTTCCAGGGCCAATGCCACGGTGCGGTTGCTTTTGAGGGCCATGACGAACTCCTTCTCCAGGTCGACTTTGATGAAGGCCATGTTCTCTTTGGACGAAAACCAGTTGTCGGTCAGCACATAGCGGTAGCGCAGTTGGTTTTGCTGGCACACCCGCAGCATCTGGCGCAGGTGTTCGTTCTTGGTGATGGCGCTGTGGCGCTTGAGCTTCTTGGTTTCTATCTCGCAATACTGCAAATCCTTGTGGACGATCTCGAACGCCACCGGCACGTTGACGCCGCCCGCGTGGTACAGGCAGTTGAGGATGTTCACGCCCTTGACCGTGCGGTTTGCGCAATGGTCGAAGTGCCAGGCGATGATTTCGTTTTCGTCGCTGTGGGGCTTTTCCTGGATGGTGTCGTCGAAGATCAGCACGCCGTCGTCCGTCTCGACGGCGCGGACGGCCGGCTTCACCAGCGCCCACAGGTCGCGCGAGGTGTAGTCCTCCCCCGACAGGAACCGGGTGATCTGGTCGTGGCTGAACTCGTTGTCCAACAGCAGGGACAGCCCCGTCGCGGTGATCAGCCCGAACGAACTGATCAGATAATCGCTGTACAACTCCAGAAGAGGATTTTTCATGGCTCTCGCTTCATTAGGAACCCAATCAACACAGGCCATTCTATGCCTGTATCAACCGCCGTGCGTAACATCAGTTACTTATTAGGAGAGGGTTGGCGTCCAAAGGCTCACGGTGGGCTCCACATTGCCATTGGGCGAGCGCAGCACCTCGTAGTTGAGGGTGTAGACATTCCGCCAAAAATCCACCGCCAGCCGCGCCACATTGACCCCCTGGGTGGTTGAAATCGGCTGGCTGTCGCTCTGGGTCGGGTGGTAAATGTCCAGGCGGTACAGGTTGTTATTCACCGAAAGGACATAGATGAAGCCTGTGAACTCCACCGCAAGATCCAGGTAAAGGGTGTCGGGGTCGGCGGTCGCGTCCAAAGAGAGGAAGTATGGCTTTTGCTGCTTCGTGAAATATTTCACGGGGTTCGCGCCCGTGTCGAAAGCCTGGATACGGTTGTTGTCTTGTTCGAGGATGATGACAACCCCATCCGGCGAAATCGCCGCGGCGCAAGGGGAGCCGAGCCGTCCCGGGCGGGTGCCTAAGCCGGCATGGAGCCGTGCCTGCAGCTTGTCGGCGGCGTCCGCGTCCGCCAGGCCCGCCGCCGGGGGTTGGTGGGTTTCGATCAGGCTGGTCTGGGTGTTGACGCTCACGAGCTTGCCCGTTGGATGCAACAGCAGGCAATCGGAGCTGAGGTTGAATTTCCCGAAGGCCATGCCGTTGGCGGGGTCGTCAAACCGGGGCGTCGGATCCAGCACCACTTGGCGGAGCAGCCTGTTGTTGGTGTCCAGATAAAAATTGCCCGGGCCATTCGACAACAGGCTATAGGTCAGGCGGGCGCCCTGGGTCAATAGCCGGAACGGCGGCGTCAGATAACCTTGTTCGGGGTCGACGCCGGTGTTGAGGTTCGCCAGGCGGTCTTGCTGGCCGGGATCGAAGCTGTTCTGTCCTTCCCAAGCATAGCCCAGGTAACCTGGAATGTCGGCGCTGCCTTGCCGGACGGTGATGTTGTAGTGATTGCAGAGGGTTCCAGGGCCGGTGCACCGGGTGCTGAGATCCGGGACTGAAGGCGCCGGGCCGTTTTGCCAAATATGCAGGCCGTTGCCGTCTAGCGCGGTTTTTTGCTTGTGCTCATAAACCGTGCCTGGGCCGATGGAGAGCGCGATTTCGTCAATGACCGCGACGGGCGCGTCCTGGGCGGCACTCGGGTCATTGGGTATCAACCCCGTGGTGGCCTTGCCCAACAGCACATGGGGGGCCGAGGCGTCGGCGGGCACTTGGTGGAATGACGCCGAGATGTTGACCTTGCCGCCGAGGGGGACATTGCTGAACGTGGCGCTGACCTCCGGCACAGGACTTTCCAGGGCGATGGTTTGGACCAAAGGCGTGCCGCCATTGTCGAAAAGCGCCTTGACCACCCATTGGTTGGCGGCTTTTGGCGTGGTGTTGTCGCCGCCGGCCCCTCCCTTGGGCTTGAAGGTGATGGAAAGGTCGTGGGTGAGTTTCAGGTCGTCCTCGTAAGTCCAAGGAGAGCTCATGACCTCGCAACCGGTTTCTATCAACTCGACCAAGGCGCCAGTCAAGCCCACGGCCTGGATGATCACCCCCGCTATGGGCAAGGCGTCTTCCACCGCGTCCACAGTGGCCTGCTCGGCGATAAACTCGAGCAGCTTGGGAACCAGGGTTTGCAGAAATTTGTTTACCGAGCCCGGCGCAGCCAAAGCCCGCACCAGCGCCCGCCAGAAAATCGTGACGAACTGGCCCTTTTGGGTGCCCTTCACGGTGCCGGCGATTTCGACGGCGATCACATTGGCACTCGGCAAGACGACGGTTTTGACGAAAAACGGAATCGATTGGGCCAAGCCCATCCCCAGCAGAAGGCTGGGGATGGCCAGATTAAAGGCCGAGGTCATGCCGATCCCCACCCCCTCGGTATCTTGGAAGGTATGCGAGCCGCAGCCTAGGCCGCTGCCCAGAATCTTGGCGCCGGAGGCGACGGACGTTGGGAACGTGAAGCTGACCTGGAGTTTGGATTCCTGCACCGGAATCCCATAGATGGTGAACTCGGGCGTGATGATGCCCAGACACACTTCGGTGTCGGTATTGAGCCCTGGCAGAAGGTCCGTGGAAGCAAGCGACGGCAACTGGCTGACAGGCACGACATTGCCATTGGCGTCTTGAAACTGGATGTAGACCCCCAGCCAGCGCAGGTACCAGTTTTCGAAATTCAAGGTCACCTGTATCGAGCCGTCCTTAGCCAGGGTGATGCCAGGCGTCACCCGGTAGCCCGAATGGGGGATCTTGTTGACCAGGGTGTACGGCACGGCAGAGGTGTCGGCCAATGTCCCGGGACTCTGGTCGATGTGGGTCAAACCGTCGCGCCGATGCCAAATCGTTCCCAGGGGCGCGCCGCCAGGCGGAACCCCGGTCACATCCGCGCCCAGGCTTTCGTCATCCTTCACGCCCTGCATGACGCTGCCCTGCGCTTGCCTTAGCAGCGGCAAAACATCCGGGTGCCACTCCGGGTTATAGTGGTTATAGCCCTTATAATTTTTGCCGGTGGTGTTTTTAAGCGGCACCCCGTTGTCGTCGGTGACCGGGACGAGGGTCGCCCAGCCGGACGGGTTGGGCTGGTTGGCCGATGCTTGTGGCTCCGCCGTGCCTAGCGCTTCCAATGTGCTGGACACGGGATCGAGCATGTGGTTGGTGGTGATGTGGCCAGAATGCAAGATGTGGGCGCTGGCCGGGTCGACGCTGAGCAATTCGGGATGGAGACCGACCAGCGCGGCGGCATGGTCGGTCGAATCGACCAGGGCGCGCTCTTCGAGCAGCTCCCCGGCCGACAGGGCCGGCGCGATCCCGTAACGCTGCCGCTTCGCCGACAGCGGAAGGGGCTTGCCGACGGCCGTGGCGAACCGCTCGAAAAAGGCGGGCCCCGCAGGCATGGGTATATGGAAAAATATACGGTCCATGTTCCAGGCCCCCGTCGTCGGCTCGAAACTGCTGCGCACATGAACCAGTTGCACCGAGTCGGCCGGAAGCTGGACATTGTCCAGGACATGGGTGAAGGCATGGTCGGGCACCCCCCTGAGAAAAGCGTTGCTGGCCCGCTCCCTTTGCACCACGGGGGAGGCCCCCGCGCTTTCCAAATATTCCAGGCGGTAAAGTTCGCCGCCGATGCTCACGCAATACTGGGTTTCCCGATGCTTGGGGTCATAAGAGAAATTAAAAAACAGGGTGGTCGTTTGGTTCTCGCCAACAGTCTCAATCACGGCAACGCTCCTTTGCGTCAATGGTCAATGGTCAATGGTCAATGGTTCAGCGGCAAATCGGGTCTTGTCATGGCAGGCGGCGGCCGGCCCGCCCACCAGAGCGCATCCTTCGCGCAGCCGGCGGTGGCGGCGTTATCGTAACTGGCCTTGTCTTTATACCATCCGGCAGGGTTGGACGCGCCGATGGTCCAGGGGCTCGCGTTCCAATGGGCAGGCGCTAGATTCCTGCCGCCGGGCGTGCCGCAGCCGGGCGGATTGTTATTGGAAGCCGATGAGTTGTCCGGGCAGGTCAGCGAAGAGTCTGTCCCTGGAACGGCCAACGATTGTTCATAGCTCATTTGAACGCAAGCCTGCTCCCCCACCCCGCCCCAATACCCCGCGAAGAAGGTATGGGTGCCATCCAGCCTCAAGGTGACGGTGTTTCCGCCTTTCGCGAAGTCGAAGAGGGCATGGTAGAAATCGGCTGCGCTCAAGCTGGCGGGCAACGTGGCCCCCTGCAAGTAAGCACCCTCAAAATCGGTGTGGGAGCCTTGGGGATTGGTGGCTTTGGCATTGGTGAAATTGGCCCCGATCAAGATCGCTTGACTGAATTTGGTTCCTCCGAGCTTGGCCCCGCCGAAATCCACACCATACAAAAAAGCCCCCTCGAAATTGGCCAGCGTGAGTGTCGCCCCATTGGCCGAGGCGCAGTTGTCGGTGAACCCGCCGGCCAAAATAGCGCAGGTCGTGCCAGGCCCGGTGGCCGTGCTGCCGTAAAAGTTTGAGTAGTCGAACGTGGCCCCGGTCAGGTCGGCGGAAGACAGATTGGCATTTTTCAGGTAGGCGCCGCTAAAACTGGCGCTTTTAAGGAATTTCTCCGGGATGGGGCCGAAAAATGCTCCCGACAGGTTGGCGCCCGTCAAGTTGGCGTTGGTCAGGGTGGCGCCGTGCAAATAAGCCCCCTGCAACGTGCTTTTGATGAGGGTGGCGCCGGTTAAGTCGGCGCCGACCAGGTCGGCCTGGGTCAAGTCTTTGCCGCTAAGATCAAACGCTTTGAGATCGACTTTTTCCATGCGGCAACGCTGGCAATCGCCGCCGGCCTGGAGGATCTTCACGAGCGGCGTAGGCTTGAAGCTGCCCGCGGTGAAGTTCAAAGCAGGGTTGTCAATTTTGACGGTGTTCACAGTGCCTTGAAACCCGGTTCCACTATAGGCAAGCAAACCCGTGTTATTGCCCAGCTTGACGGAGCCGATGGGGCCGAAGGTGAACAGATTGCCGCCGAGGCTGGCGAAGTCCGATTGGTCCGCGGCGAAGATTGCCGCCCACCCTTGATATTGGGGTTTCTCAAAGACTGCGACTTCGCCTTCTTGGAGAGAGTCGTCGGTGACGGCGCTGCCGTCGGGAAAATAGCGGAACCGCACCGTGAACTGCGCCGCGCTGGAATGGCCCGTGCGATCCTCCACAAACTGGCCGTTTTCCAGCGACAGCTTGGCCGTCGCGCCATTCGAGTGCGTCACGCTGAGACTGACGGTGTAATTTCCCAGGTCGCTGACGACCAGGGGCGCACTGGCGAAGAACGACTCTTGCGCCGGAAAGTCGTTGCCCGCGAATAGCGTCCAATTCCCGCCCGGGCCGGTGGGGCCTAAGCTCAGCGGCAACCCGCCGCCGACGTAGGCCATGGGCCGCCTGGGGTTGGAGAAGCTGAACAGGGCGTCATCGTCGATGGCGGCGGCGCCCACGTTCAACGCCAAGGCCCGCACCCCGAGATAAGCCATTGTGCCGATCAGGATGTCTGGGTCCGCGGATCCCCCGCCCGCCAACAAGACTTTGCCGTTGCGCAGCAACGTGGCGGTGTGCCAATAAAGCCCTTGATCATATTGCGGGAAAGATTCGGGCGCGCCCCAGGCCTGGGTGGCGGGGTCGAACAGTTCGCTGTCGCCACAAGGGACGCCCGTGGCGTACACTGGGCCGATCCACCCGGGATATTCCCCCGAATGCCCGCCTGCGAGCAGCACCTGGCCGGTGGGCAACAGCGTCGCGGTGGGGGCGAAACGCGACCTGGCCATCTCCGAAACGCCCCCCCATCCGCTTTCCGGATCATAAAGTTCGGCGCTGCCAGACCTTTCTCCGGCAGGGTCGTTGCGCGTGGTGTCCCCGCCGGCCACCAATACCTTGCCTGTCAGCAGGGTCGTCGCCGTGTGCTGCTCCCGGGGCCTGGCCATCTGGCCTGCCGAGGCCCACTGGTTCTTGCCAGGATCATACAACTCGGCGCCGCTCAGGGTGTCCGCACCTCCGGTGTTTCCGCCGGTCACCAACACCTGGCCCGAGGGGAGCAGCGCCGTCGCATGGAGCCAGCGCGGCGCTTGCATCGCCGCGGCCGGTGCCCATGTCATATCGGCCAGGCTGAACCGCTCCGCGCTTGCCGTCACGCCCCCCGGCCCGCCGCCGTACCCCCCGCTGACCAGGACATCGCCCGATTCCAGCAAGGTCGCGGTGTGGCCGGCCCGGGCGCTTGCCATCGAGTCTAGCACTGTCCATTTTCCGGTGGCGGGGTCGAACAATTCCGCGCTTGCCATCGGCGAGAAATGGGTGTCGATCCCGCCGGCGACCAGCACCTGTCCATTGGGCAGGCGGGTGGCCGTGTGCAGCAGGCGGGCCGTTTGCATGGCTGCGGCCGGAGTCCACTGCGCCGTGGCGGGATCGTACAGTTCCGCGCTCGCCAGCGGGTCAAACCCCGCGTTACTCCGGGCGGAGCCCCCCCCTGCGACCAAGACCTGGTTTGAAGGCAACAGCGTCGCCGTGTGGCCATAGCGGGCATAGCCCATAGCGGAGTCATTGGCCCAGCGTGAAGCCGCCGTAATCTCAGGGACGAACACCGCCCCCGGGTTTGGCTGTGCCAGCCCTAATGCCCACCAACCCGCCGCCGGCATCCCGTTGCTATCGACCAACCTAGGTTCCGAAGAGAGGGCATTAATGGAAGCGCCCGGGCGATCCTTGCCTTCGTGTCCGGCCTGGTTAGTGCATTGCGGGCCGTTCCTGCTCCCCGGTTTGGAACCGCGCCCCGTCGGGTCTTCGGCACGGGCGTTTTTGCAGGCTTTGTCTCCAAGCGCCGCAATTTCACCTGGAAGCGGCGCAACGCCAGTTTGCGCGAAAGCCGATGAAAAGCCCAGATTCAAGGTCACGGCCAAGATCGCCGTAATCAGCCCTGCAAGGAATTTGGAATGGAGTGAAGGCGGCATCGCTTTATCTCCTGGCAACAATAGAAAATTGTGTGTATTTAAACAAACTGCACGAAAATTCCATAGCATTCTATGAGAGAAAGCGTTGTTGGCGCACTTTGCCGACCTGGAGGCCCCCCGCACGCGCGAGCCGCCGCACCGTTTGGACGAAATCCTGCTGGTGGCGATATACGGGATACTGAGCGGGGCGGACGGCTGGGCCGGGGTGGCGCTATGGGGGCGGACCAAGCTGCCGTGGCTGCGGCAGTTCCTGCCGTTCGAGAACAGCGTGGAAAAATGTCCTGCGATCCATAGGAGAGGCCAGATGCTTGTCAAACCAGGGATTATATCGCCGGGCGGTATCGCCCAATCGCCGTCCCAACCCGGGCACAATGGCATTACGCTCTGCCACTCGCTGAATAGGAAAACCATGCCCTTTTTACCGTCATTCCGCACCCCTCCTATCCAGAATTGGAATAAACGGCGACATAGCGTTCGCCGAGCAGGGCGAGCAGCGCCCTGTGGTGGGTTTTGAGGTTCAACACAACCTCGGCGAATGACGGGAGTATCAATAGGTGGATGTCGATGAAGGACTGGAACACCCAGCGGGCGGTGGGGCGTTCCGTGGGCTTGCCCCTCTGGCCGGGGTAGGACTGGGATTGCCGCGCCAGGCTTTGCCGGATGCGGTGTTCGAGCGCGGCGTAGACCATCAGGCACAGGGTCATGACCGCCATCAGGGCCATGATGCGCCGGGGCGACTTGAGGAACAGGGTTGCCGCCATGAACAGGGGATCCTTGAGGAAGCGGAAGCCGCGCTCGACCTTCTGCTGGTCTTTCCGGTAGGCTTCCAGCACCTGTCCGTCGCTGAGGACGGCGCCTTCGGTGTCGTTGGTGGCGACGACGAAGCAGCTTTTTTGCAGCAATTGCCGGGCGTGGACATCGGTGCGCGAGGCCAGTCGGCCTTCGACGGCGTAGTGCGCGGGGCCGGCCTCCGGGTTTCCGGCCGGACGGCGTTGCTTGGCCGGGGTTGTTTGCCGGACGGCGCGGCCTTCGTGGACCTGGGTCAGCTTGAGCCCCTTCCCGAAGGCGTCCAAGGCGGCGCGGGCGTCGGCCTCGCAGGCGAAGGCTTGCCGCCGCAGGCGGTCGAACGCCTTCAGCTCGGCCTCGCCCTGCTGCAAATGCCTCTTTGCCAAGGTCTTTTCCGCCCGCCGCCGGGCGGCGCGGCTGTGCACGGCCAGCCAGCGCTGGCGCACCCCGGCCTCGGTGACGCAGAGGGTCCGGTGCGCCGTCTCCTCGCCGCCGTCAGCCAGCTCGCCCGCCACCGCCTGGACGATCTCGCGCGCCGCGCCGAAGGTCTCCGGCACCCGGCTGATCCACACCGTGCCGCCCAGTTCGCGCAGGGACTTCCCGGTGTACAGGGCGCTGTCGGCGACCAGGTAGCGCAGCCCGCCGTCTTCGAGCTGCGCCTTGTGGCGCTGGACGAGGCCGCGGAAGCCCGCCTGGTCGTTGACGTTGCCGCCCGCCGCCGCCATCAGCAAGGGGATGCCCGCCTGGTTTTCCACCACCAGTTGCAGCACCACCTGGTTCAGGTCGGGGCGGTGGTCGCGGCTGTAGCCTTGGCGGATGTGGACCACGCCCGCCGCCGCCGCCCCGTCGCCGCTGTTGTACTGGCCGTCGACATGGAAGCTGGTCGAGTCCAGGTGGCCGCCCGCGCCGGACAGGCCCAGTTGCCTCACCACGCCGGCGGCCAGCAGGAAATAAAACGCCTCCACGCCGAACGCATGAATCGCGTCCAGGGCGCGGCCCAGCGCGTCGTCGTTCAGCATCCCGGCGGTGATGCCCGGCCCCAGCAGCCGCCCCACCGGCTTGCCCCGGAAAAAATCCGGCGTCAGGTACAGCGCCCGCTGCACGAAGCCAAGACCGATCAGGATCATCGCCTTGACCGCCATCCCCACGGAGACCTGGCGCTGGCCGAGGTCCTGCGGGATCATGGCGTCGATTTTTTCGACCAGGCCCAACTCATCGACCAGGCCCGCCACCAGGCCATGATGGTCAAGCGTGTGACTCGCGTAATCGTCCGCATCGGGTGCGCCAGGATAATCGGGAGATGACATCATTCAATTTAATTGGAAACGCTGGAAACGCACAATTGTAACAAGGGGGTGCGGAATGACGGTTTTAAGAATCAATGAGCTAGAGCTTTATTATGAAATCCAAGGTGAGGGAGCACCGCTTTTGCTGGTTGCGGGCCTTGCCTCAGACTCGCAAAGCTGGGGAACCGTGAAGGATCAATTAGCCCAGCAATAAGACTGTAAAATGGGCCACTCTCCCGCCCACCACCCCGGCTTTCCTGGCGGCGGGCGTTTGGGGGTTGGTCGTCACCTTTAACTTTAAATACTAAGGAAAACCCATGTTCCGAATCACACCCGGCCTGTCACGGCTGTCGGCGGCTGCGGCTGGCTTTGTCCTGTTTTCGCTCACGGCCCACGCCCATCCCGAGGGGCAGGAAGCGCTACAGCCACACTGTGAGCAGGCCGCGCCCGCCCGCGAGCGGCCGTTGCCTACCGACCCGTTGATGGTCGGGCCGGTCGCGTGGTCTGTGTTGGCCGAGCCTATCCATCCAGTCCAAGGCACAGACGGGCGCATCCACCTGCAATATGAGCTGCACCTCGCCAACGCGTCGCGCTACACCGTTCACATCGACAGCATTGAGGTGCTCGACGCCCGCCATCACCGCGCCACCGGCGTCAATAAAGGCTTCAGTACCGACGGGAAAGACGTGACCGGAAAGGTCCGCGCCTTCTCGTTGCCTGTGCAGGAGCGGACAGCCGTGGACTACAGCGACCAGATGGAGCCGGGGCAAGGCGGCGTGGCCTATTTCGATGTGACTTACGGCAGGGCGCACGAGGTGCCCAGAAGCCTGACCCACCGCATCGTCGCCTCCTTCCAGCTTCCGAGCGGAGAGCGGCAAACCTACTCGGTGATCGGCAAAGCCATCCCGGTCAGCCGCGAACAGGCGCGGGTCATCGCCCCTCCCTTGAGTGGCGACAACTGGGTGAACCTTAACGGCGGCGGAGAGATTGTCGCGGCGCATCGCTACACGGTTCAGTCCACCAACGGCGGGCTGAGGCCGCCGGAGCATTTCGCCATCGACTTCATCCGGCTTGACGCGCAGGGCCACCTCTATGTCGGCGATCCGGCGGACTTGAAAAACTGGTTCTATTACGGTTCTGATATCCTCTCCGTGGCGGACGGCAGGGTTGTCGAAGTGGTCGACGGCAGGAAAGACCAAATCCCGGGACAGCGCCCCACGGATCTCAAGGCCGACGAGTACGCCGGCAACTACGTGATTGTCGACATTGGCCGCGGGCATTATGCCAGCTACGCCCATATACTCCCGGGCAGTATCCTCGTCAGCAAGGGCGACCCTGTGCGGCAGGGGCAAGTGCTGGGAAAACTGGGCAACTCGGGCAACACTGACGGGCCGCACTTGCACTTTCAAGTGACCGATTCGGCTTCCTTCCTCAATACTAATGGACTGCCATTCGTTTTCAGCCGGATGGACTATCAAGGCCATTTTGAGGGGACGCTAGATACCGTGGGCGAAGCGCTGTTCACCGGCAAAACGTCGAGCATCGATACGTCGGGGGCTGGCAACAGAAGGGTGCAAATGCCGTTGACGCTCGATCTATTCAAATTTGAATGAGGGGTATGGTAACCGATGGTTCGGCTTGGTTCAAAAACAGCCGCGTTTGGGCTATGATGCCTGCTCTACTGCTGTTCGGAAGCTCTGTGTCTTGCGCACCCGCGCAAACTGTGCTGGGGGCTGATGCAGTCTTGCAGCGCTTCGAAGGCCGGTGGCGGACTCACGTCACTATCAAGTCAGTGAAGATGACCCCTCATGTAATTGAAGCCACAGGAGTAGGCGTTGGGCTAGTGACCCTAGGCGGGCAGTATCTCGAATATCGAGCGAAAACGGATGCCATGCCGGGATACCCAGTCGATGAGGATTTACAAGTCAGCACATGGGACGCGGTCAACAAGGTCTACCGCCACTGGGTATTCGACTCCGAAGGCAACCGATTCGAGCGAACGGGAACCTGGGACGAGGCGCATCATACTCTCACCTGGAGGGCAAATGAGCTTGGTTGCGAATTAGTCATCCATGATCGTTTTGTGTCTGCCGACAGAATTGAGTGGGATCTGGTTCGACGCGACCCTGCCGGCAAGATCAGGATGCGCATTGATGCATGGATGACACGACTCCCATGAAATTATCGCAATCGGGCCGTAATTGGCATAAAGACTCAAGCTCACCGGTTCTGTTGCGTTTGCAAAGGCTACCCCGGTTTCGGTAAACTAGTATGAGAATTGCTGTGACAGTGAGCGGCTCGTCAATGCGTAAGTCCTAAACTGTTACCCTGATTTGAACCACGCCCATTATTCATTCAACCAACCGCTTAACTTCCATGAGGCACTTATGAACAGGCGGCAGTTCATTGCAGTGATGGCTGCCGGCGTATTTCTTGGCATCCCCAACATCATCACAAAACGCGGGTTTGCCGCGTCCTCGCACCACTCGGCCAAACACCCCAATGCGTTCCGGGAACGCATGTGCACACTTGAAGCCGCTGCCAAAGGAAGACTGGGCGTTTATATTTTGGATACAGCCAGCGGGAAGGAGTACGGCTATCGCCCGGACGAGCGGTTCATGATGCTGAGTACCTTCAAGCTAATGGCCAGCGCCTTCGTGTTGTATCGCGTTGATGCCGGACAGGAGTCGCTTAATCGGCGCATTCCCTATACAAAAGAAGATTTGATCGATTGGTCTCCGATCACAGAGAAACATGCCGGAGGAGCGGGCATGACTCTGGCTGAGTTGTGTGAGGCCACCTTGACTACCAGCGATAACACAGCCGCCAATTTAATCCTGTCCAGCTTTGGGGGGCCAACGGCGCTGACCGCCTTTGCCCGTCAACTTGGCGATGACATCACTCGTTTCGACCGAACGGAGCCTGATGTGAACATAAAATCTGCGGACGGGTTGTTGGATACCACCACGCCACGGGCTATAACGGGCCTTCTACAAAAGGTCGTTCTCGGTAATGTCCTGTCTGTGTCATCCCGCGGTCAGTTGCAGCAATGGCTGCTGAACAATACCACGGGTAACCGTCGCCTAAGGGCGGGACTTCCGACTGGTTGGCGAATCGGCGAAAAAACCGGTACCAATAAGGCAGGAGCCAACGATATCGGTATCATATGGCCGCCCAATCGCAAGCCCGTCGTAGTGGCCGGTTATCTGGGCGACAGTTCCGCAAGCATCGAGATTAGGGAATCCACCCTCGCTGCGGTTGGGGAACTCGTGGCGGACATCACGGCTTGAGCGAGAAAATCGAGTCTTGTGAAGTGCTTGCTTCTGTATTGTAAAATTTATTACAATGCATAGTGATTCAAGTGACGCATCAGGGAACCGGGTGTCGATGCGAACATGCCCCGCTTTCAGTACGCAATTAGGTGCTCATCGCGGTCACGGGCCATTCCTGCAACCACCCAAAATAACCCCTCAACTTCAATAATGATGGAGTAAGAACATTGTCTGCAACTCAAAAACTTAAGGCTTGGGTCGGAGCTGGATTGCTATTGAGCATGGCTGGCCCCCCCTCGCTTAGCGCAGAAACGGTAACAATCCCCGCACAGGATACAATTGCGACCGTCGATGATAATTCTGCGGTTAAATCGATGCCCGACAAATACTCCCTCAAATCACATAAGTTTGGGGATGACGGTCGCGAAACCTCATTGCCGAAACCTGTTTTAGCTTGGGGTTCTTGTGAAAAAATATCCCCCCCGGCATTTACCGGCGGATTTGTCTGCGCAACACTCAAAGTGCCACTTGACTACGATCATCCCAAAGGCCGCCAGATTTCCCTCGCGGTGGTCAAGCACAAGGCATCCAACCCATCCGAACACGTCGGCACAGTATTGATGAACCCGGGCGGGCCAGGGGGCACGGGCACGTCCCAGATACCCAGTTGGATGGGATTGTTCCCCAAAGATCTGGTGGATCGCTTTGACATCGTCAGTTGGGATCCAAGGGGCATTGGAATGAGTGATGCCGTGCAGTGCTTCAGCACCGCAACCGAGGAAGGAAACTTTTTGGGTGAGTCTGCCGAGTTTCCAGTGACCCCAGAGCAGCAGCGTAAGTACATCAGTGTCTGGGCGAAGTGGGGACAGCGCTGCGCATGGGCAGCGGGGAGCTTGGCCGCCCACGTCAGCACCGCAGACACTGCCCGTGATCTGGAACAACTGCGGCGGGCGGTGGGCGAGCCAAAGCTCCGCTACATTGGCATTTCCTACGGAACATTCCTCGGGGCAACCTATGCGAACCTGTTCCCCGACCGGGTTGGACACATGGTGTTGGATGGCAACGTAGCCCCCAAGAACTGGACTGCCGACGGCCAGCGGCACCCTCAGCAGAGCATATCGCTGCGTATTGGTTCGGATGCCGGGGCGGGCTTTTCAATGCGGAAATTCATCGAACTGTGCGGTCAAGTCGGCCCGCAGCGATGCAAATTTGCGGGGCCAAGCCCTCAGGCGACCCAAAAGAAATGGGACGATTTAATGGATCGACTGCTCGTTGGGCCTATTACCATTTATGTAAGCGGTCAAGCGGTGGTCATGACGTATAGCAAGCTGTTGGGCGCACTGGGTAGCTTGTTTAACTTCGTTCAGCCTTTCACCAGTGAAAACCCCAACGTAAAACCCATGAAGGGCTGGCCGCAGATCGCTGAGATACTACAACTGTTATGGGAAAAAATCGAAACACCTCCTGCGCTCAACTCCTCATCCAGCACCACCCATTGCGGGAATGCGTGTGAAAAATACGCAGGGGTTGAGCAGACACTGGCGGTGATTTGTGGCGATAGCCCCAACCCTCGCAACACCGACTACTATATTCGAGAGTCGCAGAATGTTATCGAGAGCAGCGGTCCTATCGGCTTGACCAATCTGTGGGCCGACGAGCCTTGCGCGACCTGGAGCATCCGTGAAGAGGACACCTACGCCGGGCCTTGGAACCGGCCGACGGCCAACCCGATTTTGGTCGTAGGAAACACGTTCGATCCTTCCACTCCCTACCAAAACTCGCTAGACATGGTCGAGCAATTGGCTGACGCTCGCCTGCTCACCGTGGAGGGATTTGGGCATAGCGAGATGTTGAACCCAAGCGACTGTGCGAATGCTTACATAGTCGAGTACTTGGTCAGTGGGGCATTGCCGCCTGTGGGCACGGTATGCCAGCAAAATAAGCAACCATTTGCCCCGCCTAGCCCATGATGGAGTCGGCTTAAGCTGTAATTCCCGACCCTGAATAGGGTCGGTAACATGATTCGGGCGTGGTTCAAATCAGGGTAACAGTTTTGCAGCAGTTCTCATTTTGGCACCCTCACCCGGCTTTTAGCTTGGGAGTGGGCGGTTCGAAGCTCTTGAGCATGAAGTCCGTCAGGTTCTCCCATGTCTCGAAGCACAGGTAGCTGGTCAGGGTGCGGATTTCGTTGAACAGTCGCTTGCGCGAGGGCAGCGCCGTTGGCGTGCCGCCGCGTCGAGCAGCACTCGCAGTGGATGGCCTGCGAGGAGAAATACTCCGTCCCGTCGAAGGCCACCAACAGCGTGCCCCGCCGACCGAGCGGAAGGGGTCCACCACGCCGATCTGCTCCAAGGCATTGAACAGGAAGGCGTACACCGGCTTGAGCGTGGCCGACAGCGTGGCGTCGAGCAGGCTGCGGATGTGGTTGTCCGAGGGGATCTCATGGACGCCGAACAGCGTCCGGGCGTTGTTGCTTCCCTGGGTTTGCTCCAGGCTGCGTTGGTGCTCCAGGAACGAGGGGCTTTGCGTGAAGAACACCGAGAAGGCGCTCAGCGCCGCGTCGACCATCGTGTAGGACTTGTTCTTGCCCTTGCGGGGGTCAATGAACGTCTCGAAGGTGCGGCACATCTGCCGCGTGATGTCGTCGAGGGTCAGGGCGTAAGGGCCAAAGGGTGCGCTCATCAGTGGGTTTCCGTCTGGTCTGGCCGACTACTTTAACCGGCGGAGGCCAAAATGAGAATTGCTGAAGCGGACATTTCTAATTGGCTGCTACAATCGATGTCAACGCAAAATAGAAATGTCACCCGCCGCGCAATTTAGAGATGTCACCCGGAGAGGTTTGGGAAGGTGGCGGGGAACGGCGGAAGGGGCCTTTGCGCTCAGCCGACTTTGAACAGGTCGCCGGCCTGGCTGCGCCGTTTCGGCGCTTTCGTGCTGCGTTGCGTGTCCGCCTTCTGCTGCTCGAGGCGGATGTGGGCGAGGACGGCCCCCAGGCGCTTGTTCTCCACGATGTCGCCCTGCGGCACTTGGCTGATCTTGTCGAAAAAAACGCGGTAGGGCAGGTCCACGCCGCCATGGCTGATTTTGAGCCGCCCGTCCGGGTAGTCCGCCACCGTGACCCTTTTCCGCTTGAGGCCCTTGGCGACGGGCGTCGGCTCCAGCAGGAACAGCACCTTGTCGTATTGGAGGGTGAGGCTGCTCGACACCGTGCGCTCCTCGCGCCACGCGAACACCTCGCCCAAGTCTTCGCCGGCGGCGAGGGGACGGTGCAGATCCTTGGCGTCAGCCGGCTCCTTGGCGAAGCGGGCGTTGTAATCCGCCATGAAGGCCGGCAGCATCGCGTTGCCCGCCGCGAGGGTGTCGACGCCTTGCAGGCGCAGCTCCTTGACCAGCCGGTCTTGCAACGTCTTGTTGGCGCGTTCCACGCGGCCCTTGGCCTGCGGGCTGTTGGCGCAAATGATGACGATGTTGAGTGCGTGCAGGCAGCGGCCGAACTGGGTCATGCCGTCGCCGCCTACGGCCCCGGGCTGGTTGATGCGGAACACGCTGTGCTTGTCGCTGTAGAAGGCGACCGGCTTGCCGTGCCGCTCCAGATAGCCTTGGGTCGCGGCGAAATAGGCGAAGGCCGATTCCGTCTCCACGAAGCGCAGGGCCATCAAGCGGCTGGTGGCGTCGTCCACGAACACCAGCAACGTGCATTGCGGGCCGCGACCCTCGAACCACCAATGCTCGGAGCCGTCGATCTGCACCAGCTCGCCGACGCAGTCGCGCCGGGGCCGCGGCTGGTGGACCGCCTTGAGCCGGGCCTTGCGGTCCTGCCACAGCCCCTCGGCCACCATCCACCGCCGCAGCGTCTCGCGCGAGAACGGCAGGCCGTGGCATTGCGCCAGCTTCTCCGCCGCCAGCGTCGGGCCGAAGTCGGCGTAGCGCTCGCGGATGATGGCGAGGACTTGCCCGCGGATGCCGTCAGGCGCGCGCCGGTTGCCGGGCTTGCCGCGCCGCCGCGACGCCAGCCCGGCGGGGCCTTCGGCCAGGAAGGCCTTCTGCAACCGGAACACCTGCCGCCGCGTGACGCCCAGCAGGGCGGCCGCCTCGCCGACACCCAGACGGCCGGCCTGCAAATCCTGCAGCACGGAAACGCGCGAAAATTCTTCTTTGCTCATGGTCACCAACGTCATCAATGTGTCCCCCTTATAGTGGACCCCGTTTTTCGGACAGTGATTTAAGATGGTGTCTGGCGAAGAAACGGGGGTTGTGATGAGCGAGAAGAAACGCAAGGTGTTCAGCGGCGAGTTCAAGGCGAAGGTCGCGTTGGAGGC
>Ga0265327_10001623_pt1 | contig 27162 bp, 18 predicted proteins | sample 41621metaG_FD_202089 | JGI IMG/M metagenome (GOLD analysis project Ga0265327, IMG submission 202089) | Rhizosphere microbial communities from Carex aquatilis grown in University of Washington, Seatle, WA, United States - 4-16-21 metaG | ecosystem: Host-associated > Plants > Roots > Rhizosphere...
TGGAGCTGGTCAATTTGCTCCGGCTAAGGGTGGTCAATTTGGACCGGCTAAGGGTGGTCAGTTTGAACCGGCTGGCGGTGGTCAAATAGAAACGGCTGGTGGTGGTCAAATAGACCGGCGTTTGCATGATACCGCCTATAATTTTTTTTCATAGCAGATATGAAATTGTTATCTGATGGGAGGATATTGACTGTAGGCAATTATGTAGCTCAATATCTATCGAATGGTCGAAGTGACAGCAGTTTTGGCACTGCTGGTAAAGTACCACTGGATAGTTTATCAAAACCACTTTCGCTTCATGGCACCTCAATAAATATTTTGAGTAATGGAAAGATCATTGTTTCTGGAGTTACATATTTATGGACGGGGAGAACAAGTATAGTTGGTGGATTTGTTTTACGGCTTAGGTATGATGGTTCATTGGACTCAAATTTTGGGCAAAATGGTGTGACTTTATTGAATGCAGTTGTTCAAATGTCTACAGTTCAGTCTGATGGGAAAATTGTTACGTCAGGTCCCATAACCTTAGGGTTTACTGATTATGTATTCGTAAATAGATTGAATAAGAAGGTAGTCTAGATAGCAGCTTTGGTATTAATAGTTGGGTCAAAATTTGGAATTTTATTAATCAAGCCAATGTTAAGGGTATTGGAATATTATACGATGGCCGAATAAGTCTTGTTGGCTGTGATCATTACAATGCCTTTGTGAGTCGACTTTTTTCTAATGGCCAACCTGATACTACTATATCAATAAACTGTATTTGCTTCCCTGTAAAAACAATTTACTGTCATTCTGCCTTTATCCATGATGATGGTTCAATTTTAGCATCTATTGGAGGCTTAGATTTTAGCAAAGATGCGCAAATTGCATATATTAATTTGAAAGGAAGGTTAGATAGTACTATTGCTACTGATGGTCTGCTTAGTATTCCCGGTCTTCGAATTATGAAAATACTTCCAATGTCGGATGGTCGTTTAATTTGTGGAGGATTTAATGATTTGGATTGTGCTGTTGCGCGTATACTTAAGGATGGCCAAGGTTTTGATAAATCCTTTGGTTTAAACGGAATTATTACTACAGATGTTGCCGGCTGGCAAGACGATGAAATCAATACGCTTTTAATACAATCAGACGGTAAAATATTGGTCGCCGGACAAAGCAGACAAAGCAATATTGTAGTACCGAGAGTGCAACCAAAGTGAATAGAACATTAAAACACCGAAACGAACTGAAAACGATACTTAGTGCAAGGAATTAATTCAGGTTTTTGTCGCAAATGTCTTGGCTTTCCTGGTTTTATCTGGCAAGGTGTTGTAAGATTTGCTGGAGTAAGTACCCCGCCATGTATGCCCAATTATGCTTTGGGTCCATCCTCACCAGCATGTACGGTAGGTGTACAACAAAAGAAGGTCGAAAAACCTAGCATATACATCTATCCTACTCCTTCCCAAGGCGTCATAAATATTAAGTATGATATGCCTGGAGAAATGGAATTCTTTGATTTTACAGGTCGAATTGTTAAGCGATTTGTTTTGGCAGGCCCTCAAACACAAATCCAGGTTACCATTTCCGATTTTTCTCCTGGTGTCTATTTTTATAAATACACCAAAAAGGGTTTACAAATAAGAAGTAGCAATATCACTGTTACAAAATAGTGTAGTTAAAATTATTTTTTAGAATTCTCAGCGAAATTCAGGGGGACGAATATTCAGCTTCCTAAATAGCTTTGACTTATTAAAAAGGTAGATGTACGCATCCGTGAATGAGCCTTTAAACGGACAATGAATAGACACCCGATGATAGGCAAGAGTATCACCAATATCGTAATGACGCGGCCAAAAGCTTTTGCTAATTAAAGAAAGGAAATCTCCATCCAATATCCCATCATTGGGCATCGGATTTGTAAATGTCCAATAGTAACTTCCCCGCAATATTATCAAAAATCCAAACCACTCATTCATTGTTATAGCTTGCTTATCCGTAAAAAGGAGCATTGAATCAGTCCGGCCTTCATAATAATCTGGTATCTTTTTATAAGAAACATTAGGCAACTTTTCATGAAACCTCAAATCACTTATTATAAAACAGGAAGTCAGTAAATAACTAGAATCTTGGGTACGTTCAATTTGGAGAATTTGAATAGGTTTAAATGCCCCGGAATACCCATAACAATACACTTCTTGTTTGTAGGTATCAATCAAGGGCAAATTTGAAGCAAGTCTTAAAAGCTTTGCATTAAAATCTAGTTTTCTAATAAAATCACTATTTCCGATTGAATCGAGTCGAACGGCCTTTAAAGAATCAGTTTCTACGAGGGTTGTTACAGATGACTTATTGCCCGAACAGCTTACGATAAACAAAATTCCAATGTATAAGCTTACAGATTTCATCATAGATTTTCTTCCTCAGGGAATTTTTATTCTGGACATAAAATTCGCTGCAGTTTGGGCTTCAGTTACTCCTTCGTAAACCGCACATTCGCTACAAAAGCCCCTGCATGCACTTCAAGAAAATACATCCCGGCAGCCAAATTAATTGATGGAATATAAAAAAGATTACCGCGATACTGTGGATTACATGGAAGGATCTTTCCACTCACATCGCGCAGCGTAATTTTCGCGTCTTCCTTCAGTCCACTCAGCTCCACAAAATCCTTAACCGGATTCGGGAATACCGTAATCGTTGAAAGTACCGGGGAATTCTGTACTGTCAGGCTATTCAGATGACCCTTAAACGAAGTACTGTTTTCTTCGAAAATTACATCCCCGATAGCAGGACTCTGTGCAGACAAAGTGATATCAAGCGCCGGATTGTCCTTGCCCCAGGCATCACCAAATAACTTGTAGCTACCATAAGGCAGGTTATTAAACGAGAAACGACCATTCACATCAGAGTATGCATAAGTGACTGCCTGCCCCGCTGCGGTCGTCAACATGACGATCCGCTGATTGAGTGGATCACCAACCCCTGAAGGCTTGTTCGCACCTAAAAGAACGTTCCCACCGATAAAGGCTGGTCCGCCCGGGTTGATGCCCCCACGCAAAGAGACATTTGTAGTCGTAGAATGCGTTCCGATCATAAAAATATCCAGGTAATTAGCGCCACTCCAGAGCAATGAGGAGTCATGATAGGTAGGCAGGAAGTTGGAATAGCTGGGATCGCTGGGTTGCAATGCAGCTTTCAAGAGGATTACACCCGGATTACGCGGGTTGACAAAAACATATTGACCAGAAGTGTTGGTGACGGTTGAGTCAAACACTGTCAAGACATTATGAAATGGCACGGAAGAGGTATCATAAACCTCATTGATCAGGTACAATTTCGCATTGGAAGCCACACCTCCACCTTGTTTGAAGACGGTTCCACCAATGGTCCAGCCTATTACCGGGCAAAGGGTATCATTCAGAATGATATTGCCACCTGTATAATTATTGGCGCCCTGGAAGTGTGAGACCGCTCCACAGCCATTTACTCCACGATAGGTATACATCGTAATGGTAGCAGGAATGGGCCAGCTGCATGGGATATCGAGGCTATAAGCACCTGCACTATTGGTATAGGCTGTAACTCCAGGCACAGCAACACCATATTGGTAGATTTCTACCTCCACATTATTGGCAGGCAAGCCACTGGTTTCATAAATAACTCCCGAAAATGTATGTTGTACACCCGGATAAATGCTGAGGTTTAAGGTCAGATTACTGCCGGAAAAAGTCGCATTATTATAACCGCCACTGCAGGATGGAGTAAATACGCTGCAATAGCCCATGCTGGCAGATGCCGGAATATTGAATGAATACATGCCATTGGCATTGCTCAACAAACTATCCCGGAACACAACAGCAGACGATACAGAATCTTTGAAAAATACCTTCTGTCCAGCAATGGCAGCACTGGTTGTAATGTTTGTCAGTTGCCCGCTGACAGTGGCATTACCGGAACTGCAGATTGGTAAGTTCAATGAAAGACTGGTGCCGCTGAATGCTGCGGTATTGATCACGCGCGTTCCGCAGCCCTGAGTGTAAACGCTTACATTGCCGGTACTGAGAAAGGCGGGGATGATAAAAGAATAGACGCCGGAGGCATTGGTATACATGCTGTCTTTGTACAGAAGGGCACCACCAAGGGAATCGACCAGACACACTTTCTGTCCAGTGATCACTGCACTGCTAGCCACATTAGTGAGGGTTCCGAAAACGAGAGCATTACTGCTGCAGAGATTCAAAGCAGGTGCCGCCATAAATGCATTATTGAACCAGAAGGTATGGGACTGAAAACCACAAGCGCCAGCCGCAAAGATCCTGAGGGAATCTGTTATGATTACGGAAGGAATATTAAAGGCAACGTAGCCGTTGCTATTGGTGTATTGACTGTCGATATAATAGAAACTGGCAGTAGAATCAACCAGAAAAACTTTCTGTCCAGAGATGGGGACACCGGTCACTGAATATCTTACCGTATCGACTACCTGGGGCACCGGGCAACCCAGTGAAAGATTCATGCTCAGATTGCTGCCGGTGTAAGCATAGTAGCCGGAAGAAACGCTAGTTCCACAAGACATTACATAGGTTCTGATATACCCACTGGTGATTGTTGCTGGAATCGTAAATGAATAGCTACCTGTATATGGGATAATGAGGCTATCCATGTATACTATACTATGTGTTGTGTTGGAACTATCCGCCAGGAAGATCTTCAGTCCGGAAGCAGGATGGGATGTTCCCATATAGACGACACTTCCACTTAAGGTGGCTGCATTTGATAGCACATGAATAAAGCAGAGACAGGACAGAAGTAGTAAGCGTTTCATAGAGGGTTTGTTTTGGGTGAATAAGTGGAATAGCGATTGCTATATCCTGGTCTTGATAAAAGACTGTCTTTTATGATGTGGTGTTGGGTCTGCCCTGGATATTTTTACCAACTTATGAAATTCAGTTCTCACATTCCAAGCTTAACAGGTATCCCCACATTCTTAAGAAACCCTGACTTAATACTCATCCACATGAAATTGAAGAAATTCCCTTCCGTGCTCCGGTCCCGGGAAAATGTGGAGACTCTTTTTGCTCCCCCTAGACCTGGGTTATCATGTTTGATCACGAATGCATTTGCTACCAAGCTGATGAGTTCGCGCTTTCGTTGTTTCCCTTCTGCATTGACCACTGCCTTCAATGGTGCAATCCGAAGTTTCGTATACTCAGGAGCAATACTGCCATGAATATTATCATTATTCCCTGCACACATAACAACAGCCTGCTGTAATTGTCCGTCTGTAAAGCGAATCATTCCCATCGCTTCAGAGAATGGATTCACCTCCTCATGTTCAATCTGCCCGATTTTCAGCATAGCACTAAATGCCCCGCGCTTAGCCGGGGACAGTTCAAATACAAATTCACCATCAATCGGAGTTATATCCATAAAAATTCCCCGGGCCCGAAAGTGTGAAAGCGGGTTTGCTGCAATTGCTCGCTTCATATTTGTGATCCCATTTGCGGTCGCATTGATCTGACTGATCCTGAAACTACTCTGCTTATCTGTCTTCTTGGTGTATTCTTCATAAACAAATCCAGCATTTTTGAGTGTTAGTGTCTCCACCGAAACCGGCAATCCAAGTCCCATTAATAGTTGTTGGGGAAAGTCCTTTTTATTGCTAACTGACCTTGCAGGCTTCCGTTTATCCAGATACACATAGATGCTGGCATCTGTTGCCGTTATCTGTTTTGTAAGGAGGGACTCTCTATGCACAGTGGCCCACCAATTAATGCCTTTAAATGAAAGTTGGGGAACCTTAATCTCAAAGATCTCGGATTGCCGTTTGAGTTGTTGCTCCATGGCATCTTTACCATTATGTGGCATCAGACTCAGATCATGGATATTGAGTTCATGCGCTTCACCATCTATCGAAATTCCCCCGATGCTCAAATCATAACGGCTGTCTTTGGAAGCAAGCATCATCTTCCCGGCCTTTAAAATGGCATGCTTTGCAAACAGAAATCGGGAACTATCAGCATCTGCAACGGAATCGATGCGAATCTTATGTAGCAAAACGGAGATGTCTTTATAAATCCGGGTACTTCCCATACTAAGGTCATATAGATTGCCATGCAAAATACTCAGACTGTCAATACTAATTCCGTCGATTAGTTGATGAATTCTACTGTAAATGCTTTGCCCTTTTGCACGTTCCCTTTTATCCGCATTAAAGGCCTGCAGGCGATGCCAGACCTTAATATCCGGCGAAAGGCATTCGATACCATTTAAATGAATCCTGCGTTCATGAAGCAGATCTCCCAAAGTGATTCCAGAGATACGCAGGCTTCCTGCTGAAATCTCGAAGACATCATCAGGCAGTCTGCGCAATTGAAGGAGTTCCTGAATCCTGTTACTATCCGGATAAGCATGAATGCCTTTCAGGATAATTGTGCCTGAAGGAATTTCAGTAACAAGGGAATCAATTTGTAACTGATACAGACTATCCGAACCATTTCTTATTAATTGCTGCAACTTGGCAATGCCGGCAGGGCGCAGGTCAATTGTAGACGTTTCCTGTTGTAGGATTGGGGGTCCATGGGCTGGTTTTGAAGCTTTCAGGTTCTGTTTAAATAAAAAGAAACCAATTATTGAGAATATGAGTACACATAGTACAAGAATCGGCACCATTCTTTTTAACGAGAAACGCATTCAATCCTATGAAAAAATACCGGGCCATAACATTCAGATCAGCGCGACTATAAATATTATTGCTTCGAAAATTTCAACATTGATGATTTTTGGTCGTCTTCATTCTTTAACCTTATCAGATAAAGGTTCGCAGGTAACAGTGATATATCAATACCGCTCGATTGATACAATCCTGCAAGCATCATTCTGCCGGTCAGATCATAAATCATGTATCGCATTGTAGTCCCACCCGCGTTCCTAATATAGATCCGATTCTGAACAGGATTGGGCGTAATTAAAAGATCTGGTGTTTTGAGGTTTTCGGGGCTGATTGCGAGTGCTCGGAGATCACAATTCGGATAATAATTCATCCGAATGTTTGATTTAATGCTGTTTAATGTAACCAAGCAGGAATCATTAATAGCATACAACCAAATTTTGTATTCTGTACATCCGGATGGGCAATCACCCCGTCCCGCTCCGAATTCCAGATGCTGTACGCTGTCTTTATCAAATTGAATGATATCACCAAATCCAATTTGATACATTTTGCCATAACCCCAACAACCGTTGAAGGTCATTAGGCTATCACCAAATGCTTTCCAGTTAATGACATGATCTGAACTCAAATAAGCCACATCCTGATTGCTATGCCCGGGAGTATAATCATAGCTCTCCAGGGAGATTCCATGAATGGATAAAAAATGATCTAAAGGGATGTCACCTGTATGAATATTGAGATTGCGCCAATTGTTGATCCAGCTCACCCCAGGGTCCATCACAAAACTTAAAGGGGTATTGAATTTGCGATATCGGTGAATACAATAATTGAGAAAAATAGAATCGGCCTCAAAAGTTGTATTCAGATGATACACGGCTGCAATAGCCCCCATAATGGTATCTTGGTAAGATTGTGGTATTTCTACCAAATATTGATCGGGAGATTTCAGGTTGTAAATCCGCTCCAGAGCCATATCGACTACATCTCCTTTGTAGGCTTTAATCAATTGGGGTGTTGGAATGCAACTGGAGGCAACTTGTGCAGCAGATTCAATTGACGATAGAGCAAGTACAAAAAATACAAGATAAACATTCCTCATAATAGATTATTTTCTAACATTCGCTCATATAAGTAGACTGGAATGGCACTAAAAATACTTATTATTCTACATGTATTTCATGAATGATGCTAATGGTCCAAAGATCTTGTATTTAGCCTTTAAGCCTAACTTGTAGGTTCTTGGTTGATCCCCCCAAAGGAAGCTAAAGGCAGGCGTTTTATGAAATTAACCTCAAAACCCCCTTTTTATTCATGGGTGCTTGGAATCCCCGGCCCTCCATCGCTAAATAGCTTCGGCGGGGAACCCTAAAGGCATGGGGCAACTATTTTAAATGCACAATACCCACAAACCGGCTTCATTGCAAGAAGGAGGCTCGGCGACGACGAAGCAAGCTCTCGGCATCTACAAACGATTCGGAACTTCTGGAAGGAACGGTTGGAAATAGCCCTTGTGAAGGTTAAGGCCACAAACCCGCCGTCATTGCGAGTAACCACCCCTGGACGGGGAAAAAAAGGAGGAGGCTCGGCGACGACGAAGCAATCTCACAGCTTCCGGGAAACGCTGCATAGGATTCGGAATTAAGCTTGCATTGGCATAGACTTTGAATTAAATTCAATTCAACGCTACGCTATGAGCCTATCGGAATACAAGAAAAAACGCTCCGCTGCCAAAACTCCAGAGCCATTCGGAGGGAAAGCCGGAGGTAAGGAATTGCGCTTTGTGATCCAAAAACATGCCGCCTCGCACCTGCATTATGATTTCAGGCTGGAAATGGATGGGGTCCTCAAGAGCTGGGCAGTACCCAAAGGGCCATCGACAGATCCAGAGATCAAACGCCTGGCAATGATGGTAGAGGATCACCCCTACGATTACCGGAATTTCGAAGGCATCATCCCTAAAGGAGAATATGGTGGCGGAACCGTGATCGTCTGGGATGAAGGCCGCTATGAAGCTGCTGAACCTGTAGAAGGCAATTTAAAAGATCAGGAGAAGGCGCTATTGCATCAGTTACACAGCGGTAAGTTGAAATTCATCCTTCACGGCAATAAGCTTAAAGGTGCCTTTGCCCTGATCAAAGCGCATGGCCGGGGCGAAAACGGATGGCTATTGATGAAACTGGAGGACAAGTATGCCAACACAACGGATATCACATTAAAGGCCAAATCTGTGGTTTCCAAAAAATCCATCGAGCAAATGACCAAGAGCCCAGACCGGGTCTATGGAAACAATAAAGCAAAGCCGGATAGTCCTAAAAGGAACAGCTCTAAGGCTAAATCAGCGGAAGATCCAACAGAAAACGCAAACAAACAGATAATCAATACACCTTCCAAAATACTGGAAACAGACAACCTGAAGACCCTTTCAAAGAAGGCACCTACACAACCTTTTTACGACACAATTGCCGAGCCAATGCTGGCTACACTGGTGGATAAGCCTTTCGACAAGGAAGGATGGATCTATGAGATCAAATGGGATGGCTATCGGGCCGTTGCCTTCCTGAATTCTAAAACGCTGGAACTAAAATCCCGAAACAATAAATCCTTCAATGAAAAGTTCTATCCCATCTATGACACTTTAAAATCCCTTAAGCTTAAGGCGATACTTGATGGTGAGGTGGTTGTGGTCAGCGACAACGGCCAGGCGAATTTCGGGGCACTTCAGAATTGGCGCAGTGAAGCGGATGGCACCCTGATCTATTATGTCTTTGACATTCTCTGGTACAATGGCCATGATCTTACAGGATTGACGCTTATGGAACGTAAAGCCATTTTAAAGCAATTGCTCCCGGAAAATGAACACATCAAATTCAGTCAGGGCTTTGAAACATCAGGCATTGATTTCCTGGAGGCTGCCAAAGGAATGGGGCTGGAAGGGATCATGGCAAAACGGAAAGACAGTGTGTATCAGATAGGCAATCGCACGAGAAACTGGCTCAAGATCAAAGCGAATAAACGTCAGGAGGTTGTCATAGGTGGTTTCACCCGGAATGTGGATACTCACAAACGGTTTAGTTCACTGCTGGTCGGTGTCTATAACAAAGGCAAACTGGTTTATACTGGCAAAATTGGTACCGGGTTTAACACAAAGACCCAAAAAGAAATGATGGATCAGTTCGAACCCCTGATAACTGACAAGATACCATTCACAGAAGAACCCGATGTCAACAAGCCAAGTAGGTTCCGGCCCAATCCTTCTAATGCCAAAGCCACCTGGCTAAAGCCTGAATTGATCTGTGAGGTCAGCTTCACCGAAATGACCTCCGATGGCGTGATGCGGCACCCCTCATTTGAAGGTATGCGTAATGATAAGAGTGTCAAACGGGTGGCCCTGGAAGTGGAAACAAAAACCGAAAAGATCGTGAAAGACAAAGCCACTCCAGCCATTAAGATCGATGCTCCTTCGAAGGGAATTCGTAAGACCTTACTGAATCCGAATGAGGAAACGCAGGTGAAAAAGATTGACGGGCATGAGCTTAAATTCAGCAATCTGAGCAAGGTCTTCTGGCCCGACAATGAAGGCACCAAGCGGGATATGCTGAACTATTATTATCAGGTCGCACCGCTGATGTTGCCTTATCTGAAAGACAGACCGATGTCGCTAAATCGCTACCCGAATGGCATCAATGGGAAGAGTTTTTATCAAAAGGACATGACCGGTAAAATTCCGGACTGGATCGAAACCTATCGCTATCATAGCAGTGCCGATGATCGTGACCGCAATTATCTGGTGTGCAAAAAGGAGGCTGATCTGCTTTATATGGCCAACCTGGGCAGCATCGAAATGAATCCCTGGAACAGCAGGGAACAGTCGGAAGACCATCCGGACTGGTGCGTGATCGATCTGGATCCCGACAAGAATTCCTTCGATCAGGTGATCCAATGTGCACAGGTTACGCGCGAGATTCTGGAAAGCCTCGGAGTGCCTTCCTATTGCAAAACATCTGGTTCGACAGGATTGCATATTTATATTCCACTAGGCGCAAAGTATGATTACGATGCTTCAAAAGAATTTGGAAGAATTATTGCAACCCTCGTTCAGCAGCAACTGCCGAAGTTTACAACCATCGAGCGGCTAACCAGCAAGCGGAGCGGTAAAATGTATATCGACTTTCTGCAAAACCGCCCACAGGCCACATTGGCAGCCCCTTATTCCGTGAGACCAAAGCCGGGTGCAACGGTTTCCATGCCCTTAGACTGGACGGAAGTAAAAATAGGTTTGAAGATGTCAGACTTTACCATTTACAATGCTATGGACCGGCTGAAAGAAGTGGGGGATCTATTCAAGCCGGTTATCGGCAAAGGAATCGATCTGAAAAAGGTGATGAAAAAATTGGGATAAGTATAAAGTTCCGTTATGAAGACAAGCGCCGGGATATTAATGTATCGGTTTACCAATAAATTTCTGGAAGTATTACTCGTGCATCCGGGAGGTCCATTCTGGAAAAATAAAGACGCCGGTGCCTGGTCCATACCAAAAGGAGAACTGGGTCCGGAGGAAGATCCACTTTCCGCTGCTCGCCGGGAATTCCAGGAAGAAATCGGAACTGCTATTGATGGCCGGTTCATTCCTTTGCAAGTCCGAAAGCTGAAAAGTGGTAAAATCTTGCTTCCCTGGGCGCTGCAGGGAGATCTGGATGCTGCTGCCATTTCAAGCAATACCTGCCAGATAGAATGGCCACCCCGCAGTGGTAAAATGCTTGAAATCCCTGAGGTGGATCAGGCGGCGTGGATGGACCTGGAGAAGGCCCGGCAAAAAATAAATAGCAGCCAGCAACCGATACTGGAAGAACTCAATAAGCTTCTAAAAACCCAAAAACAGCTTTAAGTCAGTTGCATAAAGGATTCGAAAGAACCAAATCGGAATACCATCAAATTTTGCCGATGAGGTATTCTGTCAGCTTTGCTTTTACATAATTGAATGCTTCAGAAGCTGATATTTTCGGGGGCATGGTCAGTTCATTGGGATTGATCCGTACATCAACGATACAGGCTGAAGGCTCCAGCAGTGCCAGCGGAATAACGGTATCCAAATCATCCGGCTCTTCGATCAGATAACCTTTACCTCCACAAGCATTAGCAAAAACAGCATAGTCGATGTCCTGAAGTTTTGTTTCATACTCCGGATTGCCCGCCTTAGCTTCTTCTTCCATTTGGATTAGTCCCAGCTTCTGATTGTTGAATACAAAAACCGTAATGCCCAATTTATAACGTACTGCCGTGGCGAAATCCGCCATCAACATGGCAAAACCTCCATCACCACATAAAGCAATTACCTGGCGTTCCGGATACAGGAGCTTTGCCCCGATTGCTCCCGAAAGACCATAGGCCATCGAGGCTAGTCCACCCGATAAGGTAAATCGTTGCGTGCCTTTTATTTTAAAATTACGGGCACCCCAGACTGTAACTGCCCCAGTATCGCAAATTATGACCGCATTATCGCTTGCCAGATTGCTAATGGTTCTCACCAATGCTTGTGGATGTATTGGTTTTTCACGGCTCAATTCCTCCTTATCCTGTTTCTGGTTCCAATCACGCATTTCTTCCTGGCATTTTTGAAGGAATGATGCATCCGTATTTTGAGTTAATAGGCCCAGCAGTTCGGTTATCGTTTCTTTGGTATCTCCGATCAAGGGAACGTCCACCGGATGTCTTCTTCCGATATTGGAACGATTGAAGTCAATCTGTATGCTGGGGACTTTTGCATCGGGATAAAATTCCACATAAGGAAAATCGGATCCTGCGATCACCAGGAGGTCGCAATGCTCCATGGCATACGTAGCGGCTTCGGTGCCTAGGAGCCCTATCCCTCCCAGCGTCAGTGGATGATCATCTGGAATCAGGTCTTTACCACGAAGGGCTTTAATAATGGGAGCATTCAGAATTTGTGCTAATTCCAATAATTCGGGTACAGCTTTCCGGGCACCAATACCTGCTAAAATACAGGGTTTGGAAGCCAATTTGATCAAGTCAGCCGCCTTTTGCAGGTCTTCCTTATTAGGAATGATCCGGGGTTCCGAAAGAATGGGTTGTTTTTGCTGCCTATAATTTGAAACCCTTTGCGTGGAGACATCAATGGGTATGCTAATATGCGAGACACCTTTTTTTGCCAATGCATTCTGACAGGCAAGTACAGCTGCTTCCGTAAATTGTGCGGCATCCAGGATAGTTTGGTTATAAACAGTAACATCCTGGAACAAGGCATGGAGATCCACCTCCTGCTGATAGGCCGTTCCGATGTAACGCGTATCTACCTGTCCAGTAATGGCAATAACAGGTGCCTGATCCATCTTCGCATCATACAACCCATTCAGCAAATGAATGGCGCCGGGACCTGAGGTGCCAGCACAGGCACAAAGTTCACCACTGAGCTTCGCTTGTGCACTTGCGGCGAAGGCCCCCGCTTCTTCATGCATGACATGAATAAATTTGATCCGGTCCTGCTTCCGGATCGCATCGATTAGTTCATTAATGGCATCACCCGGAATGCCAAAAATATACCGGACGCCATGGTCGGCCATAATTTCAAGCAGCGCTTCACATACGTTCATAGAAATACGGTTTTAAAAAAAAGTATTTATAGGCAACCGATTCTGGAGTTTCCTCAAGACCGATGCGGGGAACCCATTCGTTTAGAGGATCTGATAAAAACTGGGCCGGTAGCGATCGAAAAGTTCCGGATCCGGAAATGAATTCCAGTTTGTAAAACCCTTTACACTGAACCTGTAGCCTTGTGCATTACTGGGGTACTTACAATGGGGCGGATGGAATATTGAACAATTTTTCCGGCAAGAAATCCAGCAATTAGTAGGGGGCTAATCCAATAATACCTGTACGTAAGAGGACTAAAAAGGTAGAAAAGCATCATCACCAGGTATAGCATCGGAAGGGAATATTGGGTAACACTCATTTTCCCTTTAAAAAACCGGTAGCAATATACCCCTGCAATGAATATTAGGATCATGATCCCAGCCTGAATTTCACGCACCACCATCACTTGCTTCTCTCCAGTTCCTGGAATTATATTTTCGAGCATTGAAGCAAACGAAATACCATTTTCATGCGTCCAGGAAATTGGTGGATTTCCGGATCCATTCCAATCATAAATCGCTGCATTATTATGGTATATAAGCCCTTGCCGGAGTATGGACGGATCGCGTAATAAAAACGGGAAGATGTATAAGCCGCAGCAGGCTGCAATAACCCATCCCCATAATAAATACGATTTTGACTTTGAACCATAGACCCAAAGCAAAATGGCAAATCCTGGGCACCAGAAAACAAAAGTGTAGCGTGACAACAGGCAGCATATGACCCCAATAGTGATCAATACAATATTATCCTTGCTGATGGCTGCCGCTAAAAACAGATAGTATGCAGCAATCAGCAACTCATAAGTGACCGCAAGGTCCTGGCCGTTGGAATAGATAAACCAATTAATGACGACGCAGGCAAATAGTATTGGAATCAGACGGAGCGGTGTTTTTCGGTAAATCCAGGCAAAAAGCAAAACAATCACACCTAAACCTATAAACCCCGTCCATCTGGGATCAATACCCAGGAAGGTGGGTATGGCAATTGGTAGCCAATGCATGGGCATATAGACCGGATATGGATGGGTACCATGAACCGACATGGAATAATACGGTTGTTGCCCTTTTAAGGCACGTGCCATTAAGGTTTCTAACTGAGGATTTACATCCGAGATGAGATCGGGATGCGGGAATTTGAGAAAGTCCAGATGTAATCCGATTCCCTCAAAAATTAAGGCGGCGAATAATAGGAGCGGAATTACATAGTGCCAAGACCTTGCTTGTTTCGCCTCACTACTAGAAAAGTCCCGGCAACTCGCGAAAAAGTAAAGGCCCATGATTACAAGTCCAGAAAACAGGATCCAAACCGGGTTCCAATATTTGGATATGCATGTATCACCCTTTAAAACAAGGCCTGTTTGAAGTAAAAACAAAACAATCGCAAGTAGCGAAATCAAATACCTCATTGGGGCTTGGGCTTGGTCCGGGCCTGCAATATTAGAAAATGGAAATTGGATTTTTGGAATCGATTATTGATACATTTTGTAACTAAATTCCATCCACTTCATGCCTAATTAAAAAACTTGAATCGCTATATCTATTTCTATGCTGTATTCAAATAACGATTGATTTCCCGGACGAAGTTTCGAATCTGGAAGAATAACACGCAAGCTGAATTTGCCACTAAAATACCCCAATATTATCAGAGATTGGGTTTTGATACCTCGCGCTCCAATATGCTCAACTCCTGATCGGTAAAAACCCGTGACCGGATCATAAACCGTTTCCCCAAGGGTATTTCAATCGAGAATGATGCACCCCGCCCATTGACCACATCCAGAGTGAGCTCTGTATGTTTCCAGTATTCAAATTGGTCCTTTGACATCCAGAATGGACAATCATCCACCGCACCTAATAAGATATCTGAATCTCCGGTTCTGAAATCACCGGCTTCGAAGCACATTGGTGATGAGCCATCACAACAACCCCCACTTTGATGAAACATCAGGGGCCCATGGCTTTTCTTCAATTCCTCAATGAGTGTTCTGGCGGCTTCTGTGGCCAATACTCTTGCCGGTGCTTGCATTTCCATGATTTTAATTGTTCAAAGGGATAACCATAAAAAAAGAAATGCAGGGTATCTAAAGGCTACCCTGCATCTCAAATTGTTTCGGAATTCCTAAAAGAATCCCAGCTTATTCTTATTGTACGAAACCAGCATGTTTTTGGTTTGGCGATAATGATTCAACATCATTTTATGGGTCTCGCGGCCAAAACCTGATTTCTTATAACCACCGAAGGGAGCATGCGCCGGATAGGCATGATAGCAGTTTACCCATACACGACCCGCCTGAATGGCCCTTGGCACCTGATAGAGCTCATGGGCATCACGTGTCCATACTCCTGCGCCAAGTCCATAAAGAGAATCATTTGCCATCGCAATAGCCTCTTCAGTCGTCTTGAACGTTGTAACAGAGGATACCGGGCCGAAGATCTCCTCCTGGAATACCCGCATCTTATTATCTCCTTTCAGCAGGGTGGGTTCGATATAGTAGCCATTAGCCAGGTCACCTTCCTGCTTGAGGGCATGTCCACCAGTTAGCACCACGGCACCTTCCTTCTCGCCAATATCGATATAGCTAAGGATCTTTTCATACTGATCATTGGAGGCCTGTGCTCCGATCATCGTATTCGGGTCCAAGGGATGACCGGTCTTAATGGCCTTGGTACGGGCAATGACCTTCTCCATAAAGGCATCATAGATGGATTCATGAACGAGCATCCGGGATGGACAGGTACATACTTCCCCTTGGTTCAGGGCAAAAAGCACTGCGCCTTCCACCGCTTTATCCAGGAATTCATCATCCGCATCCATCACGGATGGGAAGAAGATATTGGGCGATTTACCACCGAGTTCCATAGTCACAGGGATCAGGTTTTCAGAAGCATATTGCATGATCAGTCGGCCTGTGGTGGTTTCGCCGGTGAAGGCAACTTTGGCAATCCTTGGGGAGGTAGCAAGAGGCTTACCTGCTTCAGGGCCAAAGCCGCTTACAATGTTCAACACACCTTCCGGGATCAGGTGCCCGATCAATTCCATCAGAACCATGATGGATGTTGGTGTTTGTTCGGCGGGTTTCATGATCACGCAGCAACCAGCAGCCATTGCCGGCGCCATTTTCCAGGTTGCCATAAGTAGTGGGAAATTCCAGGGAATGATCTGGCCCACAACGCCAAGAGGTTCCTGCAAAACGATACTGACCGTGTCTGAATCCAGTTCTGAAATACCTCCTTCTTCTCCCCGGATCACGCCAGCGAAATAGCGGAAGTGATCCACCACCAGGGGCAGATCGGCATGGGTTGTTTCGCGGATTGGCTTGCCATTGTCGATGGTCTCCACCTTGGCGAGATAGGGGAGATTGTCTTCGATCACCTGAGCGATCTTGAGCAGCATATTGCTCCGCTCAGTCACTGAGGTTTTGCTCCACTTTGGGAAGGCTTTGTGGGCGGCATCCAGAGCCAGCTCGATATCTGCCGCGGTAGAGCGGGCTGCCTGCGTAAAGACCTTTCCGTTGATGGGGGAGATATTGTCAAAATAGGTGCCATTCACCGGGGCTACCCATTGTCCGCCGATATAATTATCATAGCGCGGTTTAAACTCCGGCCAGGCATATAGATCGGCAATTGCTGCTTTTTCTTCTTGACTTGCTTCCATTTGATGTTGATTTTGATTTTAATGATTGGATGATCCAAACCTAGTCAATAGCAGAAGTTGCGGATCGATGTATTGGATCAATAAATCGTCTTTTTGGATCAATAACGTCCAATCAGCGGGCATTATCGTAATTTGTGTTTCTCGCAGATCATCAATCGATGCCATCCATCTCCAGAATCCAATCATTGGCACTGACCCCCGTCAAGAATCTTCTGACGGATGTGGAGCATCGCAGCATTTATACTTTGGCCCATTGTGAGCTGAATGTGTTTGAAACCTATCGGCCTGCTGCTCAGTTTGGGCTGAGCTTTCGGGACACTGTGATCACGAGTATGGTTCGTGGGAAGAAAGTCATGCATTTACCGGGTATGCCGGAGTTTGAATATTTCCCGGGAGAAACGGTGCTGGCTCCTGCAGGAACTGCTATGGAAATTGATTTTCCTGAGGCGGAGATGGATAATCCCACCCAATGTATTGCGCTGACGCTGGATGCAAATTGTGTGGGCGAAACGATTCATTACCTGAATGAAAGTTTCCCCAGGGAGTCCACAGGCTGGCAGTTTAATTATCAGCAGTCACATCTGAAGAACTCCCCGGGTCTGGCAGCGGTAATTGATAAAATGGTGGGCATTTGCCGTGAGGGAAATCAGACTAAGGACATACTGGCTGATCTGAGCCTGAAAGAACTGATTGTGCGACTCGTGCAGTTACAGGCACTGGATGCGATATCCGGACCAGTGATCGGATCCGGGGCAATGGATACGGTGATCCAGTTTATCCGCAATAATTTAAGTGGTCGATTGGATAGTAGTATTCTGAGTCGGCTGGCCTGTATGAGTAAACCCACCTTTTTCCGCATGTTCCGCAGGGAGTTCGGAATGAGTCCGGCGCAATTCATCATCCGGGAGCGTATCCGGATGGCCCGACAATTATTGTCAAATACTAGTTTCCCGATCAATCGAATCAGCAGTGAATGTGGATTCGAGGACGTGAATCACTTCATCCGGATCTTTCGGCAGATTGAGGGGGTTACGCCTGGAGGGTTTCGGAAGTTTTGCTAGTTGCCGAATCTGTTTTGTCAATATTTACGGAGCATTATTCCGATTTTCAGTGAAGTTTTTCTAAACCTGAATTAGTGGCTGTTTGAAAGGTTTTTCAGACCAGGTCAGTTAAATCGAGATCATAGCTCATATATAGGATCATTAACTGTTCAGTATTGCGTCCAAAGTCACAATAAACGGAACGAATGTCCTTTATAGCTCGTGCTAAGTCACTGCGCATCTGAATACATTGTATTCATTCTCTCATCGAAACCGCATTGAGTTGAGCTGTAGTGATGGAGGGAGAATTTCCATCTTACGCTAGTTTCATACTCTTACATTTCCATTTGAATTATTGCTTAAATGCTAAGAATCCTGTTTTTGGTACGGTCGATCTGATAAAAATCTCGTACCCTTCTTGCACACTTAAACGGGAAATCGACACACTTATCAATAAAATCTACACAGATATACAGTTTAATATGAGCGATTTTATACGCCATTAAATTTGATAGTGCAAGTAAGCTCGTGGCTTTAAATAATTTTTAGATTAGAAGACTCTGAGAAAACAAATTTCTACCCCAAAATGGCAATACACAAAAATTAGTAAAATGTTTTTTTAATCAATTTCAAAACCCATTTAAAAGCCCAAACCAACTTTTATGAACCACAACCTTTCAAAACCCCAAAAGCGTTTACCCAAGGTATTCCAAACAAACCCCTCATTTACCTCACAAAAATAATAATCATGAAAAATAAATCATTTTTATCCCTGGTTTTACTTCTTGTAATCAATTATACATCATTTGCCCAGCAACAATATACCTGTATAAACATGACAACTAAGATTGTCCGATCAATTGATGGTTATAGTAAAGAATTTAGCTCAACACGGGAGGGAATTTTTACAACACCTCCTTCCAGTCCGATATGTTTTACACAATTTTATTTTTCAACCTATGTGGGAACTAATGTTACCATTATTTTTAACCCTAACTGGGATCCAAGGTGTGGATCATACATTTACGCCCCTGGAAACGACGCTGCGATGCGGTATTCAATATACCGGGCCGGAAATTTAAATCCGGTTCAAACATGGGGGGATAATACCCATTATGAATTCTCCGACTATTTTGTACAAAATCCAATAACTTTTACGCCAACGGTAAAAGGTGATTATTATGTTGTTCTTGAATCATGGGATGAAGGGGCGACCGTTCCCTATTGGAAAACTAGTCAAGTAGCCTATTTCTCAGCTATTCCGAAAATCGAAAAAATATGGATTGAGGCAGATCCGATATGTGTAGATAACCAATATCAACCACCTACTGATCAAAAAATACATTTTAGGGTTAAAACAATTCCAGATATCGCATCGGTGATGTATCCCTCTACAGTTACTGTTAATACGAATGCCTGTAGCTTTATAGATCGTGTTGAACTACTCTTAGCCTGCCAGGTAAATGGAATAGATGCACAAAGTACTTTTAGCTTTGGAAATTCTTATGCGCCTCCTGGAGTAACCGTAAATCCCAATGATATTTCCGGTTCAACATTTAATCATTACAATACTTCGTTGCAAACTGATTTTTGGGTTGATTACAGTAATCTTCAATATTATATAACAGGCGCTGGTAAAGGTCATCCAGTTGTTATGGATCTAAACTTACAGGATGGGATTGCCATAAATCAGACACTCCATGCTCCAATGCTAATTAATTTCCCATCAGGAACAAGCACTCCAGGCGCTAGTTCGTTTGGAAATTCAGCATATCAAAGTATGAATTATACGGTTCCCAATAATATACCCGTGACTACAAGTACGCCGATTGTTGGTGAAACATGGACACCTGCAAGCAACCCGGCTCAAGCGATGTATGGTACCTCGCAGAGTGTTTATAAAATAAATAATAAGTTGGTTATTCCTGCAGGAAAACAATTGACCATTCAGAATATGGAAATCCAATTCGGTCCTCAGGGAAGTGTAGAAGTGCAAACTTCTCCAGGTAGTAACAAGCCCGGCGGTGTTCTGGTATTAAATAATTCTACCTTAACCCATAATGGTGATTGTATTAATTCAGCTAATTACTGGCAAGGGGTCAAAGTTTGGGGTGACCTTAATAAAGACCAGCAATATATTCCAGGAACAATGAATTATGCACAAGGATTCTTTCAAATGCAAAATAATAGCAAAATCTCATTTGCTAGCTGGGGCATTACAAATACTGGACCCGACTATATTAAATCAGGTGATCGCGCTGGTGGAATAATTAAAATCTCCGATAGCCGTTTTGAAAACAACTTGCGTTCCGTGAATTTCACTAAATATCAATTTGGCCATGTAAAGCCAATCATGCCATATGTAAGTTCATTCAATAACTGCGATTTTATTGTGGATCAAAATCTTCCAACGCCATTTATTGGATTTATTGGTGGATGGTCCGTGAGGGGTGTTACGATTAAAGGATGCCGATTTACGGATAATTCAACGCAGGCTTCGACCTATAAGGAAGGCGTTTATGGTACTGATTTTGGGGTCTTGATCGATCAATCTGGAACTGTTCCATCCGAATTTCACAATCTTAATAAAGCGGTTGATTTGGCAACTGTTTCTGGTGTAGCTAGTGCGACCATTAGAAATAGTTCATTTGACAATAATACTACAAGTGTTAGCTTGAATGGGCTCCCTGCACCAATCGTAACCTATAATAAGTTCATTCAACCAAGTGGAACCGCATCTTTGAATAGTATGGGTTTACAAATAAATACGGGAAGCGGCTATCAAGTATTCAGGAATAGTTTTATGGGTTCTAGCGGGACTACATATAACACAGGTGTAAATGTTATCAATACGGGTAGTTCAGCGAACGAAGTTAGAAACAACGATTATAATGGATTATGGTGTGGAAACTTGAGTAACTTTTTGAATCGAAGCCAAGATCCTACTGTAAAATCCGGATTACAATTTTTGTGTAATACAAATTCCTCTAATCAACATGATATGGCGGCGAGAGCATATACAGGAGGAATAAATGGTTCCACTCCTTATATAATGGGAATGGCTGACCAAGGTTCTAATGCAAAATCTGCAGGGAACACATTTAGTGCAGGGGCATTATACAATATATATAATAATACAAATGAAGTGGTGCCAATTTCGTATTATTATAGTGGATCTTCATCGGGATCTCAATATCCGAAAAATGTAATTGGGGTTTCAAAATTTAATGGAGGTTATAACGATTGCGTAAATCCTGGAGACAATAATAGTGGATTACCACATTATATTATAGCTCCTTATCTAAGTGATCCTAATTTAATTCCTCAAACATCAGATTTATATTTATCTTTGGCACAATGGGTTAGTCCATATTCAGATTTGACCAAAACCGATTTACTTATTGATGAAGGCAATTATTCTGATGCAAATGCAACTTACAACTCAATTGCTTCGACGTATAAACTTAGTGGTATTGAAGCCACAGAATTTTCATCGTATGGTCGGCAGTTAATGAATATTAAAATTAATCTTCTTCAAAATGAAAAAGATTTAAATGAATTAACTCCTCAAATGGTTAATGATTTGGAAGGAATTGCTATCAATGCTCAAATGTGGGCTAAGGTGCGTGCAAGAAATTGGTTGACATTATATGATGGAAGAACATTTGTAACAGATATGCTATTTCCTGATGGAAATTCGAACAATGGTTATTCAAAAATGGCCGCTAGTAATGTTAACAAATCAAATTACTCTATATCTCCCAATCCTACAAAGGATATAGTAAACATTAATTTTATCAAGCATGTTAATGAAGATCAGATTTTAATAATACGGGATATTACTGGTAGAATTTTGGCATCTCTTCAATTAATCGGATTACAAGGAATTCTTCCATTGGATTTAAGTGAATTCAATTCAGGTATTTATCTTTATGATATTACTGGACCAACAGGTAAAGTAAGTTATGGTAAGTTAATTAAAGAATGATCCGAATATCAATAGGAGTTATATTACTGTGCCTCTGCCTGACAATTACAGGCAGAGGCCAGTATTTTAATTTAAGGTCCACCTTTTACTCTTTTCAGGGGCAATCGCGAGCGATCTGCTGGACAGGTAATAAGTATATGATTTTAAGTCAAACCATTGATAGCTTAAACGATAATCACAATGGTACTTATTATGATGTTTTTGACTTGAATTTTTCAACCAGAGATGTATATGGCAACCTTATTCATGATACAGTATACCAGCGAGCTGATAGGGGAGATTATGAAATAAATTCTAATTTATTAATTCAAAATTCTAATAATGAGTTTTTAGTTCCTGGAACAGGATTTGATACAGATGGGATTTTAAAATTAAGAATAGGTTCATTTGATTCATTGGGTAAATTAAATTGGATCAGATTATATAACAAACCAATATGCCAAGGAATAAATAATGATCATTGGGGAGTTACGGATTTTAAAAAAGTTGGGAAGAATTGGTTGGTTTTTTCAACTATAAAATGTAATCCAACGGGGAATGCATCGTATGTGTTAATGATGTTAACTAAGCTTGATTCAAACTTTAATATTAGATGGCATAAATTATATGGAGATAGTATTCACAATAATTATACTGGACATTTAATTATCGATTCCAATAAATATTTATTAAGCGGATGTAAAGCGAATGATAATTATGTACTCAAAGGTTATCAATACCAGACTGAATTAATTTCTTTAGATACTGATGGTAATGTTCTATGGAAATGGTTTAGTAGTCCTTCACAGTTAGAAAATGTCCCGAGGGATATAATTAAAACAAAGGATGGCGGATATGTTTATTGTGGGCAGGGGGATGGGGAGGATCAACTATCTCAAAGCCATGCCTTTAGTACTGTTTATTGGTACCCTACTATTACTAAAATTGATTATTTGGGTAATCTATTGTGGCACGATAAACTGTCATACACCCCTGTTCCTGAGAGTGACTATAATGAAATTAACAGCCTTAAAGAAACAGGAAATGGTGATATTCTTGCAGCAGGTCAAATAATTAGAGGTTTTGATCCAGGAGATACAGGTGTATCATATGGGGTATTAGTACGATTAAAAAATGATGGTAGTTATAAATTCAAGCGGAAATTTAGATACAATAGGGACACTCTTATATATCATGTTTACGACTTTACTCAAGATTTAGATGGTGGTTATACCCTAGTTGGTGATACCTATAATCCATACAATGGGATAACCTCACCAGGGCTCCAGGCCTGGATAATAAAAGTCGACAGCAACGGTTGTTCCAGCACTAATGATCCTCAATGTTGGCCTGTTGGAGTTACTACAAATTTCAAATCTTTATCCCAATATGATATTTTCCCAAATCCGGCAACTACAACACTTAATTTAAAATATTCCCATAATGAAAATGTAACAATATTTAACGTGATGGATATTTATGGTCGGGAACAAATCCATGAAGAATTATTAGGAGAGTATGGGCAAAAAACCTTTAATATTCAGAATTTAAGCTCCGGATTGTATCCATATTATATTTCTCATTCAGGACGAATAATAAAATACGGGAAGGTTATAGTTCATTAATTCATTTATACAAGTTCTATGACGATCTAAAAGCAGAAATAATTAAGGATCCAATTACCAAGTATTATTTATATGAAAAAATACATACTTGCAACAGTATTAATCTTAGCCCACATTGCAGCAATTCTTTGTTAATTGGTTGATTATGAATTAATTCCAGAAATTTCAGTTTCGGTCTGTGTACTACAGATTTTATTGAGCTGATTTTCAAGCTTTCATAAACAAGCATATCTAATTTGCAATAATATTGCGCATTTTTGTTAAAATTCTTTAACACTGTGTACTACAACCCTATTTAAGCCTCCAAGGATTGCGTAATTATTTTTACTCGTACCTCCCCACGAGTTATTTTATGTTTCAGATGGTCAATATTGCTACAGTTATACCAGATTTAACATTTCATTAAGTATCGTCCTGCAATGTGGGTTAGGTATATTCTATCATGTTTATCCGAAACAATTCGCATTGTTACCTGACCGGAGGCTTACTAAAAAAGGAAAGGTTTGCCAAAAACAATTCGAGTGTTGGTAAACAAACGGATGAGGTTATAAATCCCAAACCTGCAAACGGATACTATTAGCTGCAGCTAGTTTTGAGGTATGTTCCAACAGTCAGATAACATTCAACAAGATAATCGTTGATTCATTTGAAAATCTGGAACCGTCAGCTCTGCTTATGGACTCGTGGAAAAAGTGCTTCGATTGGGGTTTGTGTTGCCGGACCATTCGACTTCGCTCAGGGGTTGAGGATCAAATTCGCTCAGGGACCGTGGCTTCTACTTCGTTAGGTACCGCCCCCCTCATGGACACAGAAAGAGGGATCACAATTTATACGCCACCCCCATATTCCAATACAAAAATGCCCATTTATCCGCCTGCTCATCAATCAACATACTGGTCGGTTTGCCCGCGCCATGACCTGCCTTCGTTTCAATTCGTATCAGGACCGGATTCTTACAACTTTGTGCTTTTTGCAGGGAACTGGCAAATTTGAAGGAGTGCGCAGGCACTACCCGATCATCATGATCTCCGGTCATAACCAGTGTGGCAGGATAACAAGTGCCCGCCCGGACATTGTGCACCGGCGAATAATGATACAGGTAGTTGAACATTTCCTTGTTATCATCTGCTGTTCCATAATCATAGGCCCAGCCGGCACCAGCCGTGAATTTGTGATAACGTAGCATATCCAACACCCCTACCTGCGGAAAGGCCACCCGGAAATACTCCGGATGTTGGGTTATCGTTGCACCAACCAATAAACCGCCATTGGAGGCCCCTGAAACTGCCAGCCGTTCCTTACTGGTGTATTTATTATTCACGAGGTACTGTGCCGCCGCAAAAAAATCATCAAATACATGTTGCTTCTGCTGCTTGGTTCCAGCATTATGCCATTTGTCTCCATACTCGCCCCCACCCCGGATATTGGCCACGGCATAAATCCCACCTGCTTCCATAAATGATAAATTGGAAATAGAAAAAGCCGGTGTTATAGAAATAGAGAAGCCTCCATAACCATATAACATGGTTGGATTGGTACCATCCATTTTTAGGCTCTTCTTATAGGTGATGATCATCGGAACTTTAGTTCCATCTGAACTCGAATAAAAGATCTGCTCACTCACATAATCACCTGGATTGAACTTGACTTGTGGTTTCTTGAATACATCCGTTTTACCATCCCTAATCTGGTAATGAAAGATCGTTGGCGGATAAATATATGAGGTGAAGGAATAGTACAATTCATTCTCCTCCTGCTTACCCGAAAATCCACTGGCTGTGCCGAGACCCGGCAATACAATCTCGCGCTCCATCTTACCGGAAGGATCATACTGATACACCTTACTGACTGCATCCTTCAGATACTGCGCAAAAAACTTATGACCACAGGTTGAAATCGTCAGGGGGAATTCTGTCTCAGGGATCACATCCTTCCAGTTTGCCGATCCTGGATTGGCCGCGTCTACCTTTACCAGCCGCTTATTGGGCGCATTCAGATTGGTATAAATAAACAGCGTTCCCTGATCATTCCATACCACTTCCTGCTCATTGCTGAATCCCGTAACAATAGGCACTATGGGCGCCTTGCTCATGCTCAGGTTCTGGATGTACAGCTCATTTCCATAGGTGGCATTGGCCGCAGAAATGATCAGGAAATTCTGATCTTCCGTAAGGGCCGCACCGATATAACGCCTAGGTAATTCATCCCCTCCAAAAATGAGTGCGTCCGCTGATTGAGGCGTGCCCAATTCATGATACATCAGTTTATGTTTTTCCGTTTTGGCGGTCAACTGACTCCCTGCTGGCTTGTCATAAGTGCTATAATAAAAGCCTTTATTCCCTTTCCAGGCGATGCCACTGAATTTCAGGTCGTTCAGGGTAGCGCCCAATTGTTTTTTGCTAACTGCATCCAGAATAATCGCTTTATTCCAGTCAGAACCGCCTTCAGAAATTAAATAAGCACAAAGGGAGCCATCCTTGCTGAAATAAGTGCCAGCCAGCGAGGAGGTACCATCTTTGGAAAAGGTATTTGGATCCAGAAAGACTTCTGCCGGTCCGGTTCCTTTTTGGCGGTAGAGGATACTCTGATTCTGCAGGCCATTATTCTTATAGAAATAGGTATAAGCGCCTTCATGAAAGGGTACACTGTATTTCTCATAATTCCAGAGGGTGGTCAGGCGTTTACGAATGGCATCTCGAAATGGGATCTTTTTGAGATAGGCATCCGTAACGGCATTTTGAGCCACTACCCAGGAATGGGTTTCATCACTACGATCGTCTTCCAACCAACGGTAGGGATCCGAAACGGCAGTACCAAAAAATGTATCCACCTGGTTTCCCTGGCGGGTATCAGGGTAGGAACCCGTAAATTCAGATTGGGATTGTGCAGCAGCCGTCATGGAAATTAGTAAAACAGGAAAAAGTAATCGCTTCATTAGTTGGAATACATTTTGCCGTGAAAATAACACCTGCCTTGTTATTCCTGGCATAATAAGGAAGAATGCCTTTTAATAAGGTATTAACTTAAGTATCCAATGAATTCCTATTCGTAGTCATCGAATCCAATTTAATCATACGACGTGGCCGCTGTTCAAATGAACCCCCACAATTGGGACAAACATGTTTCAAGGCCTGCTCGACACAATCCTTACAAAAAGTGCATTCATAGCTACAGATCATCGCCTCCTCCGAATCCATTGGTAACGACCTACCACATCGCTCACACTCCGGTTTTAACTCGAGCATTTTATGCGTTCGTTTGAATGAACGATTCTTTATCACTGTTGTCCGGTTAACTTTTTGTGTAAAATTAAAAAGAGGCTGTTTCAAAGGGGAAACGTCTTTGTTAGTAGAAAGTCGAAAGACAAAAGTATAAAGCTGATTTTCGGATATGCACAAAATTGAAGGGTACTTTAGACTACATGTACATTAGATAAAAAGTAGAAAGTTGTGGCTAGACCCTGTCTAGTCACGACTGGATTTCCAATCCCCTGATTGGGGAGTGGGTTTTTGCTTCAAATGCATATAAATTACTCCGCCATCGGGGGATGGCAAATCCACCAGT
>Ga0265327_10001624_pt1 | contig 27161 bp, 18 predicted proteins | sample 41621metaG_FD_202089 | JGI IMG/M metagenome (GOLD analysis project Ga0265327, IMG submission 202089) | Rhizosphere microbial communities from Carex aquatilis grown in University of Washington, Seatle, WA, United States - 4-16-21 metaG | ecosystem: Host-associated > Plants > Roots > Rhizosphere...
ATCGGTGTGCACGTGGTCGATGCTGAAGTAGAAGGTGAAGTGGTCGTCGCGCTGGATGATGCCGAAGTGGAAGCAGTCCCACTGCAGCGGATCGGGCGTCGCGAGCACGTGGTCGCGCCACTGCTGGGCGTTCATCTCGCCGTGCTCGGTGGCCACCAGCTTGATGTCGCGCGGGCTCTTCGCCGTCCGGCGGACGACGACGTCGTCCTCCGACAGCTCGAACCAGCTGTGGAACGTGTCGTGCCGGCGGACGTACGCGTTGATGACGTGTGTCATCGCCCGGACGTCGCACTTACCCGGCATGTCCCACGCCGCGATGTTCAACCGGGCCATGTCCGTGCCGTTGCGCTCGTGCGAACGGAAGGCGCGGATGTGCTGGCTCTGCTGGTAGCTCACCGGCACCGGGCTGACCGGCGCGTTGCGCAGCTTGGTGAGCGACGCAGCTGAAGGGTTCCAGGAAGTCAGAACACCCGAGGAACCCATCCAGTCATGGATGGTCCTAATCGCAACCATGCTCACTCTCCTGTGCTTCGGTGAATTCAGCGCGCGGCTTCTGTGACGCCCTACCCTGACCCGTCATGTCGAAATCGCCGTCGAAATCGCCTCCCCCAGGCGTTCTGCCAATGCGCGAACATTCGTGATGTCCGAGGAACCGATCCGGACTCCCGTCTCGGCCTCGATACGTGTCCGCAGTTCCAGCGCCCCGAGCGAATCGAGGCCGTACTCGGCCAACGGACGGTCGGGATCGACAGATCGCCTAAGTATCATAGACATAGCGTCGGTGATCAGGCGCCTCAGCCGAGCCGGCCGCTCCTCCTCCGACAGAGCGTGGAACTCCGCGAGGAATTCGCTGGTACCCGCACCGCCGCGCCCGATGTTGGCAAACGACTCCGCAAACTTGCTGGTCTGGGCGAAAGCGACCAGCCAGTCCGCCCCGGCCACCGGCGCGTAGCCGGCGTAGGCGCGGTCGTGACGGATGATCGCGTCGAACGCGTACGCGCCGTCCTCCGGATCGATCGCCATCGTCTCGTCGGCCGCCATGCCCTGCCCGGCGCCGATCTTGGCCCAGGCACCCCAGGCAATGGCCGTCGCCGGCAGGCCCTGCGCGCGGCGCCACTGGGTGAACGCGTCCAGCCAGCTGTTCGCCGCGGCGTAGGCGCCCTGTCCGGGTGAGCCCACCATGGCGGCGGCCGACGAGAACGAGCAGAACCAGTCCAGCTCGGACCCGGCCGTCGCCTCGTGCAGGTACCAAGCGCCGTACACCTTCGGCGCCCAGTCGCGCTCGATCAGCTCGTCGGTGATGTTCGGCAACGTCGCGTCCTCGACCACCGCGGCGCCGTGCAGCACGCCGCGCAGCCGTTTGCCGGTCGACTCCGCAGCGGCGACGAGGCGCGCGGCGGTGTCGGCGGCAGCAATGTCACCGAGCACCACCTCGACCTCGGCACCCTTGCTCCGGACGGCCTCGATGGCCTTCGCCGTCGCGGCACTCGGCTCCGAACGCGCGTTGAGCACGATGCGTCCGCAACCACCGGCGGCCAGTTTCTCGGCCAGGAACAGGCCGAGGCCGCTCAGGCCACCGGTGACGATGTAGGAGCCGTCGGCCCGGTACACCGGCGCGTGTTCCGGCGACAGCACCGCCTGGAACTCCCCGGTGTGCGGGATGTCGAGCACGAGCTTGCCGGTGTGGCCGGCCGCACCCATCACGCGGATGGCGGTGGCGGCGTCGCTCAGCGGGTAGTGCGTGGTGTCCGGCACCGGCAGCACGCCGTCGGCGATCTGCCCGAAGATCGTCTCCAGCATGCCGCGCGTGACGTCGGGGTTGGTCAACGTCAGCAACGCCAGGTCCAGCGCGTAGAACGACAGGTTGCGGCGGAACGGGAACAGGCCCATCCGGGTGTCGCCGTAGATGTCGCGCTTGCCGATCTCGACGAACCGGCCGCCGAACGTCAGCAGGTCGACACCGGCCTTCTGTGCCGCGCCGGGCAGCGAGTTCAGCACGACGTCGACGCCGTAGCCGTCGGTGTCGCGGCGGATCTCCTCGGCGAAAGCCGTGCTGCGGGAATCGTAGACGTGCTGGATTCCCCAGCTGCGCAACAGGTTTCGACGATCGTCGCTACCGGCGGTGGCGTAGATCTCGGCGCCCGCGGCCCGCGCGATGGCGATGGCGGCCTGTCCCACACCACCGGTGGCCGAGTGGATCAGCACCTTGTCGCCGGCCTGGATGCGGGCCAGGTTGTGCAGTCCGTACCAGGCGGTGGCGTGCGCGCTGGGCACGGCCGCCGCGCTGCCCTCGGGCAGGTCGTCCGGAATCTTCACGGCCAGGTTGGCATCGCAGGTGACGAACGTCTTCCAGGCACCGGTCAACGAGATGCCCGCCACCCGGTCGCCGATCTGATGATCGCCGACACCCGGGCCGACGGCGGTGACCACACCGGCGAAGTCCGCGCCCGGCTGTGGCAGCCTGCCCTCGAAGCTCGGGTAGCGGCCGTACGCGACCAGCACGTCGGCGAAATTGAGGTTCGACGCCGCGACCGACACCTCGATCTGGCCGGGTCCCGGAGCGACGCGCTCGTATGCGGCCAGTTCCGCCGATGACAGGTCACCGGGGGTCCTGATCTGCAGCTGGACGCCGTCGGTCTCGGGCCGCACGACGGTGGTGCGACGTTCCTCGGGCTGCAGCTGGCTCAGGTTCAGGCGCGCGTTGAACCACTCGCCCGACCGCCACGCCGTCTCGTCCTCTTCGGAGCCGGACAGCAGTTCCGCGGCGACGTGTGCCACGTCGGCCTGCACGTCGAGATCGATCTGCGTCGGCCGCATCGCCGGGTACTCCATGCCGATGGCCCGCATGAAGCCGCGGATGCCGCCCTGTTCCAGGTTGGCCACATCAGCGGACAGCACGGTGCGGGCACCCCGGGTGAGCACGTACAGCCGCGCGGGCTGACCCGGCACGTCCGGCAGGCCCCGCACGATGTGGACCAGCTGCTCGACCTGTGTCACGCCGCGCTGCGCGGTCGCCGCCGAGGCAGAAGCCGCCGGCCCCTCCGACGCACCCGTGACAACGACGACGCCCTTGAACGGCTTGGCCGTCAGCGTGGCCTGCAGCGCCTCGAGGTTCGACGCATGGTCGGCGTCGGCCGGCCACGCCATGGTGGAGACGTCGGCCTCGTCGGACTGCAGGACCTCGGACAGCTTCTCGGTCAGTCCGTCGGCGTCCGCCGCGGCCGAGATCAGCAGCCAGCGGCCCGGATCCACCACATTGGCGACGGGCGCGTCCTGGCTACGCCATTCGATGTTCAGCAGGCGCTCGTTGAGCAACCGCTCCCGCTGGCCCTCCTCGGACACCCCGGTGCCGAGACGCAGCCCGCTCACGGCGAGCAGCACCGCGCCGTGCTCGTCGAGCACGTCGATATCGGCTTCGACCGCAGTCGGCGAGAGGCTGACCAGCTTGACGTAGCAGTAGTGCGCGTTGCGGGTCGACTCGTAGGCCCGCAGCTTGCCCACACCCAGCGGCAGCATCAGCGCGCCGGTGGTGTCGCCGTGCAGATCGGGATGCGCGGCCACGGCCTGGAAGCAGGCGTCGAGCAACGCCGGGTGCACGGTGTAGGCACTCTGCTGCGAGCGGATGGCACCGGGCAGCGCGACCGCGGCGAGCACCGTGGTGCCCGCGGTCGTGTGGGCCGCCGTCAGACCGGAGAAGGCCGGGCCGTACTGGATGCCGCGCTCGGCGAACCAGGTGCGCAGGTCGCCACCGTCGACGTCGTTGGTGTGTGCGGCGACCAACTTGGCCAGGTTGTACGCCGGGCGGGCCGCATCGTCGTCGATGGCGTGCAGCGTCGCAGCGGCACGGCGCACCTGCTCGCCGTCCTGGTAGGTCTCGACAAGGAAGTCGATGTCACCGGACGGAACCGCGGTGGCCACCGCCGACACGGCGGTCTCCTCCTCGAGCAGGAGCATCGCCTCGAAGGACACGTTGCGGACCTCGGAAGCCTCGCCCAGCACCTCGCGGGCCGCGCCGAGCGCCATCTCGCAGTACGCGGCGCCCGGCAGTGCCGCGACGTTGTGGACCTGGTGGTCCCCCAGCCAGGGCTGCAGACCAGTGCCCACATCGGACTGCCAGACGTGCCGCTCGGGCTCCTCGGGGAGCCGGACGTGCGCGCCGAGCAGCGGGTGCACCGCCAGCGAGGCCCCGCCGGGGGCCTGCTCGTGCGGATCCCGCGTGAGGATCAGATGGCTGCGGGTCCACGTCGGCAACGGCACGTCGACGAGTACGCCGTCGGGGTACATCGCCGAGAAGTCGATGGCGGCGCCGGCCGTGTGCAGGTCGGCGACGACCTCACGCAGACCGTTCGGCACATCCTGTTCACGACGCATCGCAGCCAGGGCGGCGATGCCGATGTCCTGGCTCGCGGCGTTCTGGTTGACCGCGTGCACCAGCAGCGGGTGCGGGGCCAGCTCGATGAACACCCGGAAACCGTCGTCGAGCGCGGCCTGCACGGCGGCACCGAAGCGCACGGTGTGGCGCAGGTTGTCCACCCAGTAGTCGGCGTCGTAGTCCGCGGGGTCGCGCGGGTCGTACTGCGTCGCCGAGTAGTACGGCACGGTCGGCTCGTCGGGCTCGAGGTCCTCGAGGGCGTCGGCCAGCTCGTCCAGGATCGGGTCGACCTGCGGCGTGTGCGACGCGACGTCGACGGCCACCTCGCGGGCCATGACACCACGCTCGTCCCATTCCTTGACCAGAGTGCGGATGGCGTCCTTGTCGCCGCCGACGACGGTCGACTGCGGCGAGGCGACGACCGCCAGCACGACGTCGCTGACGCCGCGGGCGCCGAGCTCGGAGAGCACCTGCTGGGCGGGCAGCTCGACCGAGGCCATGGCACCCGAGCCGGACACCTTGAGCATCAGGTTCGATCGGCGGCAGATGACCTTGACACCGTCGGCCAGCGACAGTGCGCCCGAGACGACGGCGGCGGCCGACTCACCCATCGAGTGTCCGATGACCGCGCCGGGCTGCACGCCGTACGACCGCAGGGTCGCGGCGAGCGCCACCTGGATGGCGAACACGGCGGGCTGGATGCGGTCGATGCCGGTGACTGTCTCGGCGGCGGTGATGGCCTCGGTGATCGAGAAACCCGACTCCGCTTCGATGAGCGGTTCGATCTCGGCGATGGCGGCCGCGAACGCGGGTTCGGCGGCCAGCAGGCCGGCGCCCATGGCCGCCCACTGCGAACCCTGGCCCGAGAACACCCACACCGGGCCACGGTCACTCTTGCCCGCGGCAGCCTGGTACGGGGTTTCGCTGTCGGCGACGTCGCGCAGCGCCTGGATCAGGCTCGCGGCGTCCTCGGCGAGGACCGCGGCGCGGACCGGGCGGTGCGCGCGGCGACGCGACAGCGTGTAAGCGGTGTCGGCCAGGTCGAGGGCCTCGCCCTGGGCGGCGGCCCAGTCGGCGAGCTTGCCCGCGGTGCGGCGCAGTTCCTCGGCAGAGGTCGAGGACACCGGGAACAGGAGTTTGCCATTACCGGCCAGGCTCCCCCGGCCTTCGGACTCGACGACGCGCGGCGACGATTCCGCCGGCGCCTGCTCGACGACGGCGTGGACGTTGGTGCCGGACAGCCCGTACGCGGACACCGCGGCGCGCCGCGGGTGGTCGGCGGTCGCGGGCCACGGCACCAGGTCCGTCGGGACGAACAGCCCGGTGGTGATGGCCGCCATCTCGGCGGGCATCTCGTTGAAGTAGAGGTTCTTCGGCACGACGCCGTGCTGCAGGGCCAGCACGGTCTTCATCAGGCCGACGGCGCCCGACGCTGACTGCGCGTGCCCGACGTTGGTCTTGACCGAGCCGAGCACGACCGGCCCTTGGTTGCCGTAAACCGTTGCCAGACTTGAGTATTCGATCGGATCGCCGACCGGCGTGCCGGTGCCGTGCGCCTCGACGTAGCCCACGGTTGCGGGATCGATGGCGGCCAGGTCCAGGGCGCGGCGGTAGACGGCGACCTGGGCGTCGGCCCCCGGGGTCGCGATGTTGACCGTGTGGCCGTCCTGGTTGCTCGCGGTACCGCGGATGACCGCGAGGATGCGGTCGCCGTCGCGCTGCGCGTCGTCCAGGCGCTTCATCATGAACATGACCGACGCCTCGGCGGACACGAAGCCGTCGGCGGCGACGTCGAACGCGTGGCAGTGGCCGGTCGGCGACAGCATGCCCTGGGCCGAACCCGAGGACATCTTGCGCGGCTCCAGCATGATCGACACGCCACCGGCGAGGGCGGCGTCGCTCTCCCCGTCGTGCAGGCTGCGGCACGCGTTGTGGATGGCGAGCAGGCTCGACGAGCAGGCCGAGTCGACCGTGTACGACGGGCCGTGCGCACCCAGGTGGTACGAGACGCGGCCCGAGGCGAGGCTGAAGTTGTTTCCGGTGAAGCCGTACGGGCCCTCGATGGCGTGGGCGTCGGCGGCCAGCAGCTGGTAGTCGCCGTGGGTCATACCCACGAACACCCCGGTGAGCGAGCCGGCCAGGGCGGCCGGATCGATGCCCGCGTGCTCCACGGCCTCCCAAGAGGTTTCGAGGATCAGGCGGTGCTGCGGATCGATCGCGGTGGCTTCGCGGTCACTGATGTTGAAGAAGTCGGCGTCGAAGCCGGCCACGTCATCGAGGAAGCCGCCCCACTTGGATACCGACCGCCCGGGCACACCGGGCTCCGGGTCGTAGTACTCCTCGGCGTCCCACCGTTCCAGCGGAACTTTGGTAACCAGGTCGTCACCGCGCAGCAGGGCTTCCCACAGCTCGTCCGGCGAACTGATGCCGCCAGGAAGCCGGCATGCCATGCCGATGATCGCGACGGGTGTCGTCGGTGACCCACCCACTTAGCTACCGCCTCTCCGTGCAGTCCGGCCGAACCCCGACACGCTGTGCCGGGTGGCTTTGCAGACCGCGCTCAAAATCTCTGCGAAATCGTCTTTGCCGCTTTAAACAAACTGGCTCGAAATCCTACCGGGTCAAATTAACTGATCCGACGATTCGGGGCTACCCGTTTCGGCCGAATCGCTATCAGATGACCGTCAGCACCGGATATCCGCAGCACACTCGCTGCGGAAGGCCCAACCCGCCCGGCGCGCCGTTGCGCAGGGGTTTGGTTCGGAGCCTTTTCGAACCAGCCACGGGGCGGAAGCATAGCGGTCCGTAGCGAACATCGTTCACCCCAGCACCGCGCGCAGACGAGGGGTGCGACAGGGCAAATGTTTGCGCAAATATCGAAATTAGAAACAGAGCAACATTTCAAAAATCCGATATCCACTGGCTGTGGCCATAAAGCCGTATTTCCGGCAATGGTCGATACGCATGGTATGAAATACCTACTGTGACGAACTCCGCTCGATACGGGCAAAAAATCAACACGCCAGACATCTGCGCGTATTCGAAAGTCCGGTGCTGAGGGCGGTCCGCACCGTTTCCGATGCGGCCGCATATCTCGCGCGCGCAAACTCTGTCAGCCCGCAACAGGCGCCGGATCGGCGTAGGGAGAGCCGAACTCCGTCACCCGGCAGAAACCGTTGCTGCGGGCCTGCGCGACCCCGTGTCGCACCATTGCCGCGAGTGCCACGAAACCGGCCTGATCGGCAACCATCAGTGGCGTCAACAGGCGGTTGTGCACGAACCCGAAAGCCAGGCCCCGATCGGGGTCGGCCCACCCGAGCGACCCACCGAGACCGACGTGCCCGAAGCCCGGCATGATGCCCGGGAACGGCACGCCGTGATACCCCAGATTGAAATCCATCGGCAGACCGAGACCCAGGTCGGGAAATACGCTGCCGGTGCCCCGCAGCTGCGCCACGGTGCCCGCGGACAGGAAGCGCATACCGTCGATCTGGCCACCGTTGGCGATGGCGCCGTAGAGGCGGCCCAGCGATCGGGCCGTGGCCACCCCATTGGCGCCCGGCATCTCGGAGTCCAGCAACGGCGTGTCCCCCTGCGCCATGGAGCGCATGCCGGTGAAGTACATCGAGCCGAAGCCGCCCGAGAACGGCAACTTCGCCACGTGCGGCGCCACGGCGTCGAACAGCGGGTTGCGGATGCGGAACTGCGGGCCGATGATCTGCGCGGGCTGCGTGGGCGCATCGGCCGATGGACGCCCGAGGTGCAGACCGTCGATGCCGAGCGGCTCCGCCAGCTCGGTGCGGAACAGATCCCGCATGCTCTGCCCGGTCACCGCACGGGCCAGGCCGGACAACAACCAGCCATAGGTGATGGCGTGGTACGCCGGCCGACCCTTCATCCAGCTCATGGGCGCCGCGGCCAACCGCTGCTCCATGAGTCGATGGTCCATCAGCTCGTCGCGCGTGGCGCCGTTCAGCTGCGACAGCCCGGCGCGGTGCCGCATCAGCTCCCGCACCGTCACGCCGGCCTTGCCGTTGGCCGCGAAGGCGGGCCAGTAGTCGGCGACGGGCGCGTCGTAGGCGATCAGTCCCCGATCGGCCAGTCGGTGGATGACGGTCGAAGCCAGCCCCTTGGTCGCCGAGAACACCATGGCGCCGGTGTCCGCGTCCCACCGCCGCCTGCCCCAACGGTCGGCCCACCCCGTCCACACATCGACGACCGGAACGCCGTCGAGGTACACCGACAAGGCGCCGCCGCCGAGATAGCGGCTGGGGAACATGGCGGAGAAGGCCCGCACCACACTCGCGAAGTTCGGGTCAGCGGCACCGTGAACGCCCTGCGGGAGAGGCCCGCCGGCGGACCGAAGAGGCGCGACGTTGCGCTCCCGGCGAATTGCGTTGGTCATTACCAAATGATGACCTGCGCCTGCCGCGGATCATCTCCGACGTTATCAATCTGTTAGCTAAATAGTCTGGATACACAGGTTGCGAAGCAACGGTAAACCCATTTCAAGATCGCACTTACGCCGACGTAACACGTTGCGATGTCCACCGTCTACAACCGATTTCGCATGTCAGAACATATAACCGGCGAAATGCTCAGCTAGCCACCCACGGGCGGGAGCATTTTCCTTCGTACGTCGGGCCGGCCGCCTACCCCTCCCTAATTTGGTTTCGCCAGAGCCCAGCCCGAATACCCGCCGGGTCCGGTCTCGTTATTGCGCCGGCAAAATCCACCGGCAATCGCGGACCGAAAACCCAGGCCGTCAGTTCGCGAGGTCGATGATGCGCTGTGCCGCCAGCGCGGGCGTCAGCTCGCCCTCGCGCACCTGACGTTCCACCTCGTCGCGATGCGCCTTGACGGCCGCGTTCGACAACACCCGGTCCAGCACGGTGTCGCGCACCATGGTCCAGGTCCAGTCGACCTGCTGGGCGCGCCGCCGTGCTTCGAATTCGCCTGCCGCACTGAGGGTTTCACGATGCTTGAGGACGGTGTCCCACATCGCGGCCAGACCGTCGCCGGTCAGCGCGCTCATGGTCAGTACGGGTGGCCGCCACAGGGTGTCGCGGGGGTAGATCAGCCGGATCGCGCCGGCGAGTTCGCGCGCCGCAGCCTTGGCCTCGATGGCGTGCTCACCGTCGGCCTTGTTGACCACGATGACGTCGGCAAGCTCCAGGACACCCTTCTTGATCCCCTGCAATTGGTCGCCCGTGCGGGCCAGGGTCAGGAAGACGAACGTGTCCACCATGTTGGCGACAGTCACCTCGGACTGGCCGACGCCGACGGTCTCGACCAGCACCACGTCATAGCCGGCCGCTTCCAGCAGCACGATGGTCTCGCGGGTGGCCTTGGCCACCCCACCGAGCGTGCCCGACGTCGGCGACGGCCGGATGTACGCCTCCGGCTGTACCGCCAGCTGCGCCATGCGCGTCTTGTCGCCGAGGATCGAACCGCCGGTTCGGGTCGACGACGGGTCGACGGCCAGCACCGCGACGCGGTGTCCCCGCTCGATCAGGTGCATGCCGAGGGCTTCGATGGTGGTCGACTTCCCCACCCCGGGCACCCCGGTGATGCCGACGTGCAGCGCGCTGCCCGCTTCAGGAGTGAGTTCGAGCAGCAACTGCTGCGCGGCATCGCGATGATCGGACCGGGTGGACTCGACCAATGTGATGGCCCGCGACAGCGCCGCGCGATCGCCGGCCCGGATCTTGGCTGCGAGCTCGGGAACCGGCGTAATCAAGTCCGCGTCCTCAGAGCTTGTAGCCCAGACGATCGGCGAGCTTGCCCAACAGGCCGATCGCGGCGTCGGCGATGACGGTGCCCGGCGGGAAGATCGCCGCGGCACCCGCCTCGTACAGCTCGTCGAAGTCGCCCGGCGGAATCACGCCGCCGACCACAATCATGATGTCCGGCCGCCCCGCCTCGGCCAGTGCGTCGCGCAGCGCGGGCACCAGCGTGAGATGACCGGCCGCCAGCGAGGACACCCCGACCACGTGCACGTCGTTGTCCGCCGCCTGCCGCGCCACCTCGTCGGGCGTGGAGAACAGCGAGCCCACGTCCACGTCGAAGCCGATGTCGGCGAACGCGGTGGCGATCACCTTCTGGCCGCGGTCGTGTCCGTCCTGGCCCATTTTGGCCACCAGGATGCGCGGGCGACGGCCGTCGGCCTCGGCGAACTTCTGGACCAATTCCGTCGCGGTGCTCACGTTTCCGGCCTTCCCCACCTCGTCGCGGTAGACGCCGGCGATGGTCCGGATCTCGGCCTGGTGCCGGCCGTAGACCTTCTCCAGGGCGTCGGAGATCTCGCCGACAGTGGCCTTGGCGCGGGCCGCGTTGATGGCGAGCGCCATCAGATTGTTGCCCAGGCCGTCCTCGCCGGCGTGGCCGGATTCGCCTGCCGCACGGGTCAATTCGGCCAGCGCGGCCTGGGTGGCGGCCTCGTCGCGGTCGGCCCGCAGCCGCTCGAGCTTGGCGAGCTGCTCGGCGCGCACCCGGCTGTTCTCGACCTTGAGGACCTCGATCTCCTGGTCCTCGTCCACCTGGTATTTGTTGACGCCGATCACCGTCTGGGCGCCGGAGTCGATCCGGGCCTGGGTGCGGGCCGCGGCCTCTTCGATGCGCAGTTTCGGGATGCCCTCGCCGATCGCCTGCGCCATGCCGCCGTGCTCGGCGACCTCCTTGATATGGGCGCGGGCCTGCTCGGCGAGCTGGTGGGTGAGCCACTCGACGTAGTACGACCCGCCCCACGGGTCGATGGGCCGCGTGGTGCCCGACTCCTGCTGCAGCAGCAGCTGGGTGTTACGCGCGATGCGGGCCGAGAAGTCGGTCGGCAGCGCCAGCGCCTCGTCGAGGGCGTTGGTGTGCAGCGACTGCGTGTGACCCTGCGTGGCGGCCATGGCCTCGATGCAGGTGCGGGCCACGTTGTTGAACGGATCCTGCGCCGTCAGCGACCAGCCGGAGGTCTGCGAGTGGGTCCGCAGCGACAGCGACTTGTCGCTCTTCGGGGAGAACTCGGCGACCAGCTCGCTCCACAGCAGGCGGCCCGCGCGCAGCTTGGCCACCTCCATGAAGAAGTTCATCCCGATGCCCCAGAAGAAGGACAGCCGCGGCGCGAACTTGTCGATGTCCAGACCCGCGTCCAGCCCGGCCTTGATGTACTCGACGCCGTCGGCCAGCGTGTAGGCCAGCTCCAGGTCAGCCGTCGCACCGGCCTCCTGGATGTGATAGCCCGAGATCGAGATCGAGTTGAACTTCGGCATCTTGGTGCTGGTGTAGCCGAAGATGTCCGAGATGATCCGCATCGACGACTTCGGCGGATAGATGTAGGTGTTGCGGACCATGAACTCTTTGAGGATGTCGTTCTGGATGGTCCCGGCCAGCTTCTCCGGCGGCACGCCCTGTTCCTCGGCGGCGACGACGTACAGCGCGAGGATCGGCAGCACCGCGCCGTTCATCGTCATCGAGACGCTGACGCTGCCCAGGTCGATACCGTCGAACAGCTGACGCATGTCGAGGATGGAATCGATTGCCACACCGGCCATTCCGACGTCACCCGCCACGCGCGGGTGGTCCGAGTCGTAGCCGCGGTGGGTGGCCAGGTCGAAGGCCACCGACAGGCCCTTCTGCCCGGCGGCCAGGTTGCGGCGGTAGAACGCGTTCGACTCGGCGGCGGTGGAGAACCCGGCGTACTGCCGGATGGTCCACGGCTGGTTCACGTACATGGTCGGGTACGGCCCGCGGATGAACGGCGGGGTGCCCGGGAAGCTGTCCAGCGGGTAGCCCGCGGCGGCCACGGCATCGCGATCCTCGGCGATGTACACCGGCTTGACGTCGATACCTTCGGGCGTCGACCAGGTGACCTGTTCCGCGGTGTAGCCGTGCGCCTGTGCCGCGTCCGCGACGTGGGTGCTGACGGCGTCGGCAGTGGGCGCGGCAGGGGCCTCGCCCTGCAGCGGGACGTCGGCGAAACTGCCGATCGTGGTTACGTCAGAAGCGGTCATGGTCATGCCCCCAATCGGGTGAGCAGGGTCGAAAGCGCTTCGACGGCATCGATTTTCATGGTCAGGAACTCGTCCGGCTGGTCAGCGGCAGCTGCCACTGCCTTCTCCGGACCGGCGAGGTAGACGTGCCTGACGCCGGCGGCCCGGGCGGCCTTGATGACGTCGCTCGCCTCGTCGGCGTACCGGGCGTCGGTGCCGCAGAGGACAGCAGCGACATGTCCTGCGCTGGCGGATGCGGCGGCTGCAACATCAACGGTGCCGGGGTTGACGGCCTCGATGCCACCGGAAGCCAGCAGGTTCGACGCGAACGTCGTGCGGATGTTGTGCTCGGCGAGCGGCCCGACGGGCAGCAACACCGCCTGCGGCCGCTTCCCGGTCTTGGCCAGGTGGGCGTCGGAGCGGTTGCGCAGGGCCTCGAAAGCTGCCGCGTAGCGGACCACGCCCGGAGGCGAATCAGTCTGCGCGAGTGCGGTTTCGTCGAGATTCGGGAACTCGTTGACACCGGTGAGCGCGTTGCGCCGGTGCGCGATGTCATCCGCGCGACGGGCTGCAACCTCGGCGATCTGGGTGCTCAGGTGATCGCGGGCCGCGACGAAGCCGCCCAGCGACTCCAGCTCCTGGAACTTCGCCCAGGCCTGCTGCGCCAGCTGATCGGTGAGATCCTCGACGAACCACGAGCCGCCCGACGGGTCGACGACCCGGCCCAGGTGCGACTCCTCCAGCAGCAGCAGCTGGGTGTTGCGGGCCATGCGGCGGCTGAAAGTGACTGCGGTACCGGGCAATCCGCCGTTGATGGCGGCGTCGAACGTCTCGACCAGCACGGTGTCCGCGCCACCGACGCCCGCGGCGAACGCGGCGAGCGTGGTGCGCAGCATGTTCACCCACGGGTCGCGCTGCGACATCATCGCCTTCGAGGTGACGGCATGGATCGTCGCGGCACCAGAGTCCGGTGCACCGACGACCTCGGCAACCCGGGCCCAAAGCCGGCGGGCCGCACGGAGTTTGGCAATCGTGGCGAACTGGTCGTCATCGGCGGCGAAGCGGAAACTGATCTGCCGGAACGCATCCGCGGCAGACAGGCCGTTCTCCGTGAGCAGGCGCAGGTAGGCGACCCCGGCAGCGATGGCACCCGCCAGCTCCAGCGAGGCGCTGGCGCCGAGGTTGTGCAGCGCGGCGGCGTCGACCGTGACGGCACGCACTCCGCCGTCGTATTCGGTGAGCTTCGCCGCGGTGGCGACGACATCGGCTTCGGTCGCGGCAGCACGGCCGGACAGCGGCGCGGTCAGCGGGTCGGCGCCCAGATCGATCGACAGACGGGCACGCTGGTCGGCGTCGAACGGCTTGACCAGGGTCAGCAGCTGGTCGGCTGCACCGCCGATGTCGGCTCCGGCATCAAGGATCACGGGAACCAGATCCAGGAAGACGCCCTCGAACACGCGGTCCAGCTGGTCGACGGGCACGCCCGCGGCCCCGACCCGGACCTCGAGGGCACTGGTGCCGTCGGTGAGGGCGAGCAGGATCGCGCCGTTGACCGTACGGACGTCAGCGGCATCAACATCGCCGGCGATCGGGAACGACTCGGTCACCTTCCAGCCGGCGAGGACATCACGGTGCGCGTCACCGCCACGGGTGAACGGCCAGTGTCCGGGCAGCGCGGGCTCCGGCAGGCCGTCCAGGCTGGTGTAGAGGGGACGGACCGGGAATCCGTCGTAGGTGGGCGAGTCGAGCAGACGCTCGGGGTCTGCGGGAAGATCCTCGACTGCCTTGCGGGTGCTCTTGGCGAGCACGCCTGCGACGTTCTCTTGCCACCGCGCGTAGCGGTCCCGAACGGTGGACGCGTCGACAGTCACCGGCGACTCCCAATCTTTCGGCCATCAGAAATATGGCACTGCATGCAGAAATGCCTATCACATTCGATTTTCAGGCTAAATCACACAGGTCGCTACTACCCAGTAGCTCCACGGCACACCGACTGTCCATACCTCTGACGGCGACGGACTGCCCCGATCGACCGCATCCTGGACAGCTCCTGACAGCGGCGATCAGCTGGTCGCCCCGTACCCTTGGAAGACGTGAACTCCGTTGTCAGCGCGCTGCGCACGGTCCTGTCTGCGGTGCAAGCCACTGCGGCGCAGATGCCGTTGCGAAGGGCCGTGGGCATCGGAACGGCAATTGTGATTCTCGTCGCAATCGCGATCTGGGTGCCGTTGCCGAACGCGGTCCAGATGCGCGACTGGGCCGCCGCGGCCGGTCCGTGGTTCCCCCTGGCCTTCCTGGTCGCACACACCATCGTCACGGTGCTGCCGTTCCCGCGCACCGCGTTCACCCTCGCCGCGGGCCTGTTGTTCGGTTCCGCCCTCGGCGTCACACTGGCCGTCATCGCCAGCACGCTCAGCGCGTTGATCGCGCTGTGGCTGGTCCGGGTGCTGGGCTGGCAGTTGAGCAAGCTGTCGCACAAGCACATCGACAGCCTCGACGCCCGGCTCAAGGACCGGGGCTGGGCCGCGATCCTGTCGATGCGCATGATCCCGGCGGTGCCGTTCTCGGTGCTCAACTACGCGGCCGGGGCGTCGTCGGTCCGCGTGGTGCCCTACGCGTTCGCGACGTTCTTCGGGCTGCTGCCCGGCACCGCGGCCGTCGTCATCCTCGGCGACGCGCTCACCGGACAGATTCGGCCGTCGCTGCTCGTCGTATCGGCCTGCACCGCGACCATCGGGATCTGCGGGCTGCTCTACGAGATTCGGCTCCATCGCCGCGCCCACGCCGCGCAGCACCCGGTGGACGCCACCTCGTAAGCGTCACTCGCGCTCGGGCAGCCCCTTCGCCGTCATCGCGGTGAACAGCGCCAGGAACAACACGGCCGGCGCCGCGTTCTGCGGCTTGTCGTGGGCCCTGATGTGTGCGGTGACCGCGAGCGTGAAGTACACCGCCAACATCGCAGTGGTCAGCCGAGCCAGGGCTGAATTGCGTTGTCCGGCAAGCAGACCCACGGCTGCGGCCGCCTTGGAGCCGACGAGAATCCACCGGTACTCCAGCGGGAAGTTCACCCCGTTGAGCGCCTTCTCGATGGGCGCGACGGGGACGGCACACGCCGCCGCGTCGCCGGCCATCAGCAATGCCAGCGCGGTGTAGGTCTTCGGGGAAGTCAGTGCACTCATCGTCACCTCGCGTGTAGTCCGGGCGGATCGATCTCAGGGTTTTGACGGGCCTGGAGGGGCTGTGTCGGTGGCGCCGGAGGCGGCAACGGCTGGGCGCTGTAGCCCGGCTGCTGCACCGGCGTGCGGGCCTCGGCCTCGGCCTTCGCCACCGCCTGCGCGATGGCCGGATCGGCCTGGGTGGAGAACCAGTCGGCGACCTCGGCGTCGTCATCCTTGACCGGGGCGTCGTCGACCGGCGACGGCGTGTACCGGAACACCCCGTCCTCCCCCGGTGCCCCGAGCATCTTCGTGAAACCCTGTAGCGCAGAGCCGAAGTCGCTTGGCACCACCCACACCTTGTTGGCCTCGCCCTTTGCCATCTGCGGCAGGGTCTGCAGGTACTGGTAGGCCAGCAGTTCCGGTGTCGGCCGGCCGGCCTTGATGGCCGCGAACGTCTTCTCGATGGCCTTCGCCTGGCCCTGGGCATTCAGATACTGGGCGGCACGTTCACCCTGGGCCCGCAGGATGCGGGACTGCCGGTCCGCCTCGGCGGCCAGGATCGCCGCCTGCTTGGCGCCCTCGGCCGACAGGATCTGCGACTGCTTCTGGCCTTCGGCCTGTTTGATCGACGCCTCCCGGCTGCCTTCCGCCATCAGGATCATGGCGCGCTTCTCCCGGTCGGCCCGCATCTGCTTTTCCATCGACTCCTGGATCGACGGCGGCGGGTCGATGCTGCGCAGCTCCACGCGGGCCACCCGCAGGCCCCACCGGCCGGTGGCCTCGTCGAGCACGCCGCGCAGCTGGGCGTTGATCTGGTCACGCGAGGTCAGCGTCTGCTCCAGCGTCATGCCACCGACGACGTTGCGCAGCGTGGTGGTGGCCAGCTGCTCGACGCCGACGATGTAGTTGCTGATCTGGTAGACCGCGGCCTGCGGGCTGGTCACCTGGAAGTAGACGACGGTGTCGATGTTGACCGTCAGGTTGTCCTCGGTGATGACGGGCTGCGGCGGAAACGAGACGACGCGCTCACGCAGGTCGACCCGGGCCCGAATCTTGTCGACGAACGGCAGCAGCAGCGTCAGCTGCCCCGAGACGGTCTTGCTGTAGCGGCCCAGGCGCTCGATGACCGCCGCCTCGGCCTGCGGAATCAGCGCCACCGATTTGACCACCACCACGATGGCGAGTGCCACCAGCATCAGCAGAAGAACAAGTGCACCAGTCAATTTCAGCTCTCCTTGCGTTTCAGATGGTCCGGAAGACCACCGCGGTCGCGCCGTCGATCCGCATCACGGTGACGTGATCGCCGGGCTCGAAGACATCGTCGTCCGCCATCGGACGCGCCGTCCAGATTTCGCCGTCGAGTTTTACCTGCCCTTCATGGCGGGCCACCCGTTCCAGCACCAGGGCCGTCTTGCCTTCCAGCGCCTTCACCGGTTCGGGCAGGCCCGCGGCGCCCAGTCGCTTGCGCAGCGTCGGCCGCACCAAGACCAGCAGCAGCACCGACACGATGAGGAAGGAGGCGCCGTCGGCCCAGATCGGCCAGTCGGTGGCCCAGCTCAGGCCCGCGGTCGCCAGCGCCCCGCCGGACAACATGAGCAGGAACATGTCACCAGTCAGCGCTTCAGCGCCGGCAAGCCCGATCGCCAGGATGAGCCACAGCAACGGCACCGGCATGCGACCAGAGTAGCGCCTTGCAGGCTTTACCGGCCGGAGCGAATTACACTGCGTGCATCATGTGGTGTCCGAGTGTTTCGCTGACGGTGTGGGCCAATGCCTGGCATGCCGGCCTGGCCGCGCCCGACGATGTCCTGGATGCGCTATCGCCATGGGCGCCAAGGCATTCCATTGCCGCGTACGACGCCGTCGCGGCCAGCCGAACCGGCCTGCCGTGGCCGGACCTGACCAACTACGGCGGCGTGACGTTGCTGCAGACGCTGCGACACGCGGCGGGTGCCGCGCGCGCGGAGCCGGCCCTGAATCTGGTACTCCCCGTACCCGGGGATGTCCGCGGCCTGACCCCGGGCACCCAGTTCCAGCAGGACGCCGTCGACATGGGCGAAGCCATCGTCGTGACCTCCAACTACGGCGAGGCCGTGGGGCTGGTCCCCGATTTCGAATACGAGGACGACACCGACGACGCCGAGGTCAAGGCGCTGTCCTGGACGGTGTACTCACTGCCGAGCGCACCGGTGGCCGGCCACTTCGACCTCGGCGAAGAGGAGTACCGGCTGCGCGACGCGGTCCGGTCTGCGGCCGACGCCCTCGGCCGGCTGCGGGCCGAACCCGGTTCGGACATCGATGATCCGCGCGACATGGTCGAGCAGTTGCTCGAGGCCGGGCATCTGCACCGGCTACCCGACCATGCGCCCAACCGCGCGGTGCGGGTGCTGGAGACGGCGGCGCACATCGACGCGATCATCACCGTCAGCGCCGGGCTGGCACCCATCGGCCTGCAGAGCGCGTCGGAGATGCAGATCGCCACCGAGGCCATGCGGCCCCTGTCAGACATCGTGCGCTCCGCCCGGCTCGCCGCCGTGACGGCCATCCTGCATTCGGCCTGGGAGCGCTAGGACCCGTCAGGAACCGCAGCAGCCCGGCAGGCAGGATGCCCCGTTGACGCTGCAGCCGTAGCCGGGCACCAGGTCCGGGCCCTCGACCCGCGCCGGCGCCGCACCTGTCCGCAGCTCGTCGACCAACGACGCGGCCAACCGCGCGAACCGCGGGTCGGCGTTCGGAGTCGTGGTGCGCACCAACGTGATTCCGGCCTCGGCGGCCTGCTCGGCGAGCTCGTTGTCGAGATCCCACACCACCTCGATGTGGTCGGCCACGAACCCGATGGGGCAGACGATGACGGCCTTGGTGCCGGCCGCCGCGAGCGTCGCCAGGTGATCCCCGATATCCGGTTCCAGCCAGGGGATGTGGGGCGGCCCGGACCGGGACTGCCACACCTGGTCGTAGTCGTCGTAGCCGGCGGCCGCGGCGACCAACCGGGCGGCGTACCCGACCTGTCGGCTGTAGAGCCGCGGGCCGTCCCGGTCGTCGACCCGGACGGGAATCGAGTGCGCCGTGAACACGAGACGGGCCTCGTCACGCAGCTCGGCGGGCAGTTGCGCGACCGCTTCCCCGATGGCCTCGGTGAACATCTCGACGAACAGCGGATGGTCGAAGTACTGGCGCAGCTTGACCAGTTCCGGTGCCTGCGGTCCCGCCGCGGCCCGGCCGCGCGCGATGTCCTCGACGTACTGCCGGCAGCTGGAGTAACCGCCCCACGCGGATGTCGTGAACACGGCCGCCCGACGAATCCCGTTGTCCCGCATAGCGGCAACCGTGTCTTCGACATACGGCTCCCAGTTGCGGTTGCCGAAGTACACCGGCAGCTCCGGCATCGCCGCCTCGAGCTCCGACATCAGCGCCCGGTTGATGGCGTTGATCGGCGACGCGCCCCCGAAATGCATGTAGTGCTCGGCGACGGCGTCCAGGCGCTCCGGTGGCACGCCACGCCCCCGTGTCACGTTCTCCAGGAACGGACGGACGTCGTCGGGGCCGTCGGGCCCACCGAACGACAGCAGCAGCAGTGCGTCGAACTCCACTAGAGCAGCTGGGTGCTGGCGCCACCGTCGGCGTAGATGATCGAACCGGTGGTCGCGGGCAGCCACTCGGACAGCAGCGCGCACACGGTCTTGGCGACCGGCGTCGGGTCCTTCATGTTCCAGCCGATCGGCGCCCGCTGGTCCCAGCCCTCTTCGAGCAGCTGCATCTGCTGACCGGCCTCGTCGCCCAGCGCACCACCGACGATGGCGCTCATCGCCAGGGTCCGGATGGGGCCTGCCGCAACGAGATTGGACCGCACACCGAATTTGCCGGCCTCGCGCGCGACGAACCGGTTGACCGACTCGAGGGCGCTCTTGGCGACCGTCATCCAGTTGTAGGCCGGCATGGCGCGGGTCGGGTCGAAGTCCATGCCGACGATGCCGCCGCCTTCGTTCATGATCGGCAGCAGCGCCTTGGCGAGCGACGCGTAGGAGTACGCCGAGATGTGGATGCCCTTGGCGACGTCCGCGTAAGGCGCGTCGAAGAAGGGGTTGACACCCATGCCGGTCTGCGGCATGAAGCCGATGGAGTGCACGACGCCGTCGAGCTTGTTGCCCTCGCCGATGACCTCGGTGACGCGGGCACCGAGCGAGGCCAGGTGCTCTTCGTTCTGCACGTCGAGCTCCAGCAGCGGCGCCGGGTTGGGCAGCCGGTCGGCGATGCGCTGGATGAGCTTCATCCGGTCGAAGCCGGTGAGCACCAACTCGGCGCCCTGCTCCTGGGCGACCTTCGCGATGTGGAACGCGATGGACGAGTCGGTGATGATCCCGGTGACCAGGATCCGCTTGCCTTCGAGCAAACCTGCCATTGTGCTGACTCCTTTTAAACGAAAGTTCGGGTAAGCCAAAGAATTCGGGGTCAGTGCCCCATGCCCATGCCGCCGTCGACCGGGATCACCGCACCGGCGATGTAGCCGGCATCCTCGGATGCCAGGAAGCTGACCGCACCGGCGACCTCTTCGGCGGTACCGACGCGCTTGGCGGGGATGAACTCGAGCGCGCCTTCCTGGATGCGCTCGTCGAGGGCGCGCGTCATCTCGGTGTCGATGTAACCGGGGGCGACGACGTTCGCCGTGACGCCGGCCTTGGAGAGCTCACGCGAGATGGAGCGGGCCATGCCGATCAGGCCGGCCTTGGCGGCCGCGTAGTTGGCCTGGTTGCCGATGCCCCACATGCCCGAGACCGAGCCGATGTAGATGATGCGGCCGAAGCGCTTGCGCTGCATGCTGCGCGACGCCCGCTGGGTCACGCGGAACGCGCCGGTGAGGTTGGCGTTGATGACCTCGGTGAACCGCTCCTCGGTCATCCGCATCAGGAACGCGTCCTTGGAGATGCCGGCGTTGGACACCAGCACCTCGACCGGACCCTGGTGCTCCTCGACCTCTTTGAACGCCCGATCGATGGCCTCGGCGTCGGTGACGTCACATTCGACGCCGAACAGGCCCTCGGGCGCACCGGAACCGCGGTGGGTCACGGCAACCTTGTGGCCGTCCGCGGCCAGACGCTGCGCGATGGCCAGGCCGATACCCCGGTTACCACCGGTGACCAGCACGGAACGGGAAACGAAGGCGGGGCGGCCGCCGGCAGCCGTGGTGGCGCCATCGGTGGCAACAGTGTCACTCATGCTGGTCAACTTATCGTCTTTGCCGGTGGAGGCCGAAATCGGCGCGCAGGGTCAGCGCGCCGCCATGGCCCCGCGGCGACGATTCGCCACGAACCGGACGACGTCGGCGATCCAGTCCCGATCGGTACGCAGGGTCAGCAGCGGGGCGTCGCATCGACGCAGCGTGCGGGCCACTTCGTCGCGGTGCGCCTGGGCGGCGCGGGCGAAGTCGTCCCGCAGTTGCTCGTCGATGGTGAATTCCTTGGTGATGCCCGACTCGGCGTCCTGCAGGACGACGTCACCGATGGCCGGCAGTTCCACGTCCCGCGGGTCGATGATCTCGATGCCCAGCACCTCGTGGCGCCCGGCGATGGCCCGCAGCGGGCGCATCCAGTTGATGGGCCCCAGGAAGTCGCTGATGATCACCGCCATGCCCCGGCGGCGCTCGGGCCGCCGCAGGGCGTCGATGGTCGCCGCCAGGTCGCCGCGGACCCCGGATGGGGCCTTGGGCGTGGTGGCGATGGCGCGCAGCAGCTCCTGCTCGTGCAGCCGGCCGGACAGCGCGGGCACCCGGCGCACGGTGTCGCCGTTGGAGATGATCGCGCCGAGCCGGTTACCGCCACCGCTGTTCAGGAACGCGATGGAGGCTGCCGCGGCGACGGCGAGATCACGCTTCTCGCAGCCCGCGGTGCCGAAGTCCAGGCTCGACGACATGTCGACGACCAGCCACGTCTCCAGCTCCCGGTCGGCGATCATCTGCCGCACGTGTGGATGCGTCGTACGAGCCGTGACGGACCAGTCCATCCGGCGGACGTCATCGCCGGGCTGGTAGAGCCGGGACTCCCCCGGCTCGGAGCCCGGGCCGGGGATCAGGCCCTGGTGGTCACCGTGCAGGACGCCGTCGAGCTTGCGCCGGACCGTGAGCTCGAGCTTGCGCAGCGCGGCCGACAGTTCGGGATCGCGAATCTGGCCGCGCTGCAACGACGGCAGGTCGACCGACCGGCCTTGCCTCGGCGAAGCCGAACGATCGGATCCGGAGGCGGTCACCGACCAGAGGCCCCAGCTGCGCCGGCCATCACGGGCGGAACCGAATGTCCTTGCTGCGGAATGGCATTCACCTGCGGCAGCGCGACGGTCTGCAGGATGCGGTTGACGACGGTCTCGGCGGAGATCTCGTCGGCGAGGGCATCGTAGGTGAGGACGAGACGGTGCCGCAGCACGTCCGGGATGACCTCGACGACGTCCTGCGGGATGACGTAGTCACGTCCGCGCACCAGCGCCAGCGCGCGCGACGCGCTGATGATGCCCAGCGAGGCACGCGGCGAGGCGCCGTAGGCGATCCATGCCTTGGCGTCCGGCATACCGAACTTCTCGGGCTCACGCGTGGCGGTCACGATGCGCACCACATAGTCGACGAGGGCGTGGTGCACGAAGGTGTTGGCGGCCACATCCTGCAGCCGCAATAGATCCTCGGTGGTGAGAATCTGCTTGGGCTCCGGCGGCTTGACGCCCATCCGGTAGATGATCTCGCGCTCTTCCTCGGGCGACGGGTAGCCGACGTTCAGCTTGAACAGGAAGCGGTCGCGCTGCGCCTCGGGCAGCTGGTAGACGCCCTCCTGCTCGATGGGGTTCTGGGTCGCCATGACCAGGAACGGGCTGGGCAGCGGGAAAGTCTTGCCGCCGATGGAGATCTTGCGCTCGGCCATGACCTCCAGCAGCGCCGACTGCACCTTGGCGGGCGCGCGGTTGATCTCGTCGGCGAGCAGGAAGTTGACCATGACGGGGCCGAGTTCGATGTCGAACTCTTCCTTGCCGACGCGGTAGATGCGGGTACCGACGATGTCGGTGGGCACCAGGTCAGGGGTGAACTGGATGCGGGCGAACGAGCCGCCGACCACCTTGGCGAAGGTCTCCACGGCCAGGGTCTTGGCGACACCCGGCACACCTTCGAGCAGGACGTGGCCCTTGGCCAGCAGGCCGACCAGCATGCGCTCGACCAAGAGGTCCTGGCCGACGATGATGCGCTTGACCTCGAAGATGGCGCGCTCGAGGGTGTGCACCTCGGACTGCAACGTGCCGCTGACGGGCTGCTGCGCGGCGGGCGCGGCATGCGCCCCGGGCGGGTAACCCTGCGTGGGTGCCGGGCCTGGGTAGCCTCCGGCGCCGTCGGGCGGCCCACTCGGTGACGTCATCTAGCTTCCTCCCGGGTTTATTCAGACCGACTGTTTCGTCTGATTCGTCGTACACAAAATCGCTGGTCTAGCGGGTAGCCGCCAATATAGCGGCGCGCCCGGACTCAACTATTCCAGGCGGTCGGGTATCCGTCGACGTTGACGCGACGGACTTAGGTGATTATCAGGTCTCGATGATGCGCGACAGGTGCGCCGACATGCCGGCCGTCCGGACCGGACTGACCGTCACCTTGCCGGCGCTGCCGGACGCCTCCAGCATCTTTCCGCCGCCGAGGTAGATCGTGACGTGCTGGCTGCCACCGGGACCGTAGAAGATCAGGTCGCCGCGCTTGGCCTGCGACGGCGGGATGGCACGGCCGGTGTTGTACTGGTCGCCCGAGTACTTGGGAATCTGGACACCGACGCCGGCGTAGGCGTAGCGCGTGAACCCGGAACAGTCGTAGCCGATCTTGCCCGCGTCGTAATCCACGCCAGGGCCGGGACCGGTCAGGGTGCCGCCGCCCCACGAGTACGGGACGCCCATCTGGGAGCCGCCGCGCCGGATGACGTATTCGATGGCCTGCTTACCGCCGACGCGGCCGCCGGGCATCATCGCGGCGCTGCCGCCGCCGGCGCCACTCGGCTTGCCGCCGATGCCCAGGCTGGACAGGAAGCTCTGGCCGAGGTTCTGGGTGGTCTGCAGGGCCAACTGGCTGGCCTGAAAAGTCGCGTTGGCAATGGCCACCGGGTCACCGGGAGCGCCGGAACTGGCCCGCATGGGCAGTGTCGGATCCCACCCGCCGTCTGGGTCGGCAACGGCACTCGGCGCAGGCCCGATCGCGAATGCCAGCGCCAGCGCGCCGACGCCCGCGAGCAGGTCTCTCCGGTGAAACTCCTTGCCCTGCAATGCAATAACTCCTAGTCTGCCCGTCGCTAGCCCTGAGTCAGTATTCGATGTAACGGATCACGTACGGCGTCATGCCGCTGGTTCGTACCGGCGAGACCTTGACGTTGGAACCGGTGTACGGCGCTTCGAGCATCTGCCCGTTGCCCAGGTAGAGGGTGACGTGCTGGCTGCCACCCGGGCCGTAGAAGATGACGTCGCCACGACGGGCCTGCGAGGTCGGAATCTTGCGGCCCATCTCGTACTGGTTGCCCGAGTAGTGCGGCAGCTTGATGCCCACGCCCGCGAAGGCGTACAGGATCAGGCCCGAGCAGTCGAAGCCGACGGTGCCGGCGCCCGAGTCGATCCCCGTGCCAGGGCCGGCCGCCGTGCCACCGCCCCAGGAGTACGGCACGCCGATCTGCGACATGGCGCGCTTGATCACGTATTCGGAGGCCTGCTTGCCGTAGACGCGCGGGATGGCGCCGTTGGTGTAGCCGGTCTTGGTGACATCGGCGGGCACCAGGCCGAGCTTCTGCAGGAAGCTGTGGCCCATCTGCTGGGTCACCTGCGCCGAGGTGGCCGTCATGCCCAGCACGTTGTTGATGACGGCGATCGGGTCACCGGGGATGTTGGCGCTGGGAATCTTGGGCAGGGTCGGGTCCCAGCCACCGTCGTCCCACTTGCGGGGGCCGGCAGCAGCGGGGGCGCCGTCCCAGTTGGCGGCGTATCGACCGGGGTCGGCCGCGGCTGCGCCGGGCGCGGTACCCGGCCCGGTGGACGCGGCCGCCCACTGCGTGCGCGCCGCATCGAGCTTGGCCTGGGCCGCGTTGCGCTGGCTGACCAGCTGATCCAGCTGGGTCTGCTGGTCTGCGAACGTGGTGCGGGCGTCGGTCAGGGCCTTGACCGCGTCGTCCTGGCTGGTCTGGGCGTCTTTGACGGCCTGGTCGGCCTTCTGCTTGGCGAGGCGGGCGGTGGACTCGCGATTGGCCAATTCGGTCCGGGTGCGCTGCAGGTCGGCGATGGCCTCCTGCGAGCTGATGGTCAGGGCCTGGCCGGTGGCGGCGGTGTTGATCATCTCGCCGGGGTCGGTGGCGGTCAGGTACGACGCGGACGGGCCGTTGATGTAGGCGGCCTCGGCATATTTGTCGAAATGTGCCTGGGCGGCGGCGATCGCGGCGTTTGCGTCGGATAGCTGACGCTGGTTCGCCTCGATGGACTCCTGCGCGGTGGCGGCGTTGTCGCGGGCGGTCTGCACATCGGCGATGGCCTTGTTCACCGATTCCTGCCGGGTCTGGATCGACGCCCCGAGGTCCTGGAGTTTCTGGTTGGCGTTGGCGAGATCGGTGACCAGGGCCGCGATCTCATTGCCGCCGGGTTGGGCCGACGCGATACCGGACGCGAAAACGGACGCGGTCATGACACCGAATACCAGCGACCCGGTGCCGACGCGGCTGCCCAGCCGGGTGGCCAGCCCACCGCTAAAGGGGCGAATGCTGCGTCCCATTGACTCAGGTCTCCTAAGGCTCCAGCGCGCTGGTGCCCGCGTAAGGCAGAAGCGGGCTCGATCCGTGGTCCCGTAAGTCGCAGAAATCACAATTCATAACAACTGCAACATGCGGTACCAACTGCACCGTACGTCACAGGTTGCACAAATGAAACGTTGATAACAAACCACACCGTTGTAATTGAAAAAGGTGTGACCGAATAGTGATATTCGAATTCGCGGCGCGCCGCGCCCAGCTACTCCGAGGAGTTCGCCGCGGCATTCACCGGAGCTGCTCCAGTAGCCGCTTTCCGAGCCCGGACCTGCAGAAACCGGGTGCCGACGGCAGCCGCCACCACACCGACGATGACCACCAGAGTGAACGACGTCCACGGAAATATCGGCGTTTCCAGCTGGCTCACAAAATTCTTCGACGACTGCACGACACTCGGCGTCTTCGCGAGGTCCTGCCCCGCCTCCAACTGCGCCCGGTCATAGGTCGGACTCACCGAGCCGGCGAAGCCGGGACTGAGGGCCAACACCGTCGACTCCGGGTAGTGATGGCCGACATCGGCGGCGATGTCACGCAGCGGGGTGTCGATACCCGGGCTGGTCGGCAGCACCACGATCTTGAGGTCGATGCCCTTGGCATGGGCGTCGGCGACCACCTGACGCAGGGCGGCGGCCTCTTGGGCGGCCTCGGCGGCCTGCTTCGCTTCCCCCGGGGTGGCCGGCGTCTTGGCGGGCGCGATGCCCGGCGCACTGACCCCACCGTCACGCACCTGCGTGATCACCGTCGCCATGCAGACATCGACGGGAGTCTTGGCCGGGTCCTGCCCGACCGTGGCGCACACATCCGGCGGAATGAACGCCGGCAGGAAAGGCATCGCCGCGAAAGTTGTCACGCGGCAAACGGTACTGGAATTTCGTCGAACTCCCTGACGGCGCACCCACAACCCGACAAGACTGTAACCACCCCCTGGGCGCTCATAGGACAAGCGTACTGTTAGGGTAGCAACGCGCCGCTGACACAGCCCGTCGCGGCGAGATCTAGCCGGGAGTTGATGTGAGCAGCAATTCATTTGGAGCCCGTGACACGCTCGTTGTCGGGGAAAACAGCTACGAGATCTTCCGCCTCGACGCGGTTCCGGGAACCGAGAAGCTTCCCTACAGCCTCAAGGTTCTTGCGGAGAACCTGCTGCGCACCGAAGACGGCGCAAACATCACCAAGGATCACATCCTGGCCCTGGCCAACTGGGATCCCTCGGCTGAGCCGAACACCGAAATCCAGTTCACCCCGGCCCGCGTGATCATGCAGGACTTCACCGGCGTGCCCTGCATCGTGGACCTGGCCACCATGCGCGAGGCCGTCACCACCCTGGGCGGCGACCCGAACAAGGTCAACCCGCTCTCTCCCGCCGACATGGTCATCGACCACTCGGTCATCCTCGACGTGTTCGGCACCGCCGACGCCCTCGAGCGCAACGTCGACTTGGAGTACGAGCGCAACGGCGAGCGCTACCAGTTCCTGCGCTGGGGCCAGGGCGCGTTCGACGACTTCAAGGTCGTTCCCCCCGGCATGGGCATCGTGCACCAGGTCAACATCGAGTACCTGGCGCCCGTCGTGATGGTCCGTAACGGCCAGGCCTACCCCGACACCTGTGTGGGTACCGACAGCCACACCACCATGGAGAACGGCCTGGGCGTGCTGGGCTGGGGCGTCGGCGGCATCGAGGCCGAGGCCGCCATGCTGGGCCAGCCCGTCTCGATGCTGATCCCGCGCGTCGTCGGCTTCAAGCTGACGGGTGAGATCCAGCCCGGCGTGACCGCCACCGACGTGGTGCTGACCGTCACCGACATGCTGCGCAAGCACGGCGTGGTCGGCAAGTTCGTCGAGTTCTACGGCAAGGGCGTCGCCG
>Ga0265327_10001625_pt1 | contig 27118 bp, 19 predicted proteins | sample 41621metaG_FD_202089 | JGI IMG/M metagenome (GOLD analysis project Ga0265327, IMG submission 202089) | Rhizosphere microbial communities from Carex aquatilis grown in University of Washington, Seatle, WA, United States - 4-16-21 metaG | ecosystem: Host-associated > Plants > Roots > Rhizosphere...
TCATCACCGGTAGCGGAACGGTGACCTTCAAGGAGACCGGCGCGACAGACGCCTTCAACAGCGACGACTTTGGGTACATCCTAAGTGGGACCAACACCGCATCCGGCACGATCGTCATTGGCGGTGCCACAGAAAACGGAATCAGCGGACGCCTCACTTCTCTCCGGGTCGGCGGCGTGGGCGGCAACGATACGACTACCGGAGCCGGGACAACCGGCAGCCTCGGCACAGCCGCCGTTACGGACAATGGCGTGCTAACCTTTTCGCGCAGCAATGCCATCACTGCCGCAAACAACATCTCCGGCAGCGGTTCCGTCCGAGTGGGGAGCAGCGGCATTACCGGTACCAGCACCCAGGTGCTCACACTTACCGGCACCAACACCTATACCGGTGGCACCACGATCGCGAACGGGACGTTGATCGTGTCGGGTGGGTCAGCGCTGGCCGACACCGGCGCAGTCACGGTGAGCGGGGGCACGTTTCAGCTTAACTCCAGTGAGACAATTGGTTCGCTTTCCGGGGTCTCAGGCTCCGCTGTCAACCTACAGGCAAATACCCTCACCATTGGTGGCAGCGCCACCACCACCTATGCCGGCATTATAAGCGGCAGTGGAGGTGCATTGGTCAAACAAGGCAGTGGCAGCCTCACCCTGTCGGGCATCAATACCTACACCGGCGGCACGACGATTTCCGCCGGCATCCTTCGGGTAGCCACGTCAGACAGCGCACTGGGCACCGGAGCCTTGGCCTTCACCGGCAACGCCACCATCGCCACGGAAAATGGCGGCGGCGCCCGCTCTCTGGCGAATGCGATCACCATCGCCTCGTCCATGACCGCCAGCGTCGATTCCGGCTTTGCGACTCTCACTCTCGCAGGGGATATCAGCGGTGCCGGGAAACTCGCCACCACCAGCACCGGCACCACTGTTCTCACCGGATCGAACAGCTACACCGGCACCACCACCATCGGCTCCGGCTCCACACTTCAGATTGGCAATAGCACCACCACCGGCACGCTGGGCACCGGAACGGTCACCAACAACGGCACGCTGGCCTTCCAACGCACTAACACCCTTACGGTCTCCAACGTCATCTCCGGCACCGGGGCGGTCCAGCATACCGGCTCCGGAACCACGACCCTCACCGGGATCAATACCTACACCGGCACCACCACGGTCAGCGCCGGGAAGCTGGTCATCAACGGCAATCAAAGCGCCGCCAACGGTACAGTGACGGTCGGCAGCGGAGCGGCATTGGGTGGCAGTGGCACGATTGGCGGGGCCACCACGATCCAAAGCGGTGCCACCCTGGCTCCCGGCAACTCACCTGGCCTGCTCACGTTCACGAACGGGTTGACCCTGGCCGCGGGATCCAACGTCGAGTTCCAATTCGTTGGAGACACCTTGGCGACCCGCGGCACCGACTTCGATGCCGTCAATGTCACCGGAGGCACGCTCTCACTCGGCTCGGCCAGCTTCATCCTGCAGGGTAGCGCGATCGACTACGCGAATGCCGCCTGGGACAGCAACCGCAGCTTTCTTGCAATCGACGCAACCGGCGCGACCTACGACGGCAGCAATGCCTTCACCCTTGATACGAGCGCTGCCGGTACTTTCACCGGCGAAGGCTACTGGAGTCTCTCGTCGTCCACCGGCGGCGTGTCTCTGAACTGGACCGCCGTGCCGGAACCGTCCGCCGCGCTGCTGGCCGGCATCGGCCTTCTCGGAATTCTGCACCGCCGACGCGCTTGAACATCTTTCCTGGGTACATGCAATGAGTCAAATGGCCGGATGGTGTTCCATCCGGCCATTTGATTGACTGCCGCCGCCCTCCTTCCGCCATGCCCGAATTCCTGCCCGACAAAATTCGAGATTCCGCTGCCTGCCTGTGGCATTATCACCGGCTAGACCAAGTCATTGACCCGGCCGAGGGCATTCTCGTTTTCGGCAGCAATGACCTGCGCGTGGCCGGGCATGCGTCCGACCTGTTTCATCGCGGCTTCGGCCCGTGGATCCTCTTTTCGGGCAACCGGGGCCGTCTGACCGAGCACTGGTCGGAAACGGAAGCCGAGGCCATGGCCCGTACCGCCAGGAACTGCGGTGTGCCGCCGGAGGCGATCTTCATTGAGGCCAATGCCACCAACACCGGTGAAAACATCCGCTTTTCCCGTGCCCTGCTGGACTCTCGCGGCTTGCGTCCGCAGCGCCTCATCGTGGTGCAGAAGCCCTACATGGAAAGGCGCACGTTTGCCGCACTGGAAGTCCAGTGGCCGGGTGTCCGGTTCCAGGTGGACTCGCCGCCGCTTCGGTTTGAGGACTATTTCACCGAGAACCTCACGCCGCGGGTCGTGATCGAGGCGATGACGGGCGATTTCCAGCGCATCCTCGACTACCCGGCGAAGGGATTTGCGAGTGTCCAGCCGGTGACAAAGGAGGTGATGACGGCCTACGATACGTTGGTCGCCGCCGGATACGGCAAGCCCACCACCTGACACTGGTTGGGGAGACCAACCACTGGCGGAAATTTGCACGCCTCCCGGGCCGGGCCCACCTTGACGATCGGATGCGCCTCCTAATCTTCGCCGTTTTCGCCGCCCTCTCGTGCCAGTCCGCCAGGGCGACCCACTACAAGCTGTTCGTGCTGACCGGTCAGTCCAACTCTCTGGGGACGACCAATGCCGGCGAAACCGATCCCACCTCGGATACGGATCCCGCTGACGCCCACATCCCGTTCTACTGGAGCAACATTGCCGATGCCACCCATCCGATCGGAGATTCAGGCGGCGTTTTCCTCACGCTGCGCGACCAACAGGGCGGCTATTACACCGGCAGTGCGACCCACTGGGGGCCGGAGATCAATTTCGGACGCACGCTCTACCGCGCCGGAGTGCGGAACTTCGGCATCATCAAGGCCAGCCGCGGCGGCGGGGGAAACTCGTTCTGGTCGAAAACCGCCACCGATCACCACATGTACACCCAGGTGGTGAACACGGTGAATGCCGCCACGGCCACGCTCACCGCGAGAGGCGATACGTTCGAGATCGCCGGCTTCCTCTACCTGCAGGGTGAAAGCGACTCCTCCACCGAGGCCGCAATCGCCGACACGCGGCTCAAGGAGCTGGTGGACAATCTTCGTGCGGATCTTCCGAACGCCTCGGCAATGCATGCCATCGCAGGTGGAATCGCGGCAGCCGGAACCACGCGCGACACGGTGCGAGCGAAGCAAGCCGCCATTGGGGCCAGCTCCAGCTACATCGATTTCTTCAGCAACATCGACCTGCAGAACCAGGTCGCGGCGGTGGACAATCTGCACTTCAACAAGGCGGCGAAACTCACCATCGGCGAACGGTATGCGCAGGCATTCTTCGACGCAGGCATTGTCTCACGTCAATACGGGAAGCTCACCTTCATCGGAGACTCCATCACCCAGGGTGGCAATGGCGATCACCCGGGCTACCGCTACAATGTCTTCAAGAACCTCGCCTCGAAGGCTGTGCCGGACAATGCCACCACCGGCTACAAGTTCACCGGCTCCCAGTCCGGGCCCTATAACAATAGCACGATTACCGCGCCCGCGGTCAATGGGCAGGCCTTCGAGAATGTCCACGACGGACACTTCGGATGGCGGGCCTCCTGGGAATGCGCACGGGTGGCGCTGCCAGCCGGGCGTTATAACACGGCCAACCTCGGTCAGGGCACGCTCCTAAACTGGACCGGCCAGACCGCCACGTTCGCCACGGCCAGTGCCGGCACCCTGGCCTATACCGGTACCACCTATTCACCCGACACTGCCGTGATCATGATCGGCATCAACGATCTCGCCGATGCCATCACCACCGCCGGCCAACCGGCCGCCACCGCTGCTTCGCAGGTGCGGGATGACATTTCCACGCTCATCGACCAGCTCCGCGCGGTGAATCCGAATGTTCGGATCCATCTCAACCGCCTGCTCTTCACCAACCAGACCCAGGCGATGCGGGATGGCGTTACCGCCCTCAATGGTCTTCTGCCGGCCTTGGTCGCCGCGAAGAACACTGCCTCTACCACTTCCCCGGTCTGGCTGATCGATGCCAGCACCGGCTTCGATCCCGCCAACCAGACCTACGACAACGTTCATCCCAATACGGCGGGAGAGGCCTACGTGGGTGACCGGATCGCGGCAGCGCTCGGCATCATCGCCACTCCCACCGCGGCGGCTTCGGCCGAACCCGTCCACATCGAAGCGGGCTCGTCCGGGTTTCTCTACAAGTTCGAGGGAAACGACATCTGGAATGGCAGCGCCTTTCCCGGGAGCCTCTGGAAGCAGACCGGGACGCTGACGAAAACCGTGGACGGCACCGACCTGCGTGTCTTGAGCCCCGGAGCGGGCGGGGCCTGGATCGAGGGAACGGACAGTGGCTGGAAGACCGCGAACAGCGCGAGCTGGAGCTTTGAGGTGAGGCTTAAATTCAATGCGGACCCGGCCGGGTTCATCCTGTGGCTCGGCACCGGCAGCCACACCATCCTGGTGGAGATCTACGGCGACCACACCCAGGACAACGGAAACAACACGTTCAACGTCGCGCACAACAATCTCGACGGTCAGTTCCATGCCTTCCGGGTCGATCACGATGCGGGCAACGGCGTTTACCACGTCTGGCGCGATGGCATTCGCCTCACGCCGGTGGCCGGTGTGGCCTATGACAACAGCAGCGCCGAAAACCGCCTCATCCTCGGTGACTACACCTCCGGGACATTCGGCAACAACTTCGACGTGACCCTCGACTACGTCCGCTTTGACCAGACGGGAGCCTATCTTCCCACCGGCGCGGATGCCGATGGCGACGGCCTTCCCGACGCGTGGGAATACCGATACTTCGGCAGCATCACCGGGGCGTTTGCCAGCGCGGACGACGACGGGGACGGAAAAACCAATCTTGACGAATATCGTGCCAATACCGATCCACGCGACGCTTCATCGGTCTTCCGGATCCAGTCGATCGAGCGTACGGGGTCTCTGATGCGGATCAGCCTGAACACCTCTCCACAGCGCTTTTACACGCTCTATCGGTCACCCGACCTGAAGGCATGGACCGCCATCCAAGGTCCGATCATCGGCACGGACGGTATCCTCTATCTCGAAGACACTGCGGCGGGGCCGCGGGGCTTCTACAAGGTCACTGCCTCGATCCCTTGAGCCAACTGGTCGCCTCAACCGACCACCACGCGGAATTTCTTATCAGTTACCTCCGGCCCTAGGTTGCGGTTCCAATCCTGACAGAAGGGCAATCCCCTCGTCAAAAAAGCCACATCCCCGTTGTCGTATGAAGCCCAAGAACCGCCTCCTCTCCCTTTCCGCCGGCACGCTCCTGATCACGCTGGCTGCCGCCCTGCCTCAGTCCGCCCTGGCGGCAGACAGGATCAAGCAGAACAATCTTACGAATCTCAATCTCGCGGCGAGTTGGGATACACTCCCCGGTTCGACCGATGTGGGGGTGTTCAGTTCCACCTATGCCACGACGGGCACGCTTGATACCGGGGCATTGGTAGCCTGGCAGGGTCTTCGCCTCGCGGGTCCGGGTGGAAACGTCCTGATCAACAACGCCGCCGCTTCCCAGGTGGCGCTTGGCACTGCCGGCATCGACATGTCCGCCGCGACGACCAACCTCGTCCTCAAGAGCTTCCGCATGGACGCCAGCCAAACGTGGAACATCGCCAGCGCCCGCACTTTCCGCCTCGGTGACACGACCGCCACCACGACTGGCGGCACTGACCGCGCCGGCACTTTTACCAATAATTCCGCCGGAGCCACCATCACCATCATGGGTGGCGGCAGCGTGAGCCTGGATGTGGCCAACACCTCGCTGGGCAACGTGAACTGGAAGGTGAACGACGGCACGCTCAAGGCCATCTGGAACCAGGCTTCGTCGTTCGGCACCGGCACGATCACCCTCGGTGGGGGCGGCCTGGCTGTCGGCACACCCATCTTTGGTTCGGTGGGAAATTGGACATGGAACAACGCCATCGCTCTCACCGCCTCGACCTCATCGTTCATCGATAACCAGAATATCTCAGGGTCCGCACGCTGGCTGAAACTCGAAGGGGTGATGTCAGGGAGCGGTGCACTCACCTTCCGCAATACCGGCACGGGTTTTGATACCCTCGACCTCGGGTTCATTCTAGGGAACACCAACACCAATACCGGCACGGTGACCATCAACTCCGGAGCCATGGTGCGGGTCGGGGCAGTAGCAGTCGGCACCATCACCCAGAACACCGGGAACAACGGCAAGCTCGCCGGAGACGCCGCCACCGTGGTGAACAACGGCACGCTCACCTTCTCGCGCCTTGATTCGCACACCGTCGCCAACGCCATCTCCGGCAGCGGTGGATTGCGGATCGGAACGTCCGCCACGCAGGGGACGGCGACCACCACCCAGGTCGTCACTCTGTCCGGCGCCAACAGCTACACCGGCACCACCACCATCTTCAACGGCACCGCCAAGGCTGGTGTCGCCTCCATCACCGATACGAGCGGAGCCTTTGGCAACAAGTCCGTCGTGACGGTGACGAATGCAGCCGGGGCCACCCTCGATCTGAACGGGTTCAATACCATCCTCGGATCCGTGACAGGTGGTGGCAGCACAGGAGGAGTGATCACCAACTCGACGACAACCCCGGCCACGCTGGCCACCGGTGGCTTGAACACGAACACCACCTTCGCCGGGGTCATTTCAGGAGGAGCCAATCTTGCACTGACGAAGACCGGATTCGGCAACCTGACGCTGACTGGCACCAACACCTACACCGGCCTGACCACGGTGAGCGGCGGCAAGCTGATCGTGACGGCAGCGAACGCCACGTCTGCAGTTTCCGTGGCCAGCAACGGGACACTCTCCGGCACCGGGTCCATCGCGGGCACGGTGACGTGCGACGACGGTGCCACCCTGGAAACCACCGGCACCCTGACCCTCGGTGGACTGACCACCAACGGTGGCCTCACCATCAACGCAGGCACCCTCAGCACGTCCACCGCAGCCATTAGCACCGGCGCCATCGTCACGGCGGGCATTCCGGGAATCGTTTCCCTCAATTTCGCTTCCAGCGGTGGCCTCAGCTCCGGGACTTATCATCTGATCTCGCATACCGGCGGACCGCTTTCCACAGCGGACTTCAATTCTTTTTTCCTCAGCTCCTCCCCTGCCCTGACAAGTCGCCAGAGCGGGGTGCTCACCAACAATGCCACATCGCTCGACTATGTCGTCGCGGGTGACGCCCCGAAATGGTCCGGTCTCGACAGCAATGCTTGGATTGAAGGAAGCACTGGCGCGGCCGGAAACTGGAAGCTCATCACCAACGGCACCGCCACCGACTACGTCAGCGGTGACACGGTTCTCTTCGATGATTCGGCCACGAACAAGAACGTCGATATTTCGACCGCCGACGTTTTCCCTGTCAGCGTCACCGTGACGAATACCGCCGGCACCTATGTTATCGGTGGTGCTTTCGGCATCTCCGGAAGCACAAGTGTGGCGAAGTCCGGTGCGGGCACGCTCGCACTGGCTGGACCCAACAGCTACTCGGGCGGCACCACGCTTGCCGATGGCACGCTGGCAATCAACAACGCCGCCGCACTCGGCAGCGGCTCTCTCACCGTCAACAGTGGCTCACTGGACAATACATCGGGCGGTGCGATCGCCGTGACGACGGCCAGCCCACTCGTCCTCGCCAGCGACCTCACCTTCACTGGCACCAATGATCTCGATCTTGGCACCGGCATCGTGGCGCTCCCTGCAAGCCGCCAGATCACCGTCAATGGAAGCGTTCTGACGCTCAGCGGCCTGATCAGCGGCACCGGCTTTGGTCTGACCAAAGTGGGCACCGGCACGTTGGCCCTCACTGCGGCGAATATCTACACCGGCTCCACTACAGTGAACGCCGGGACGCTGGTGCTCGGCAATGGCGGAATCGCCGGCAATGTCGGCACCGGCGCGGTGGTCATCTCCAGTGGAAGCACCATCCGCTTCAACCGCAGCAACCTCATCGACAACAAGACCAACTCGCGCATGCGCAATGTCAGCGGCGCGGGCACCATTGTCATCGATGGCGGGGGCACCTTCTTTAACTACCCGGGCAGCGGAAGCGGCTTCGCCGAGACGGGAAGCTGGAACGCCTTCACCGGCAATCTCATCGTCCGCGGCGGTTCCGAATTCCAGACGATCCGCAACGGTGCGACGGCCATGGGGACTGGCTCGGTGACCCTCGGGGATGCCACTACCAGTGGCACCCTTTCACAGATTGAGGGCACCTGGTCATGGACCACTCCAATCCAGATCACCGGACCGGACAACCACATCACCAACCGGTCGGATACCACCCAGACCCGCGCCCTCAAGCTTCAGGGAATCCTTTCCGGCAGCGGCAACGTGACATTCACCGATGCCGCCGCTTCGATGACCAATGCCGAACTTGGTTTCGTCCTTACGGCGGCGAACACCCTGTCCGGTACGATCACGATCGGGGCCACTGTTCCAGTCCGTGTCGGCGGAGTCCCCGGCAACACCGATGCGACGGCCGCGAACCTTGTGGCCGCCGCGTCCGGCAGCCTGGGCTCCGCCACGGTGACGGACAACGGGATTCTTACCTTTTCCCGTAGCGACAGCCATAGCGTGGCAAACACGATCAGCGGCACGGGTCAGGTCGTCATTGGTCTCAGCAACATCACGGGCACCACCACGCAGGCCGTGACCTTCACCGGCACCAAGACCTATTCGGGTGCGACCACCGTCAAGAACGGTGCGCTGTTTCTGAATACCACTCTGGCCTCCTCTACCGTGACCGTGGCCGCCGCGGGCACTCTCGGGGGGACGGGCACGGCGGGCGGCCCGGTTTCGGTATCCGGTACGCTCGCTCCGGGTGTGGGAGGCGTTGGCGCTCTCTCCACCGGTGCGCTGACCTTGGGCACCAGCTCGACCGCCGCCTTTGACATCAACACCACCGCCACCACCTCGGACGTGGTTCACGTCACCGGCAATGTGACTCTGGGGGGAGGAGCACTCAGTCTCAATGACGTGGCTGCGGCCACCCTCACCGGCGCGACGAAACTGACCCTCATCACCTACAGCGGAACCCTCACTGGAACCTTTTCCGGATTAGCGGAAGGAGCCACGGTTTCGGTCGGATCGAACAGTTTCGTCATTCACTACAATGACAGCAACGCCGTCACCCTGAGTGCCGGCGATGCCTATTCGACGTGGACGGCCAGCCACGGCCTTACCGGTGCGGATGCCGCACGCGATGCGGACCCGGACCACGACGGCGTGAAGAACGTGCTCGAATTCCTCTTCGGCACCGAACCGAACCCGGCGAACGCGGGAGCCGCTTCGCTGGCCTCCCTGCCTACCGTGACGGAGGATGCCACCATGCTGCACTTCGTCTATCACCGCACATCCGCCTCGGTCTCATCGGTCACGCCGGTGGTGCAATACAGCAGCACCCTGGGAAGCTGGACTGCCGCGAGCGACGGAGTCAATGGCGTGACGATCCAGACAACGACGGATGGATTCGGCACCGGCGTCGATATGGTGACCGTTAACATGCCACTCACGCTGGGCAGCGGCGGAAAACTGTTCGCCCGCCTCTTCGTGGCCGTCCCGTAAGCAATCCACACGCCGGACAGGCCCCCACACGGCCTGTCCGGCTACTCTCGTCATCGACCACCTTTCTTGAATTTGGTTTCTGGCATCTGGGCTCTGAGCTTGGCCGTTCTGCTGCAAGCCAACGCGGCTCCCGACCCATCCGTGCCCTACGCGTGGTATCGTGGTGATACCGGCATCACAGTTTCATCCGATGGCTACACGCCGACGGGGTGGACCAATGCCGCGACCTCCGGCACCACCCCCTCCACGCGGAATCTCACCTCGGTCGGTGGAGCGCCCTACCGCTGGAACCTCCAGCTTTCAGGAGCCCCCACCCATGCGATGCGCTTTCATGGAGATCTGGACGGCATCTGGGCCACCTCCGCCAGTTTCGGTACCATCAGCGGATCACGCAGCATCGTCCTTTACGCCCGCACCCGCGAAACGGACCAGGGTATTCTCTTCGACTGCTCGACGACCGCGAGCGGTCTCACCCGCGCCCAGGCCAACCACGGGAACTGGCAGATCGGCACCGTGGCCAATGGAACGGCGGGCACTATCGCCGGGACTGCCGGCACCATCACGGGACCGGTCACCCTCAATGCGTGGCAGGTTCATTCGTTCATCCTCACCACCGGCACCGCGCCGACCTTCCAGCATTTCATCAATGGCGTGCAGGCCGGTTCCACCGTCACGCTCTCCCAGGCAAGGGCCCTGAGTGGCCTGATTCTCGGCAACAGTGTCGCTCCCTCCGCGGGGCTCGGCTGTGATGTGGATCTGGCCGAGGTTCTCATCTACGACAAGGCGCTGGATATCACCTCTCGGCAGGAGGCGGAAAGCTATCTCACCGCGAAATGGTCGGGCGTCACCGACGGCGCAAACGCCCCTCCGGATCCCATTGCCTACACCAGCCGACCGTTCACGAGCACTTTCACCGGCACGGCCAACAACTACGAGTATCGCATTCCGGCAATGGTGACTTCCAATCTTGGAACCGTCATCGTTTCCGCCGACGGCCGCTTCAGCAACTCCGACGTCCCCGGTCGTATCGACAACATCGTCCGGCGCAGCAGCGACAATGGCGACACGTGGGGGCCCGTCATTGTCACCGCCAACTACGGCACCGACACCACCGACACCGATCTCTATCCCCTCTTCAGCACCACCACGCCCCAGGCCCGTACCTGCTCCAGCGATCCCTCCCTGCTGGTGGATCGTTCCAACGGACGGATCTGGGTCTTCTACGACAATGGCAGTACTGCCAGCTACAACGGTTATGGCCGCACCATCAAGCTGGAGATGCGCTACAGCGATGACGACGGCCTGACATGGTCCTCCCGCAAGGACGTGGAAGCCGAGAATCCCGCGCTCCGCCCACTGGCGAACGAAACTTTCACCTTCGCGGGGAGCACGTATACTTATGGCAAGGGTGAATACATCGTCGCGCCCGGTAGCGGCATCCAGCTCGAACATGGCACCCATCCCGGCCGGCTGATCCTGCCGGTCTATTGGTACCGCACCAACAACAATTCCTCCTTCATCTACAGCGACGACCACGGCACCACCTGGCAGCGCGGCGGCATCTGCGGATACGGAACGGGCGAAATCCAGATCGCCGAACTGGTGAACGGTGACCTACTCGCCACGATGCGTCCGTCCGGCGCAGCCTCGGGATACCGCTGGTTCAGCAGGAGCACCGATGGCGGCCTTACCTGGGGCCCGATGTTCCGCTATGACAGCACCAATGCCACCCCGATCGCCGACCCGGCCTGCCAGGGCAGCATCATGCGCCTGTCCGATACGACCGGCAGTGACAAGAACCGTCTCGTCCAGGCCAATTGTGCCAGCATGTCGAGCCGCATCAACCTGACCGTCCGCACCAGCTATGATGAAGGAATCACCTGGCCGGTCTCTCGTTTCGTCGGCGCCACCGGCGGCTACAGCGCCCTCACACGACTGGCGAATGGCGACATCGGCCTGCTCTATGAAAAGAGCACCTCGTTCGCCTCGATTGATTTCGTCCGCATCCCCCTTTCGCTGGCGAGCAATGGCACCGACCAGCAGTCACCCTACACCGTGTGGGCGAATTCGCGGTTCAACTTCCCGCAATTGATTAGTCCATTGGTATCCGGTCCCTCTTCGGACCCGGATCAGGACGGCTTCACCAACCTGCAGGAATACCTCGCGGATACGTCCCCCACCGATGCCGCATCACGCCTGAATGCCAACGCCAGCGGCTTCCAAAACGGAGCCTATCGGGTGACCCTGGCCACGTCTTCTTCACGGAACTACACGCTCTACCGCTCGACCGATCTCGGTTCCTCCGATGCCTGGATTGTCGTGCAAGGCCCTGTGGCCGGAAACGGTGGAACCCTGGTCTTGCAGGATCCGTCCCCGCCTGCGGGCCGGGCCTTCTATCGGGTCGGCGCAAGCGTGCCGTAATCGCGTCAACCGCCCCGCATCGCCACCGATGCCCCTTTCACGACCTCCGGGGTCAGCCATGAATTTCCACCCGGATGGGCATTGCCCGCGATCAACGCCGAAATCCGCCGCAGCACCTGCTTGGCGACTGTGTCCGGATCCACCCGGTAGCCGCTGGTCTCTGGAATCAGATGCTCGAGAAACGGTTCACGGGCCAGGGAAATGAGACTGATATCCGTCGGCACCCGGATCCCCTGTGAAGCGAGCCAGGTCAAGGCTGTGGCCGCCTGCCGCGGGCGTGTGGCGATCAACGCGGTCGGAGGATTTTTCAGGTTCAGGGCACGCGCCAGAGCGCGCGCGATTCCCTCTGTTGTTCCATTTTCCGAAATCGCCAGTGGTTGAAACCCGGGCTCTCCGAGTTCCAGCGTGCCCTTCACCGCCGCAGCCACCCCCCGCAGCGCCTCGGCCGGAATGAAAATGCCAACCCGCTGATGCCCCAGCCTCCACAACCGCCCGGCCGCATGCCGGGCAGTCGCCTCCCAGTCCACGTCAAGGTGCGGCAGATCAATTCCGGGATGGGGATACCCGCGGATCAGGCAAGGGAGCCCGCTCTGCATGAACCATCGCTGCATTGCCTCCGTCGATCGCAACAGGATCCAGGCGCTGCACGGTTCCTCGGCCATAAACGCCTCCAGGCGCTTCACCGGGTGTTTGTGCTCATACCAGCCGGGCGCGAACACCTCCAGCGAGCCACCCTTTGCCGACAAAGCCCGGCGGATTTGATCAACCTCCAGCAACGTCGGCTGGGGCAATTGTTCCAGCGGCCGATGCGCCAGCAGACCGATGCGCAGGGACTGCACCTTCGCTGGTCGTTCCTCCGCTTCCACATCCAGCACCCGCCTCCTGCTTCCGGCTTCCGCCGCGCTGATCAGCCCCTCGCGTTCGAGTTGCTGGATCGCGATCCGGATCGTGTCCCGGCCGACCTGCAGCAGTTCGGCCAGCCTCCGCTCGCCGGGGAGATACCCGGACCATTCACCGGAGCGCAGGCGCAGGCGCAGCACACGCACGCACTCCACCACCAGGTTGCTACGTGAAGGCATCGGCATTCCATCCATGCTCCCATCCTCAGCCAGAGTCCCACCCCACCGCAAGCGCGGGAAGCGATCCCCGGACTGGTCTGCCGACAAAACCACCATGCCCGCTATCGCGAAAGCATCCATGTGCATGAAATAAAAAAAGCCTCTTGCCCCCACCGGGCTCCACCTGCCGGAATACCCATTGCCATGTCCATTGCCCTCACCCGTCCGCTGGTGGCCGCCGCTCTCGCCATCGCTGCGGAAGCCCACGCCGGAGGTGACTCCGTCACCCCTCTGCCAGCCGTGCCGGACGAACATGGATTTGCGGGAGCCTTTGCCGGAATCCATGGCCAGGTCCTCCTGGCCGGTGGTGGCGCGAATTTCCCGGACGGTGTCATGCCTTGGAACGGCGGCAAAAAGGTCTGGCATGACCAGCTCTTCGCCCTCGACCTTTCGTCGTCCGATGCCATCTGGCATGAGATCGGTCACCTCCCCACTCCGAATGGCTATGGCGTCTCGCTGACGGTTCCCGAAGGGGTGCTGGTCATCGGGGGCGGAAATGCAGACCGCAATTTCCGCGAGGTCTTCATGATGACGCTGGGGCCGGATCGGAAAGTTGCTTTTAATCCGCTGCCGCTCCTTCCCGAACCCCTCGCTCAAATGAGCGGAGCCGTCGTCGGCAGACACATTCACCTTTGCGGCGGCCTGGAAAAGCCTGACGCCATCAGCGCCACCAGCCGTCATTGGATGCTCGATCTCGATGCGCCCACCAAGGGATGGCAGACGCTGCCCGCGCTGCCGGCACCCGGCCGCATCCTCGCAACGGCCGCTGCTGTCGGAGGTGCCTTCTTCATCGCCGGAGGTTGCTCGCTCGCACCCGACGCCAGCGGCAAGCCGGTCCGCACCTACCTGACTGACGTGTGGAAATTTTCGGCCGGTGCCTGGACCAAGCTCGCCGACCTGCCCCGCGCCTCCGTGGCCGCGGCTTCTCCGGCCCCGGTCTCGGGGCTATCGTTCTTCATCGTGTCCGGAGACGACGGACTCCAAACAAGTCTCGCTTCTCCGGCCGATCACAAGGGATTCACACCCGAAATCCTCCGCTACGACATCACCAACAACAAATGGCTAGCTGACGGAGCACTCACGGTGCCACCGCCCGTCACGCTCGCCGCCATCCCGTGGAATGACGGCACCATCTTTTTCAATGGCGAAGTCCGGCCCGGAGTCCGCACGCCGCAGGTGTTTGTCTTCCATCCCTCGCACTGAGGATCATGTCACATTTTCCTACATCCGGCGTCACCCGCCAAGCGTGGATCACGGTCGCCCTGCTGTGGCCGGTGGCGCTGCTGAATTACCTCGACCGGCAGATCTTCGCCACCATGAAGCAGTCGATCATGGCCGGAGTCCCGGACATCGGCACGGATTCCCACTTCGGCGACCTCATGGCCGTCTTCCTTTTCGTTTATGGAATCTTCAGCCCGGTCGGCGGGTATGTGGCCGATCGCTTCAACCGCCGCTGGGTGATCATCGCCAGCCTCGGCATCTGGTCCGCCATCACCTGGCTGACCGGCCACGCCCAGACCTACCAGCAGATGTGGTGGGCGCGGGCCATCATGGGCATCAGCGAGGCCTGCTACATTCCGGCGGCTCTGGCCCTGATCGCGGATTTCCACCATGCCGGCACCCGCTCCCGGGCGGTGGGCATTCATCAGTCGGGCATCTACCTCGGCATCATCTGTGGCGGCCTTGGCGGCTACGTCGCGGATTCGCGCTACGGCTGGCGTTCGGGGTTTCAATGGTTTGGCCTGGCGGGCCTCGTCTATGCGGTGGTGCTGCTGCTTTTTCTCAAGAACGCCCCCCGGCATCGGGCGGAGGATGGATCGGTTCAACGCGTGCCCCTCTTCGCCTCCCTGCGCAGCCTCTTCAGCGTCGGGGCGTTCATGCTGCTCGTGTTCTACTTCACCCTTCCGGCCATGCCTGGCTGGGTCGTGAAAAGCTGGATGCCCGCGCTGCTGGCGGAGACCTTCCACCTCGGCCAAGGCCAGGCGGGCGTTTCCGCCACCCTCTGGATCACCCTGGCATCCCTCGCGGGAGTCCTCATCGGTGGCGTGCTGGCCGACCGCTGGATGCGGAGAACCAACCGCGGCCACATCCTCGTCAGCGCCATCGGCATGGGTATCTGCATTCCGGCACTCTTCGGCATCGGCTATGCCCCCACCCTTGGAGTTGCCGTTGCCTGTCTGATCCTCTTCGGTCTGGGCTGGGGATTCTTCGATGCCAACAACATGCCCATCCTGTGCCAGATCATCCCGCCGAAGCTCCGTGCGACGGGCTACGGATTCATGAATCTGGCCAGCATCACCATTGGCGGCCTCGCGGTGTCGCGTGTCGGTGCCATGCGCGATTCCGGTGCGGCTCCATCGCTTATCTTCACCGTCTGTTCGCTCGCCGCCGCGGTCGCCGTGGTGCTCGTCCTCCTCATCCGGCCCCGGCCGTTGACTGAATCATAAATTTACTTTCGCCATGAAACTCCACGAACTAGTCGTCGCCACCCACACACCGTTCCATGCCGACGGCTCACTCGCTCCGGAAGTGGTCCCCACGCAGGCAGCCTTCCTCGCCACCCAGGGCATCAAGACGGTCTTCATCACCGGCTCTACCGGCGAATCGCACTCCGTCACCTGCCCGGAAAAGCAGACCATCTACCGAGAATGGGCGACCGCTGGACCGGCCAACGGACTGGCCGTGATCGCCCATGTCGGGGGCAATTGTATTGAGGATGACAAGGTGCTCGCCAGCCTCGCAGAGTCCCTCGGCTTCGCCGCAGTCAGCGCCCTCGCTCCGTCCTACTTCAAGCCTGGCAGTTTGAGCGCCCTCATTGATTGCTGCGCCGCCATCGCCTCCGCCGCTCCGGGACTTCCCTTTTACTACTACGACATCCCGGTTCTGACCGGCGTCACCCTGCCGATGGAGAAGTTCCTAGTGGAGGCCCCTTCCCGCATCCCCAACCTCGCGGGCATCAAATTCACCAATCCTGATTTGGTATCCTACCGGCGCAGCCTCGAGGTGGCCGGCACCCGTTTCGACCTGCCCTTTGGCATCGATGAGGCGATGCTCGGCGGACTCGCCACCGGCGCGCGGGGTGCCGTCGGCTCGACCTTCAATTGGGCACCGCAGCTCTACTTCGATCTCATCGCCGCCTTCAACCGCGGCGACCTCCCGGAAGCGCGCCGTCTCCAGTCGCTCTCGATTTCGATGATCGACGCCATCGCCGTCACCGGCTTCCTCGGCACCGCGAAGGCCCTTATGACGCGCCTTGGCGTCCCGGTCGGCCCGGCGCGCCTGCCGCTCGGAAATCCCACGGCATCGCAAGTGGATACGCTCATGGAAAAGCTCATCGACCTCGGCTTCGACCAATGGGGGGCCAAGCCGCTCAACGCCGCACCAGCCCACGCGTGATGGACCTCGCCAGCTTTTACCACGACCAGCTCTTCAAGGACTGTCTGCCGTTCTGGTTCCCACGTTCCATCGATGCGGATTACGGTGGCTTCCTCCATTGCTTCGACCGGGATGGCGCGCTCGCCGATAGTGACAAGTCCGTGTGGGTGCAGGGACGCATGAGCTGGATGCTGCTCACCCTTTACCTCGAAGAGGAACGAAATCCCGACTGGCTCGCGTGGGCCGAGAGCGGCCTGCGCTTCCTGGAAGGCCACTGCATCGACCCGGCCGATGGCCGGATGTTTTTCCACGTGATGCGCGACGGCACTCCGGTCCGCAAGCGCCGCTATGCCTACAGCGAAAGCTTCGCCGCCATCGCGTATGCCGCCCATGCCGCCGCGACCGACAGCGCGGACTCGGCAAAAAAGGCCCGCCATTGGTTCGACCACTTCGTTGATTGGAATTTCACGCCCGGCCGCATTCCGCCCAAGTTCACCGGGGCACGCCCACTTGAGGCGATCGGACCGAGAATGATCGGCCTCGTTACCGCGCAGGAACTCCTCAAACACCTCGGACCGGATCCGGCCATCGAGGCATGGATCGGCCGGTTTCTCCGCGACATCGAAACCCTCTTCGTGAAGCCGGATCTCCAAGTCGTCATGGAAGCCGTCAGTCCCGATGGCGGCATTTCCGACCACTTCGATGGCCGCATGCTCAATCCCGGACATGCCATCGAAGCCGCCTGGTTCGTCCTCGAACAAGCCGAACGCCGCAAGGACGACCGCCTCCTCAAGCTCGGTTGTGAGATGCTGGACTGGATGTGGAAACGCGGTTGGGACGAGGAGCACGGCGGCCTGTTCTACTTCCGCGACGTCCACCACAAGCCGGTCCAGGAATACTGGCACGACATGAAATTCTGGTGGCCCCACGATGAAGCGCTCATCGCCACCCTGATGGCGCACAAGCTCACCGGAGAGCCGCGCTACTTGGAAATGCACGAGCAATGCCGGCAGTGGTCGTTCGAGCGGTTCGGCGATCCGGAACACGGCGAATGGTATGGATACCTTCACCGCGATGGCACCCCGAGCAATACGCTCAAGGGCTCGCTGTGGAAGAGCTTTTTCCATCACCCGCGGGCGCTGTGGCGGTGTTATCAACTCGCCCGGCAACAACCATAGGTCCTACAAGTCCGATAGGACCTATCCAAGCGTCTTTGTAAACACCAGCGAGTCCCGCCCGCTGGCCTCATACTGCGCACGCCGTACCACCGGCAAGTCCGATGGTGCCGCCTGGGTGTAATGCAGCCGATCCCGGAAGAAATCCGCCGCCCGGTTGGTCAGGGCGAACACTCTCGGAATCCCCCGCTCCTGGGCGAGTTCCTCGGCATGGTGCACGAGGTCGATGCCGTAGCCGCGTCCTTCGTGAGCCTGCTTCACATACAGGCAGGCCACCTCCGCGCAACCTTCCCCGGGGTATTCGTGCAAGGCCACGCAACCGACGACGTTGTCGTCGATGGTCAATACGCGATAGTCCTCGATCTTCACCTGAATGTCCTCATACGTTCGTGCGATGAGGCGCGTGCGCCGCACCGAGCGGCCAATCATGCCGAGCAGTTCGGGAATATCCTCTTCCCGCAGTGGGCGGATCTCCCGGTAGCTGTCGGCGTGGATCATCGTTCCTACGCCTTCGTTCGAGAACAACTCATCCACCAGCACGCCCTGCCGCCGTCCGTTCAGCACGTGCACGCGCGGCACCCCGCGCTGGCAGGCTTCCGCCGCAGCCAGCAGCAGATCCCGTCCTTCCACTCCCGCGCTGTTCGAACCGATCTCCAGGGCCTCTTTCGCCCGGATCGCATGCACGGGCCGGCCATCGATCAGAATCGCCTCCTCCAACAGGGCGATCACCTTCGCCACCCCCAGTCCGAGGGCGAAATCCACCACGGCTGCATCCAACGGCCCCGTCGCCGACGCATCGACCACCACCGACTGCCCGCGCGCCAGGATTTCCTTCGCTTCGGAGATCGCGGCCGGATCCGCGATCGGGAGGGTGACCCGCGCGGCCATGATCTCGCACTCCAGCGTCCAATCGTAGAGATCCTTGATGTCTCCACCAAGCACGCCGAGCACCAGCCTCACGCCGAGGTCTTCCAGCGCCGCCAGATCGAGCAGGGTTTCCGCGACCGCCGGTTCCGGCAATAGCCCGGCTTCGATCAAAACCAGAAACGTCCGCCCGCGGAACTGCGGGATGTACTGGAGGACTTCGCGAATGTCACCAATCTGGGCCACGCGCGATGAAGGGACGGAACTTGGTAAGACGCAAGACGTAAGACCGCAATGGCAGGAAGCGTCATCCGACCGCCGGTCTATTTCTTGCCGGATCATTCCCGGCCCATGCCGTCGGAAGACCGGAGGTTCGGCAACGAAAGCAGTCCGGTCAATGTGACCATCGCCGAGACACACAATCCCGCCAGCCCGGCCACGTAGCCGCGATAATAATGCGGTGTCAGCCACAGCAGCAGCGTCACCGTGCAGAAGACCAGCAGCGATGCCAGGCAACTGGCGGTCACGATCCGCCGGATCAGGAGATTATAGCCAAACGTCCGGGCCAACATCGGCGACGCCACCGCGATCAGGCTGAAGAGCATCAGTGAAACCCCAATGCCCATCCCGAACCAATCTCCTCTGCCAGTCGCATGCGCCCGTCCCGTCAGCATCTGATAGAACAGGACCCCGCTCGTCTTCCAGACCTCCACCAGGTGCTTCACCTGCGGCTCGTCGTAGTGCGGATTTCCCGGCAGCAGCAGTGGCAACCCGTGCGCGAGGAGCAAGATCACCAGACCCAGCCAGAGCACCCGCCGCGCCCGCGTCAATTGGCCTCGCAACGCGGGCGGTTCAGCCATCAGTGGAACGGGAAGGGAGATCAGCATCGGCTTGGTTGTCCACGTCGGACGCGCCACGCGGCTTTCTATTCCAAAAACCGAGTCCCCAGCCTAAGAGGCCCATGCCGATGATCGGCCAGTCTCCTACGATGGCATAAAGCGAGAACAAGGGTTCCTTCGGAATATCGACCTTCGCCAACATGCTACCGGCCACGAAATGGTTGCCATTTTCGTCCTTGAGCATGGTTGTTTCGCCGATCGGGGTGATGGTGCCGCTGATGCCGGTGTTCGCGCAGCGGATCATCGGCCGGCGCAGCTCGATGGCCCGGAACAATGCGTTTTCAAAATGCTGATCCGCCGCCTCGCTTTGCTGGAACCAGCCGTCGTTGGTGACGTTCACGATGATCTGCGGCCCGGGCCGGACAAACTTCCGCTCCAACCGCGGCACCGTGTCCTCAAAGCAGATCGACGGGATGATGCCCACCTTCGTCCCCTGGATCTCCGAGGTCAGCGGCTCGAAGCTGATCCCCTCGGTGAACGAACCGCCGTACTCCATGCCTGACTGCTGTTCGTAGATTTTCTTCAGCCAGGGAATCGTATCCACGAACGGAATCGTCTCTCCGAAGATCACGAGATGGTTCTTGCGGAATGATTGGAGGTTTTTCTCCGAATCCAGTACCACGAGTGAGTTCCAGCCCTTGCCGCCCTGCTTCTGGACCAGACCGCCATCCTGCGGCACTCCTTCGAGCTCGGTCATCCCCATCAGCAGCGTGAAGTCGCCATAGGTGTGGATCTGATTGAGGACGTTCACGGTTTCCGGCCACATGCCCCATTTGGCGTCTTCGCCAGTCAGCAGGCGTCCGGGCAGGGCGGACTCCGGCCAGATCACCCAATCGGGGAAGCGGCTCGTGTCTTTCAATGGTTCCAGCCCTTCCGAGGTAACCTTCTCATAGGCCATGTCCACCGCTTCAGGTTCGATCCGGAAGTTCGGCCCCTCCTGCGGAATGTTCGCCTGAACCAGCAGCACCTTCAACGGAATGCTTTCACCCTTGGCCGCGCTGGAGATCCTCCAAAAACCATAGCCGAACATTAGCCCGGCCACCGCCAGGGCGATGCCACGCCGCGCCGTGGCTCCGAGCGTGTCCCCGCGCAGGTTGCAGAGGACGGAGAGCACCACCAGCAACTGGATGAAGATCACCAAAACCGACAGGCCGGTGATCCCCAACAGATCCGCCGCCTGTGCCATTTTCAGGCTACCATGCAGCGCCACGCCCAAGCCGCTCCAGCCAAAGCCGGTGATCACCCAGCCCCGCAGCCATTCCATTCCGCCCCAGAAGGCCGCGTTTGAGAATGCTATCCGCAGGTCGGATTTCCAACCGGTGGCTGCCACCCGATTCGGATTTCCCCAAGTCGCGGCGAAGGCCCCGAAGGCTCCATAATAGAACGCCAGATAGAGACCGAGCGCCCACGGAGCGATCGGCGCGACGGTACTGAGCCACCACACGTTGATCACCGAAAACACGGCACCCATCACCCACCCGAGCCCGAACCCCTTCCATTTCGCGCGTTTTCCCGAAACCGTCCACAGCGCGCCGATCATCGGCAGCAGCGCGATCCACACCACCGGACCATAGGACGCACCCCAGAAGCCCTGGGGAAACGCCAGTGACAAAATCAGCCCCGAAACCAGGCAGGCAGTGAGGCGGAAGATCCAGGACAGGCGTGGCATGACCGACCCGATAGCGCAAATCCCAGTGGCTGCAAGCCCAGCCGTTATCTGGATGACCTCTGCCGCGAATACCCGGAAACCTGTGTGCCATTCTGGCGGGTGTATCCACGCACATTCACTGGCCCTCCCCCGGAGGACGAACCCGACTTGGTTCCACTCCATCCGAGTTCAGGCACCGGCGGGTCCTTCGGCCCGCGTTCGTGGCCGGGCACCCACTTTCCGTCGACCAAGGTCCCCTCGATCCAGGACCAGCGGCTCATCGCAAATTCATGCAGATCCTTCATTTTCCGGTAGGCGCTCAAGGTGGCCTCCGTGAATGGGAAACGAGCCCGCAGGTCCCCCGGCAGACGCTTGTAGCTCACGCGGCCCGCGCCGGAGGCATAGGTCACCGTGATTCCCTCCTGGTCGACCTTCTTCAACACCGGCTTTTGCAGTGTGGTCCCATCTTGCAGGATCAACTCGTCCGGCAGGGCCTGTGCGATCGGTTCGCAGTATTGCTTCTGCAGCTCTTCCGGAAGCCGGCCGCACTCGATGACGGATTCTCCCGACTCGTGCCAGACCACGATGTGATGCTCCTCGACGCTGACGACCAACGCGTCTCTCAAGATCATGCCATCAGTCGTCGCCAGATCGGCGGACTTCGCCGTGGCCCACAGTGAAAGCAAGGAAGTAACGCCCAGACACCAGAGTTTCATCCGGCGAATCTAGTGACGGCGCCCTGCTCTTCAAGAAAAAGGCGGCCTCCCGGTCACCCGATCCAGGCCAGAAACTCCTTGTTTCCGTCGGTGCCCTTGATCGGGGACTCGATCAGGCCTTTCCACTCACGGCCTGAGTCGGCCACGAACTGTCGGATCTTCTCCACCGCCCGCTGGTGCAGCGCCGGTTCTCGGACGATTCCGCCGCGGCCGATGTCCTCACGCTGCAGTTCGAACTGCGGCTTGATCAGCGGCACCACCATTCCGCCTTCCTCCAACAGCGCGAAAACCGCCGGAAGCACCTTCGTCAGCGAGATGAACGAAAGGTCCATCACCGCCAGACGCACCGGCTCGCCGATGTCCGCCGGGGTCATGTGCCGGGCATTGAACTGCTCCTTCACCACCACCCGCGGGTCGTTGCGGATCTTCCAGGCGAGCTGGTTGGTCCCCACATCCACCGCGTGGACCCGCACCGCGCCGCGCTGGAGCAGGCAGTCGGTGAAACCACCCGTGGAGGCACCGACATCGATGCACACCCACCCGGCCGGATCGATCCCGAAGGCATCCAGCGCCCCGTCCATTTTCAACCCGCCGCGGCCCACGTACTTGAGCTTCTCCTTCACCTCCAGCGGCGCGTCCGGTGCCAGCTTCATGCTCGATTTGTCAATGATCCGGTCCCCGGACCGCACCTCACCGGCCAAAATCAGGCGCTGCGCCTGCTCCCGCGTATCCACCAGCCCACGGGCCACCAGCAGCAAATCGGCTCGTTCCTTCGCACTCATCGGAAAGTTTTCAGTTTCAAGTTTTCAGTGTTCAGGAAGACAGCATGAGCGGAACCGGGCGGATTTCCCCGGCTGTCCGCTTTCGCCAGAACTTTCTTGCTGAAAACTGAAAACTTGAAACTGAAAACTTCTCCCCCACCATCCGCGCCGTGACGCGCCACCGCACCGACGACCTCCGCATTTCCGGGACCAATCCGCTCATTTCACCGGCCGTGCTGAGCTATTACCTCCCCCTCAGCGAAAAAGCCTCAGAAGTGGTGAGCGCGGCCCGTGACCAGTCCGATGCGATTTTGAAGGGTGAGGACGACCGCCTGCTCGTTGTCGTCGGCCCCTGCTCGATCCACGATCCCGAGGCCGCCATCGAGTATGGCCTCAAGCTGAAGGCCGAGGCCGAGCGGCTGAAGGACGATCTCCTCATCGTCATGCGTGTCTACTTCGAAAAGCCGCGCACCACCGTCGGCTGGAAGGGTCTCATCAACGACCCGCACCTCGACGATTCATTCGACATCAACCACGGCCTCCGGGTCGCCCGCGGCCTCCTGCTCGACCTTGCCAATCTCGGCGTCCCAGCCGGCACCGAATTCCTCGACACCATTTCGCCGCAGTACATCGCGGACCTCATCGCGTGGGGGGCCATCGGTGCCCGCACCACCGAGTCCCAGGTTCACCGCGAACTCGCCTCCGGCCTGTCGATGCCCGTCGGCTTCAAGAACGGCACCGGCGGTTCGATCCAGCTCGCACTCGATGCCATCCAGTCCGCCTCACGGCCTCACCACTTCCTGTCCGTCACGAAACAGGGCGTCTCGGCGATCATTTCCACCACCGGGAACACTTCCTGCCACATCATCCTGCGCGGTGGAAAATCCGGCCCGAACTACAGCGCCGAAGCCGTCTCCGGCGTCGTGGAAATGCTCAACACGCAGAACCTGCCACCCTACGTCATGGTCGATTGCTCCCATGACAACTCGATGAAGAATTTCCGTAACCAGCCGCTGGTCGCCGCCAGCCTCTGCGAACAAATCGCCGCAGGCTCGAAGGCTATCACCTCGGTGATGATCGAGTCGAACCTCGTCGAAGGAAATCAGAAGCTCGGCACCGACATCTCCACGCTCGTCCGCGGCCAGTCCATCACGGACGGCTGCATCAGTTGGGAAAATACCATTCCGGTGCTTGATCAATTCGCCGCCGCCGTCCGCGCCCGCCGCGGGTAATTGGAGGTCGTTCGCTGCACTGGGTGCGCGGACTTCAGTCCGCCTTCATCTTCCAAGGCGGACAATGACACTTCGCGGTTCTTTTGACGTCGGACTAAAGATCCGCGCACCAATTACAAGATTCGGTCACGTCTTCCGCAACCCTTGCGTAATGCCCTGCGCCTCCCTTACGCTCCGCCGATGACCCGCACCGACGACCTGCGTATTTCCGCCACCAAGCCGCTCATTTCACCGGCCGTGCTCGGATATTACCAGCCGCTGCCCGATGCGGTCGCCGAGATGGTCAGCCGCACCCGCAAGGAAGCCGGTGAGATCCTGCGCGGGAAAAACGACAGGCTCCTCATCGTCGTCGGTCCCTGTTCCATCCACGATCCTGAAGCCGCCATCGAGTACGGCCACAAGCTCAAGGCAGAGGCCGACCGCCTCAAAGATGACCTTCTCATCGTCATGCGGGTCTACTTCGAGAAGCCGCGCACCACCGTCGGCTGGAAGGGCCTCATCAACGATCCGCACCTCGACGATTCGTTCGACATCAACCATGGCCTGCGCATCGCCCGCGGCCTGCTGATCGACCTCGCCAATCTCGGCATTCCCGCCGGCACCGAGTTCCTCGACACCATTTCTCCGCAGTTCATCGCCGATCTCATCGCCTGGGGGGCCATCGGCGCCCGCACCACCGAATCCCAGATCCACCGCGAACTTGCGTCTGGCCTCTCGATGCCAGTCGGTTTCAAGAATGGCACCGGCGGCTCGATCCAGATCGCGCTGGACGCCATCCAGTCGTCCGCGCGACCGCACCATTTCCTTGGCGTCACCAAGCAGGGTGTCTCCGCCATCGTGGCCACCACCGGCAATCAGGAGTGCCACCTCATCCTCCGCGGCGGCAACAACGGTCCGAACTACGAAAAAGCCGATGTCGACCAGGTCGTCGCCATTCTCAGCGGCCAGGGCCTTCCGCCGCACGTCATGGTCGATTGCTCCCACGGCAATTCGCTCAAGGACTTCCGCAACCAGCCGAAAGTCGCCGCCTCTCTCTGCGAGCAAATCGCGGGCGGCTCGACCGGCATTACCTCGGTCATGATCGAGTCCAACCTCGTCGAAGGTGCGCAGAAGATTAACAAGGATCTCTCCCAACTCGTCCGCGGCCAGTCGGTCACAGACGCCTGCATCGGCTGGGATGACACAGTCAAGGTCCTCGACGCCTTCGCGGAAGCCGTGAAGAAGCGTCGTTCGATCTAACGACTATCCTGGGACCGCGAGGCACCCGCCTCGCACATCTGGGACACCCGAATCTCGCCTCTAACCTAAATTCAGAAGCGTGCCGGGTGGCACGTGGTCCCAGCGGAACCCAACCATGACGTCGAACTTACCGAAACGTCCGAAGTTCTGGTTGCACCGATCACGGCGCTTCTGGTTCAGCATTACACTGGTCTTTGTCCTCACAGCGTGGTGGGCAAGCTCTTGCTGTTACTCGGTGGAAGTCAATCGCTCCTTTTGGGCCCATTCTTACATTGATCGTGAATACTCGATCGGACAAGGCTCTGGCGGACTAAAGATCACTTACTTCAAGACTGTTTCGCCCGGACGGGGACTCTTGAGCTTTGGTGGCCCGGCCACATCAAAGCCGGCATGGAGTTTCAATCGCCAAACTCTTCTGGAGAGCAAACTGGCCCCAAGCTACATCAATGACTCTTGGGGCTACCACGCTCTCTTCCTCCCTCTCTGGCCCTTCCCACTCACATGGGGCATCCTCTGGCCGTTCTGGATGGCCCGTGCGGACCGAAAAGAAGAAGAGCGCTACCGCCATTTAGCGGAAGCGCCCTTGAAAGAAGATCCGGAGTAGTCCGGCTCAATCGAGAAACTTGATCTTGCCGATCGCTGGCAGGCGTCCCGCGGCCATGGCCGCGTGCTGCTCATCGGTGCACGAGGAATTCGTCGGCGCGTCTGCGGCGGCCTCGCTCTTGGCGAAGTAGCCATTTTCCGTCATCCACGCTTCCACTTCATCGCCGCTGATGTCGGCGAGCATGTGGCCGTCGATTTCCACACAAGGGGAAAGCGGCTGGCCGCTGCGCTGTTCCATTTCCCAACGGAACGCGGGGTTCTTGATGATGTCCTTTTCCTCCCACTCAAGGCCGTACTTGCGGAAGATGGCACGGATGCCTTCGCTCCAGCCGCAGAAGGTTTTCAGATACGCGGTGATCTTTGGTTGCGCGGTGCTCATGGGCGTCACCATAGCGGCGAATCCCCGCCGGACAAGCGGAACTCTCAGGCCCCTCTTCCGCCATTTACCATTCACCGTTTACGATCCACCCTCCGTCCATGCGCCCCACGATCAGCACCAATCTCGCCATCTCCGCCGATGGCAAGATCTCCACCGTGGCACGCCGCCCCTCCGGCTGGACCTCTGCCGCCGACCGGGAACGGTTCCGGGAATTACGCGCCGGTGCCGATGCCCTGCTGGTCGGCCGGGGCACCTGGGAAGCGGACCGAATGAAGATGACCGCGCCGCAAAATCCGCTCCGCTGCGTGGTGTCCGCCTCCGGAAACTTCGATCCGGAGCACCCGATGTTCCACACGCCCGGGGGTGCCATTCATCTGCTGGTCACCGGTGGCAGCGAACCTTCCATTCCGGCAGGTGCCCGACTTCATCGCGGGCCGCTGGACGATTTTCTCTCCACCCTCCACCGCGACTACGGAGTGAAGCATCTCCACTGTGAGGGGGGCGGTGAATTGATCCGCGCGCTGGCCGATCTCGATTTCATCGACGACTACCACCTTACTTGGGCAGGGCAGGCACTTTTTGGCGGGCTGAAAGCCCCCACCCCCACGGGCCTTCCCGGCCCGTTCCTCTCCTCATCCCGGGAATATGAACTCACCGGCTTCGCCCCGGACAGGGCCGAATGCTTCCTGACCTATCGCAGGAAGCGGGATTGACTCAATGCTCGGCCTTTTCGGCGTGCTCGCCTTCCGCATGAGCTTCGCCATGGCCTTCCTCGGCATGGGCGGCGTGCGGGTGCGGCTCGCTGAGTTTCTTGGTTTCGTTCCATTCGTGGCGCTCGCAGGACACGAAGGCCAAGGGGACAAGAGCAAGCAGCAGGGAGAAACTTTTCATCGCGCGCCCTGAATAGCGGGCTGGGCCGGTGTGCCAAGTTCGAAATGCGGCCTGCGCCTTCACGCGTGACGCAGCCACTCGTCCACCACCTTGGCGGCCCGTTCGTGCGCTCCCTTGCCGCCCAATTTTTCCGCCGTATGCGCCAGTCCTTCGCGAACAT
>Ga0265327_10001626_pt1 | contig 27106 bp, 26 predicted proteins | sample 41621metaG_FD_202089 | JGI IMG/M metagenome (GOLD analysis project Ga0265327, IMG submission 202089) | Rhizosphere microbial communities from Carex aquatilis grown in University of Washington, Seatle, WA, United States - 4-16-21 metaG | ecosystem: Host-associated > Plants > Roots > Rhizosphere...
GGCCGGTTCCTGCGCCCGTCCTCGCTGCAAAGGCATAAGGCGTCCTTCGAGACGCGGCCAAGAGGGCCGCTCCTCAGGATGAGGTAAATGGTTGATGGCATTGAGAAAGTTCCTCATCCTGAGGAGGCCCCCTTGAGGGCCGTCTCGAAGGACGCACCACGGCGGTCCAGCGGGCGCCAAATGACAGGCCATAATAAAAATGGCTGGCGCGGTGCACCTGCCAGGACTCTGAATTTCTTCAGTTCGGTATTATCGCGCCGAGGCGAGCGAGGGGAGGTAATTCGCGGGATCGAGGGCGCGGCTTCCCCGGCGGATTTCGAAATGGAGCTGGGGTTCGGCGACGGCGCCGGTCTTGCCGACGCGGGCGATGATCTGGCCGCGCTTCACATGGTCATGCGCCTTCACCGCGAGCCCGTCGCAATGCGCATAGGCGGTCATCCAGCCATCGGCGTGCTTCAGGAGGATGAGGTTGCCATAGCCGCGAAGCTCATTGCCGACATAGGCGACCTCGCCGTCATTGGCGGCGGCGACCGGGGCGCCGAGTGCCGCCGCGAGGTTGATGCCGTCATTCTGCGTCCCCGTCGGCCCTACCCCGAATCCGGTCAGGACCGGCCCGCGCACCGGCCATTGAAAGCCGACGGCACTATGCGCCTCCGGCGCCGGCTCGGTCGGTTCTTCCGCCTCTTCCGCCTCTTTCCGAGGGGTGAGAGCCGCCTGTTGCGTGGGCACCTGTAGCGTCTGGGCCTGTTGTGACGCTGATGCGGGCTGCGGCACCGGCTGCTCAGGAGGCGCCACCAATGGCATCTGCGGCTCCTCTTGCGACGGTGTCGGCAAAGTCAACACATGTGGGGCAGCGGGAACGGCGGGCGGCTTGGCGGCGATCGCAACCGGCTTTTTGTCCTCAGGTCGTTTGTCCTCGGGTCTTTTGTTTTCCGGCTTCTTTTCTTCCAGCCTGGCGGGTTCCGGATGCGGGAGCGGAATGATCGGGTATGCGGTTTTCGGCGGCTGGGCCAGGGCCATGACGGGTGCCATGACCGGCGCCGTGGTGGTGGGCTTCGTTGCCGGAGGGGCTGCCGCAGATGCGGCCGGAGGCGCCAATAGGGGCGCCTGCACGGGCGCCGGGAGGATCAGCGCCTGCCCGCTCCTCAGCCCATAGGGGGCGGCGAGCTTGTTGGTGGCGGCAAGGGTGCTGGCATCGACGCCGAAATGCCGCGATACGGTTTTCAGGGTGTCGCCGGACTGCACCACATACTGCTTCACCTGCGGGATCTTCAGGTTCTGGCCGACGACCAGATAATAAGGCGGCGGCAGATTATTGGCCTCGATCACCGTCCGGATCGGCACATCGAAGCGGCGGGCGATGCTGTAGAGGGTCTCGCCGCGCTGCACCACGACGGAACTGGGCCGGTCGCCATTGAAGGCCGGGCGCGTGGCGGAGCCGGAGGGCCTCACCGAATGCGGCTTCGGCATCGTCCCCATCACCACCGGAGCCGGCGCGTCCCTGCGGGTACAGCCGGACAGCACCGCCGCCAGCAGCAATGCCAGCCCGAGCGCGCCGGTTTTCCGGGTGATGCCCCGCTTTTCCACGATCACGCGGTCCCTTCGCGGGGCAGGCCCGAGACCAGGGGGACGAAGCGTACCGATCCCAGATTTTCCGTCCAGTAGCCGGATTCGGTGCGGCGGATGCGCAGCAATTGCTGGTCCCGCCTTTCCTCTCCGACCGGGGCCACCAGAATACCGCCGGGCGCCAGACCCTCGGCCAGACGCGGCGGCAATTGCGCGGCGGCGGCGGTGACGATGATGCGGTCGAAGGGGCCTTGCTCCGGCCAGCCCTTGGTGCCGTCGCCGAAACGGCAGATGATGTTGTGGAGGCGCAGCTCGGCGAAACGCTTCTCCGCCTCGCGCAGGAGCGGGTGATAGCGCTCGATCGAGAACACCCGCCGGCACAGCCCCGCCAGCACCGTGGTCTGATAGCCGGAGCCGGTTCCGACCTCCAGCACCTTGTGGCGGTTGCTGAGTTCCAGCGCCTGGGTCATCACCGCGACAACCAGCGGCTGGCTGATCGTCTGCCCGTGCCCGATCGGCAACGCCACATTCTCATAGGCCTGATCGCGCAGCATCGGCGGAATGAAGATCTCGCGCGGCACGTGTCCGATGGCGTTCAGCACCCGCTCATCGGCGATGCCCGCCCGGCGCAGCTCCTGAAGCAGCCTTGCCTTCTTGGTAAGCGTCGGCGATTCCAGCGGAATCATGGGAACAGCTTCTTCAGTTCGGCGAGCGCCGGGACATTGGTCAGATCGAGATTGACCGGCGTGACGGTCACCGCCCCGGTGATGATGGCGGCAACGTCGGTGCCGGGTTCGCCGCCAAGATCGCGGCGCATCGGGCCGATCCAGTAATAGGGAACGCCCCTTGGATCGAGCCGCTCGGTGAGGTTCTCGCCAATCTGGCGCTTGCCCTGCGCCACCGGGTAGATGCCGGTGACCTTGTCCAGCGCCACATCCGGGAAATTGACGTTGATGAGGGTGTTGCGCGGCCAGGGGGCGGCGGTCAAACGGGTTATGACCTCGGCAGCGAAAGCCTCGGCGACGGTCCAGCGCAGGCCGGTGCCGCGCTCATAATACTGGCTGAAGGCGATGGCCGGGATACCGAACAGGGTCGCTTCCATCGCCGCCGCGACGGTCCCGGAATAGGTCACATCCTCGCCGAAATTGCCGCCGGCATTGACGCCCGATAGAACCAGGGTCGGCCTCTTATCCTTGAGGATATGCCGGACCGCGAGAAGGACGCAGTCGGTGGGCGTGCCGTCCACGGCAAAGCGCCGCCGCGATATCCGGCGGATCCGCAGGGGCTGGCGCAGGGTAAGGGAGTGGCTGGCGCCGCTCTGTTCCTGTTCCGGAGCCACGACCCAGACATCGGGGCAAAGCGATTTTGCGATCTTCTCCAGCAGCTTCAGGCCCGGAGCATTGATCCCGTCATCATTGGAGATCAGGATCCGGGCCGCTTCCAGATCGATCGGCGTGTCAAACATCGGCGCCGATCACCGTCATTCCGCCCATATAGGGCTGAAGCGCCTCCGGCACGGCGATGCTGCCATCCGCCTGTTGATAGTTCTCCAGCACGGCGACCAGCGTGCGCCCGACCGCGAGGCCGGAGCCGTTCAGCGTGTGGACGAAGCGCGTCCCCTTGCCTTCCTTGGGGCGGAAGCGGGTCTTCATCCGCCGCGCCTGGAACTCCCCGCAATTGGAGCAGCTCGAAATCTCGCGATACATGTTCTGCCCCGGCAGCCAGACCTCGATGTCGTAGGTCTTGCGCGCGGAGAAGCCCATATCGCCGGTGCAGAGCAGCATCACCCGATAGGCGAGGCCAAGCCGCTTCAGCACTTCCTCGGCGCAGGCGGTCATGCGTTCATGCTCCTCGGCGGAGCGGTCGGGATGGGCGATGGAGACCAGCTCCACCTTCTGGAACTGATGCTGGCGGATCATCCCGCGCGTGTCGCGCCCGGCAGCCCCGGCTTCGGAGCGGAAGCAGTGGGTGAGTGCCGTAAAGCGCAGCGGCAGATTTCCTTCCTCCAGGATCTCGTCGGAAACGAGATTGGTGAGCGGCACCTCGGCGGTCGGAATGAGCCAGTGCCCGGTCGTCGTCCGGAACAGATCCTCGGCGAATTTCGGCAGCTGCCCGGTGCCGTAGGCCGCGTCGTCCCGCACCAGCAGCGGCGGCGAGACCTCGGTATAGCCGAACTCCCCGGTGTGAAGGTTGAGCATGAACTGCGCCAGCGCCCGCTCCAGCCGGGCGAGGTGCCGGGTCAGGACCACGAACCTTGCCCCCGAAATCTTGGTGGCGCGGGCAAAATCCATCTGCCGCAGCCCCTCGCCGAGATCAAAATGCTCGCGCGGCGCGAAACCCAGGACCGGCGGCTCCTTGTGGCGGCGGACCATGAGGTTGCCATGCTCATCGGCGCCCTCGGGCACGTCGTCGGCGGGCATATTGGGAATGGCGGAGAGAATTTCATCGATCCGGCGGCGCAATTCGCCGGCCTCGCGCTCGCGCTCGGCCTGCCGCTCCTTATCGGTGGAAAGCGCCGCCAGCAGCGGCGCCGCATCCTCGCCCTTGGCCTTGGCGATGCCGATATCCTTGGAGAGGCGGTTGCGTTCGGCCTGAAGCTCCTGCGCCTCGGTCTCCGCCTCGCGCCAAAGCCGGTCGATATCGAGGATCTCCGCCGACCGGGCCGGCAGCCCACGGCGAGCGAGGCCGCGATCGAAATCCTCGGGGAAGTCACGAATCCATTTGAGGTCGAGCATGCGTCAGGTCCGGAAAAAGACAGGGTACTCGTTATAAATCGCTAGCGGCACCGCATCCAAGCGCCTCTTGGATTTTCGTCCAAGCGCCTCTCGGATTTCCTTAGATTTCCTCTTCCGCCGCCTCCTGCTCCGCCCGCTTTTTCTCGACGAAGCGGCAAGATACGATGGAAACCTCGTAGAGAAGGTAAAGCGGTATCGCCAAAGAGAGCATGCTGACCACATCGGGCGGGGTCAGAATCGCCGCGGCCACGCAGCACAGCACGATCGCATAGCGGCGCTTTTCGCTGAGCATCCCGCTGTTCACCAGCCCGACTCGGGCAAGAAGCGTCAACAGCACCGGAAGCTGGAAGGCGACGCCGAAGGCGAAGATCAAATGCATGATCAGCGACAGATATTCATCGACCTTGGGCTGAAGCTCGATCGGCAGCGCGCCGGGTCCGCCCGTCGTCTCAAAGCTTAGGAAAAACTTCCAAGCCAATGGAATCACGATGTAATAGACGAGTGCCCCACCCATGAGGAACAACACCGGCGTCGCCACCAGATAAGGCAGGAATGCCCGCCGCTCGTTCCGGTAGAGGCCTGGGGCGACGAAGGCCCAGATCTGCACGGCGATGACCGGAAAAGCCAGGCACACCGCCGCCCAGAACGCGATCTTCAGATAGGTGAAGAAGGCCTCGGTCAGGTTGGTGTAGATCATCTTATGCGGCACCCGCCCCTCCACCGCCACGGCGAGCGGGTGGACCAGGAAGGCATAGATGTCTTCCGAGAAATTGTAGCAGAGCAGGAACCCGAGGGTGATCGCGATCAGTGAATAGATCAACCGGCTCCGCAGCTCGACCAAATGGTCAAGCAACGGCATCTTGCCTTCGTCAAGCTCGGCATCGTCAGATTCGTTCATGGGGCAGCAATTCTCATTCTGGCCGATTCCCGCGCCCGTCCTCGCGGCAAAGGCATAAGGCGTCCTTCGAGACGCGGCCAAGAGGGCCGCTCCTCAGGATGAGGTATATATCTCATGGCATTGAGAAGAATCCTCATCCTGAGGAGGCCCCATCGAGGGCCGTCTCGAAGGACGCACCACAGATATCCAGCCTGGAGCCGAATGATCGGCCAAAAACGTGAAATGCGGGTCATGTCGCGTGGGGCTTCGATTCGGTGCCGGGATGCTCAGGGTTTGTATCGAGAACCGGATTCGGATCAGGAACCGGTTTCGGATCAAGATCCGGCTTCGGGTCAAGATCGGGAGGGCGTATGGCTTCCGTCAATTCGCCCTTCGGATCGATGATCTTCTCGGCCTCGCGTTCGAGATCGATCCGGGTTGCTGCCATGAGCTGTTCCCGCGTTTCGTGGAGTTCAGCCTCGTGCATCATCTGTTCCATGCCATGCTGGAACTCGCGCGACATCTCACGCGCCTTGCGCACGAACTTGCCCGCCACGCGCAGCGCCTTCGGCAAATCCTTTGGACCGATACAGACAAGAGCCACGGTGCCTATCACCGCAAGCTCCGACCAGCTGAAATCGAGCATGACCCGTTACTACTCCAATGCGGGCGGATAATGGCAGAAAGCGGGGAAGCCTGCCATGTTTCTTGGCATTCTACGCCTCCCCCTCGTCCAACAATTCTTCTGCCTCGTCCTCGGCTTCCTCTTCCTCCATCTCCGCCATCGCGTTGTCGCTGATGGCGACGCCGGGGCGGGTGTCGAGGAGGCCGGCGGCTTTCAGCTCCTCCATTCCGGGCAGGTCGTCGAGATCGCCCAAGCCGAATTGGGTGAGGAATTCGGGAGTCGTCACCCAGGTGGCGGGGCGGCCCGGGGTCTGGCGGCGGCCTCGCGGGCGGATCCAGCCGGCCTCCATCAGCGTGTCGAGCGTGCCCTTGCTCAGGGCCACGCCACGGATTTCCTCGATCTCGCCACGGGTGACGGGCTGGTGATAGGCGATGATGGCGAGCGTCTCGATGCCGGCCCGCGACAGCTTCCGCGAGACCAGCTTCTCAAAAGAGAGACGCGGCCCGAGATCGGGGGCGGTGCGGAAGGTCCAGCCGCCACCGACATGCACGAGATTGACGCCGCGCCCGGCATAGAGCTTTTCGAGTTCGTCGATGATCGGATCGATCTCCACCCCCTCCGGCAGATGCGCCGCGATCGCCTCCGAAGCGAGCGGCATCGACGAGGCGAAGAGCAGCGCCTCGACGAGGCGGACATCCTGGTTATGATCTTGTGTCGTCATCGGCTGGCATCGTCGATGGGGAACTCGTCATCGTCGGGGGGCTTGTCGTCGGCGGGCGGCGGCGAGCGCAGATAGATCGGGCCGAAGACGAAATCCTGGCGCAGTTCGATCCGGCCGGAGCGCGCCAGTTCCAAGGTCGCGGCAAAGGTGGCGGCGATGGCGGAGCGATGGATGATGCCGCCGCGCAGATCGGGCGGCAGGAAGCTCACAAGGTCGCGCCATTCGCCAACCTGACCGATGAAGCCCGCGAACCGGATCAGCACGTCGTCCATCGAAAACAGCTCCGTCGCCCGGATTTCGAGCGTGCCGGGCGTGGTCCGCCGCCTTCCGTCGCCATAGGCCTTCAATAGCTCGTAGAGCGTCGCTTCGTAGACCGGGCGCGAAATATGCCGCAGCCCTTCGGGAGCGCCGCGCGCGAAGACATCGCGGCCCAGCATCGGCCGCGCCATCAGCTGCACCCCCGCCCGCTGCATCGCTTCCAGCCGCAAAAGCTGGAACGCCAGCGCCGCCGCGAGTTCCTCGCCGGAGGGCTCGTCCTGCTCCACCTCGGGCACAGGCAGCAGCAGCCGCGATTTCAGGTAAGCGAGCCACGCCGCCATCACCAGATAATCGGCGGCGACTTCAAGCTGCATCCGCTGCGCGGCATTAATATAGGCGAGGTATTGCTCGGCCAGTTTCAGGATCGAGATCTTGGTCAGATCGACCTTCTGCTCCCGCGCAAGGCTCAGCAGCATGTCGATCGGGCCTTCGTAGCTCCCCAGATCCAGGACCAGCGATGTTGGTGCCGGCGGCGGCGGACGGTAGTCGAAAGCTTCGATATCGGGCTCGCCCATGGGCGCCTATCCCAGCCCCGCGACGCGAAGCAGCAGACCTTCCAGGAACTCGACCGGCGGGACGACGATCCAGGCGATGATGTTGAGATCCAGATGCATCTGCTGCCCGATCATCGGCAGGAGCACGAGCGCGAACATCACGATCGGCATGCCATAGCGCTCCAGCCGCGCCAGCGGAATCGCCAGCGGCAATGGCAGCAATCCCACCGCCACGCGTCCGCCGTCCAAGGGCGGCAGCGGCAGCATGTTGAAGACCGCCAGGACGAGATTGATCTCCGCCGAGTGAATGAGCCCGGTAACGAGCAGATCGCCGCCCGTCGGCAGATCCCGGACCAGATGGATCAGGAGCACCGAAACCATCGCCAGCACGAGATTGATGCCCGGCCCCGCCGCCGCCACCCAGACCATGTCCCGGCGCGGATTGCGGAGCCGTCCGAAATTGACCGGGACCGGCTTTGCATAGCCGAAGAGAAACCCCGAGGACAAATAGAGCAGCGCCGGCAACAGGACCGTGCCGAAGGGATCGATATGCTTCAAGGGATTGAAGGTCACGCGCCCGGCGAGCCAAGCGGTATCGTCGCCGAAGATATGCGCCACATAGCCATGCGCCGCCTCATGCAGCGTGATCGCGATGATGATCGGCACGGCGGCGACAAGCAGTTCGATCCAGGCGGCAGACAGGTCCATGGTCTAGACTCCCGCGCCGAAAAGGGTTTCGTAACGCGCCTTGAGGGTATCCCGATCAATGTCCCGCCGCATCGCCCGCCGTTTGGCCTCGCCGGCTTCGACTCGCCGCACCGCCGCCGGGGAAAGCGGCTTCAGCCTTGACGCCACTTCCTGCATCTCTTCCATCTTCCCGTTGCAATGGAGCACCAGATCGCAGCCGGCGGCCAGCGCCCGCGCCGTCCGCTCGGCGAAGCTTCCGCCCAGCGCCTGCATGGAAAGATCGTCGGAAATGAGCACACCTTCAAACTCGATCCAGCCCCGGATTACACCTTCGATCACCTTCGCCGAAAGCGTCGCCGGGTTTTGGGCGTCGAGCGCCGTATAGACGATATGCGCGGTCATGGCCCAGGGCATCGAGCCCAGCGCGCGGAACGGCGCAAAATCCGTGGCTTCGAGTTCCGCCCGGTCCGTGTCCACGACGGGCAGGGCCAAATGGCTGTCCACCAAGCCCCGGCCATGGCCGGGGATATGCTTGATCACCGGCAGCACGCCGCCTTCGAGAAGCCCTTTGCAGACCGCATTGCCCAGTTCCGCCACGATCGCCGGATCGCTCCCATAGGCGCGGTCGCCGATCACCGGATCGGCGCCGGCAACCGGGATGTCGAGAACCGGCAGGCAATCGACCGTGATGCCGAGATCGAACAGATCCTCGGCGATGAGCCGCGCCACCAGGAACGCCGCCTCGGGCGCATCGGCCCCCAGAGCCGCGATCCGGGCCGGAGCCGGATAAGCCGGCCAATGCGGCGGGTTCAGGCGCTGAACACGCCCGCCTTCCTGATCGATCAGGACCGGCGCATCGGCGCGCCCGACGCAGGAACGCAGCGAGGCCACCAATTCCCGAACCTGTTCCGGCGTCTCGCAATTGCGCTGAAACAGGATGAAGCCGAGCGGATCGGCCGCGCGGAAAAAGTCCCGCTCGGCTGAACTCAGCTCCGTCCCGGCGCAGCCGAAAATGGCGGCGCCGGGAGGGGATGCTTCAGGATTTGACGGTTCAGGGTTTGACAAGGATGCATCCGACGTTGCGCTGCTTCAGCGCATTGCAGATGCGCTGCGCCTCGCCGGCCTCGGCGATCGGCCCCGCCTGGACGCGATAGAAGATCCCCTTGGCCCCAAGATCGGCACGCGGCAAGGCTACGCCGAGGGCGCCCAGAAGATCGGCATTCGCGGTCCTGATCCTCGTCCATTCCGATTGCCCCAGAGCCTCGCTCGGCACGGCGGCGAGTTGCAGGCGATAGCCTCCCGCAACCGGAGCGGCGGCGGGAGCCGGAGCCGGTGCGGCGGCGGGAACGGGAGGCGGCAACGCCGCCAGCTTCGCCGGCTTCGCCACGGCAACGGGTGCCGGGGCAGGAGCCGGAACCGGCTTTGGCGCCTGCGCGGCAATGCGGGCCGGCGGCTGGGTTGCGGCCGGCGCCGGATTCGCGGCCACCACGGGGGCGGGCGGCAGGACCGGCGGTGCGGCGGCGGGGGCCGGCGGCGGAGCAGCCGCAACGGGCGGCGGCAACGGCGCTTCCGGCGGCGGCAGAAGCTGCTCGACCTTCGGACCCTTGCCTTCGTCGTAGACCAGCTTGTCCTGGTTCGGGATTTCCATGCCGCCGGGTTCGTCCGGCTTGGTCTTGGTCTGGCCCTGATCGGCGCGGATCAGCGGCACGTCGTCGGTCTTCCGTTCGCTCCCGCCGTTGAAGAACCAGACGCCGAGGCCGATAACCGCCGCCAATGCGATCAGGATCAGCCGCGCCCAGCCGCTCCGATGGCTGTCGATGCGATAGCGGAAGGGATTGTTGCGATCATCCGGGTGAACCGGTCCAAGTCCATACATCAGCGCATCTCCTCGACTGGTTCGACGCCCATTACTCTCAAGCCGCCGGCGATGACGATTGCCGCCGCCCTTACCAGCGCCAGCCGCGCCGCGGTCAGCTCCGGCGCGCCGCCCATGATGAATCGCAGGCTAGCATCGTCTTTGCCCTTGTTCCATAAACCATGAAAAGAGGCCGCGACCTCCCCCAGATAAAAGGCGATCCGATGCGGCTCATGGGCCTGCGCCGCGCTTTCGATCAAACGCGGCCACCCGGCCAGCAGCCGGATCAGCGCCAATTCGGCCTCGTCGGTCAAAAGGTCGAGCGGCGATGCGGCAAGCCCTTCGGTGGACAGATCCCAATCGGGGAATTCCGCCTCGGCCAGACGCCGCACCGAAGCCGCGCGCGCATGGGCGTATTGCACATAGAAAACCGGATTGTCCTTCGATTGTTCCTTCACCTTGGCGAAGTCGAAATCGAGCGCCTGATCGTTGCGGCGGATCAGCATCATGAAGCGGAACGAATCCCGTCCGACCTCGTCCACGACCTCGCGCAGGGTGATGAACGTCCCTGCCCGCTTCGACATGCGCACGGGCTCGCCCTTGTCGAAGAGGTTGACGAGCTGGCAGAGCTTCACGTCAAGTTCACCCGCCCCGTTGGTCAGCGCCGTCACCGCCGCCTGCATCCGCTTGACGTAGCCGCCGTGATCGGCGCCCCAGACATCGATCATCACCGGAAAGCCGCGCCGGAACTTGTCGAGATGATAGGCCATGTCGGCGGCGAAATAGGTCCAGGAGCCATCCGATTTCCGGATCGGCCGATCGACATCGTCGCCGAATTGGGTCGAGCGGAAGAGGGTCTGAGGCCGCGCCTCCCAATCCTCGGGCAGCTTGCCCTTGGGCGGCTCCAGCGTGCCGACATAAATGAGCCCCGCTGCCTCAAGGGTCTCCAGCACCGGATCGATCGCCCCCTCCTCGACCAGCGCGCGTTCGGAGGTGAACTCATCATGCCGGACTCCCATCGCCAGGAGATCGGTCTTGATCGAGGTCAGCATCATATCGATGGCGAAGCTCCGCACCGCGCCGAGCCACTCGGCCTCGGGCAGGCCAAGCCATCTTTTCCCGTCACGCTCCGCCAGTGCTAGGCCAGCATCACGCAGATATTCGCCCGGATAATAACCCTCGGGAATGGCGCCGATTTCCTCACCCAGCGCTTCCCGGTAGCGCAGATGGGTGGAGCGGGCCAGGGTATCGACCTGCGCCCCGGCATCGTTGATGTAATATTCGCGGCAGACGTCATAGCCCGCCTTTTCCAGCAAGGCCGCCAGCGCGTCGCCGACGATGGCGCCGCGCCCGTGCCCGACATGGAGCGGCCCGGTCGGATTGGCGGAGACGTATTCGACATTGACCCGCTGCCCGCGTCCCTGCACCGAATCGCCATAGGTGGCGCCTTCGGTCAGCACTTCCCTGAGCCGCGCATGCCAGAAATCAGCGTTGAGGCGCAGATTGAGGAAACCCGGCCCCGCGATCTCGACCTCCTGCACCGCCACATGGAGGCGCAGCCGCTCACCCAGCTTTTCGGCGATGTCGCGCGGCTTCATCCCGGCGGCTTTGGCCAGCACCATGGCGGCGTTGGTCGAAATATCGCCATGCGCCGGATCGCGCGGCGGCTCGACTGCCACCTTGGAGAAATCGAGTTCCGCCGGCAGCACGCCCTCGGTCACGAGGCGTTCGAGCTCGGTCTTGGTTTCGTTCAGGAAATAATTGAATAGGTTCATGTCGTGGTTGCGTAGGGCTCAAAAAGGCGGGCGTGCTCGTCGAGAGCGAAGCGGTCCGTCATGCCGGCAATATAATCCGCGACCAGCCGCGCCGTTTGGGCTTGGTCGCCAGCACCGGCCATCTGGCGCCACTCGGTCGGCAGGCATCCGGGCTCGGCGAGCAGAAGATCGAAGATCTCCTGCACGATCCGCCGGGCTTTCGACGCCATGCGGTTCACCTTGTAATGCCGGTACATCCGCTCGAACAGGAAATCCTTCACGGCGCGGTCATTTGCCCGCATCTGGTCCGAAAAAGCGATCACCGGCGCCCCTAAAGCGCGGATATCGGCGGCACTCTTGACGCCGCTGTCATGGAGCCGCCGGCGCGTCTCCGCGATCAGATCGCAGATCATCAGGTTGATGATCCGGCGAATCGATTCGTGAATGAGCCGCGTCTCGGCCAATCCCGGATAACGCTCCATCACCCCCAGGAACACCGGCCCGACCAGCGGCAGATCCACCAGATCCCGAACCGCGAATAGTCCGGCGCGCAGGCCGTCATCGATGTCGTGGTTGTTATAGGCGATATCGTCGGACAGCGCCGCCACCTGCGCCTCGCCCCCGGGAAAGGTGGCGAGTTCGAGATCCTGGATTTGGTTATAGGCGGCGATCGTCTCGGGAAGCGCCCCCTCCGGCGCCCCCGGCTTCAGGAGCGGGCCGTTATGCTTCACCGTGCCTTCAAGCGTTTCCCAGGTCAGGTTGAGCCCGTCGAATTCGGCATAGCGGTGCTCCAGCCGGGTGAGGATACGGAGCCCCTGATCGTTGTGGTCAAAGCCGCCGAACGCCCGCATGCACGCATCGAGCGCCACCTCGCCCGCATGGCCGAAGGGCGTGTGGCCGAGATCATGGGCGAGCGCCAAAGCCTCGGCCAGATCCTCGTCGAGGCCGAGGCTGCGGCTGATGCTGCGGGCGATTTGGGAAACTTCGATGCTGTGGGTCAGCCGCGTCCGGTAATGGTCGCCTTCATGATAGACGAAGACCTGGGTCTTGTGCTTCAGGCGGCGGAAAGCCGCCGAATGGATGATGCGGTCGCGGTCGCGCTGAAACGGCGAACGGCTCGCACTCTCCGGTTCGGCATGGAGCCGCCCCCGGCTCTCTTCCGGTTTCGAAGCGTATGGCGCTGGGTTCCGGATCATGCGCTAAAATCAGCCCGCGAGCTTCCTGCCCTCTTCGATCTGCACCGCCGACAAGCCCGCCTGGGCGAGGTCGCGGGCCTCGCCGGCGGCGGCGTGACCGCCTCGGGCGGCACGGTCGAACCAGTGCCAAGCCTGCACCGGATCCCGGGCCACGCCCTGCCCGTCACGATAGAGCGTGCCGAGAAGATATTGCGCCGCGATGAAACCCTGGTCGGCGGCACGGCGGAACCACAGCGCCGCTTCGGCGTGATCCTGGGCCACGCCTTGGCCGTTCCGGTAGACGAGACCGAGATTGTATTGCGCCGGAGCATAGTTCTGTTCCGCCGCGCGGCGATACCATTTCCCCGCCTCGTTCTGATCGGCGGCCACGCCCTGACCGTTCTGATGCAGCACGCCGAGATTGAACTGCGCCGGAGCGTAATTCCGTTCCGCCGCCTGCCGGTACCAGACCACGGCTTCGGCAAAATCCTGCGGAACGCCGTAGCCGTTCTGGTAAAGGACGCCGAGATTGAACTGGCCGGCGGCATCGTTCTGTTCCGCCGCGCGGCGGAACCACTTCGCCGCTTCACCATGATCCTGGGCCACGCCCTGGCCGTAACGGTACATGACGCCGAGGCTGTTTTGCGCCGCGACGATGTTCTGGTCGGCGGCGCGGCGGAACCATTTCGCGGCCTCGGCGGGATCGGCCTGGACGCCCTGGCCGCTCTGATAGAGAGATCCTAGGACGTTCTGAGCCGCCGCGTAATTCAGCTCCGCCGCGCGGCGGAACCACTTCGTGGCCTCGGCAGGATCGGCTTGGACGCCCTGGCCGAAGCGGTAGATGATCCCGAGATTGTACTGGGCGGGCGCATAGTTCCGCTCCGCCGCGCGCCGGTACCACTTAATGGCCTCGTCCCGGTCCTGCGGCACGCCCTGGCCATTGTGATAGATGATGCCGAGATTGAACTCCGCCGCGGTATATTCCTGCTCCGCCGCGCGGCGGAACCATCCGACCGCCTCGGTCGGGCTCGGATCGACGCCGTAGCCGTTCTGGTACATGACGCCGAGATTATACTGCGCCAGCGCATCCTTCTGGCCGGCGGCGCGGCGATACCAGCGCAACGCCTCGGCATGGCTCTGCGGCACGCCGTTGCCATAGCGGTACATGACGCCCATGTCGTTCTGCGCGCCGGAATGGCCGGTCTCGCCGGCGAGCATGAACCACTTGACCGCCTCGCCGTAATCCTGGGTAAGCCCTAATCCGGTCTGGTACATGACGCCGAGCGCATATTGACCCTCGGCATTCGCCTGCATGGCGGCGCGGCGGAACCAGCGGACGGCCTCGCCGTAGTCGCGCGCCATCCCGAGCCCGTCCCGGCACATCACGCCAAGTTGATATTGCGCCTGAGCGTTGTCCTGACCGGCGGCGCGAAGGAACCACTTCAGCGCCTCGGCATAATCCTTGGCGACGCCTTCGCCCAAGAGGTATATCGTGCCGAGCGTGACCTGGGCCTGGAGATCGTTGCGCTCGGCGGCGCGGCGGAACCAGCGGACGGAGATATCGGCATCCTGGGGCACGCCCTTGCCGTCGCGATAGAGTTCTCCGAGCCGCATCAGCGCGCCGGCGTGATCCTGCTCCGCCAAATCCCCGAACAATCGGAGCGCCGCCGGAAAATCCTGACGTTGCAGGGCGCCGAGCGCCTCCTTGTACCGTCTTTCCGTGGACCAATTGCGCATGATCTTGAGCATTTTCACACACCCTCAAGGCCGAATTCAGCCATGGTAAACCGCACCGATGAAAACGGGTTTTCCACCATACCCGCTAATTATCACAATTCATGGCGCGGTTGCGTTAAGAATCAATGGAGTTAAGCAGCCCTTGATCACGCCCCGGAGCACGGGTTATGTGATCCGGCGCGGCGCCCTTCGCCGCCTTTAATCTTCCCGGATGATTCCTCATATGCGCGCAGCCATCATCGTCTTCCCCGGCTCCAACCGCGAGCGCGACGTAGCGCTCGCCCTGGAACGCGCCACGGGCAAGGCCCCGCTCCTGGTCTGGCACCACGAAAGCACCTTGCCGGCGGCTGATCTCATCGTCGTGCCCGGCGGGTTTTCCTATGGGGACTATCTGCGTTGCGGTGCCATGGCGGCCCATTCCCCGATCATGGGCTTGATCAAGGAGCAGGCGGCCAGGGGCCTGCCGGTCCTCGGCATCTGCAATGGTTTCCAGATCCTGACCGAGTCGAGGCTGCTGCCGGGCGTGCTGCTGCCCAACAAGACGCTGAAATTCCACTGCCGCGACGTGCATCTGCGAGTCGAGAACACCTCGACCATGTTCACGGGAGGCTATCGTGCCGGACAGGTGATCCGGGTTCCGGTCGCCCATCACGACGGCAATTATTTCGCCGATCCCGAGACGCTCGACCGGCTCGAAGGCGAAGGCCGCGTCGCCTTCCGCTATTGCAGCCCGGAGGGTGAGCTGACCGAGGCTTCGAATCACAACGGCTCCGCTCGCGGGATCGCCGGAATCTTCAATGAAACAAAGACCGTCCTCGGCCTCATGCCGCATCCTGAAAACGCGACCGACCCGCTTTTCGGCAATACGGATGGGCAAGCCCTGTTCGACGGTCTGGTGAGGGCCATCTCGTGACTGAAATCACTCCCGAAATCGTCTCCCAGCACGGCCTCACGCCGGAGGAATACCAGCGCGTCCTGCGCATTCTCGGGCGGGCGCCGAACCTGACCGAACTCGGCATCTTCTCGGTGATGTGGAGCGAGCATTGCTCGTACAAATCCTCGAAGAAATGGCTGAAAACGCTGCCGGTCACCGGGCCGCGCGTCATTTGCGGCCCTGGCGAGAACGCGGGCGTCGTCGATATCGGCGACGGGCTCGCCGTGATCTTCAAGATGGAAAGCCACAACCACCCCTCCTTCATCGAGCCCTATCAAGGGGCGGCGACCGGAGTCGGCGGGATTCTCCGCGATGTCTTCACCATGGGCGCCCGGCCGATCGCCAATCTGAACGCGCTCCGCTTCGGCAGCCCCGACGACCCGAAGACCCGCCACCTTGTCGCCGGAGTAGTGGCCGGGATCGGCGGCTACGGCAATTGCGTCGGCGTGCCCACGGTGGGCGGCGAGTGCGATTTCCACCCGTCCTATAACGGCAATATCCTGGTCAATGCGATGACCGTCGGCATCGCCCGCACCGACCGGATCTTCTATTCGGCGGCGGGAGGCCCCGGCAACCCGGTGATCTATGTCGGCGCCAAGACCGGGCGCGACGGCATTCACGGCGCCACCATGGCTTCGGCGGAATTCAGCGACGACGCTCAATCCAAGCGGCCCACGGTGCAAGTCGGCGATCCCTTCACCGAAAAGCTCCTGATCGAGGCCTGCCTCGAACTGATGGAGCGGGATGTGATCGTCGCCATCCAGGATATGGGCGCCGCCGGCCTCACCTCCTCCTCGGTGGAGATGTCGGGCAAGGGCGGCTGCGGGATCGAGATCGATCTCGATCAGGTGCCGGTGCGCGAGACGGCGATGACCCCCTATGAGATCATGCTGTCCGAAAGCCAGGAACGCATGCTGATGGTGCTGAAGCCCGGCAGCGAGGACGAGGCCCGCCGCATCTTCGAAAAATGGGAACTCGATTTCGCCCGTATCGGCCGGGTGACGGAAACCGGCCGGCTGGTCCTGACCATGGGGGGGACTACCGTGGCCGATCTCCCGGTAGGGCCGCTGGTGGACGAGGCGCCGCTCTATGACCGCCCTTGGGTGCCCTCGCCCGCCTTGCCGGCGGTCGTGGCCGCGAGCCTCCCCGCCCCGCTCGATCCGGCGAGCGCGCTCAAGAAGCTTCTGGCTTGTCCGGATCTCGCCTCAAAACGTTGGATTTGGGAGCAATACGACCATCTGGTCATGGGCGACACGGTGCAGCGTCCGGGCGGCGATGCCGCCGTGGTGCGCGTGCGCGGCACCGAAAAGGCGCTGGCCATCGTCACCGACTGCACGCCCCGCTATTGCCAAGCCGATCCGGTGGCCGGCGGCGCGCAGGCCGTGGCCGAGACCTGGCGCAACCTGACCGCCGTCGGCGCGCTTCCGATCGCCATCACCGACAACATGAATTTCGGCAATCCCGAGCGTCCCGAGGTCATGGGCCAGTTCGTCGGCTGCATCGACGGCATGCGGCAGGCTTGCCTCGCCCTCGACTACCCCGTCGTTTCCGGCAATGTCTCGCTCTACAACGAGACCAACGGCAAGGGCATCTTGCCGACCCCGGTGATCGGTGGCGTCGGCCTTCTGGCGGATGCCACAAAAAGCGTCAGCCTTGCCTTCAAGCGCGCCGGGGAGGCAATCCTCCTGATCGGCGAAACCGCCGGGCATCTCGGCGCATCGCTCTATCTGCGTGAGATCCTCGGGCGTGAAGATGGCCCACCGCCCCCGGTCGATCTTGCCGCCGAGCGGCTGCACGGCGATTTCATCCGGGATCAGATTGCCGAAAGCCGCGTCACCGCCTGCCATGATCTGAGCGGCGGCGGTCTTTATGTCGGGCTGGCCGAAATGGCGGCTTCAAGCGGGATCGGCGCCGAAATCAAATTGTGGGAAAGCGACACACCGCTCGCCGCCTTGCTCTTCGGCGAGGATCAGGGCCGCTACCTCCTGACCACCGCCGAGCCTGAAAAAATCCTGGCCGAGGCCAAATCCCGTGGCGTTCCGGTTTTCCGTCTCGGATCGACCGGTGGCGGCGCGTTGAAAGTCGAGGGCTGCGAGCCCATATCCACCGACGCCTTGCTGGACGTCAACGAGGCTTGGTTGCCCGGCTACATGTCTGGCGCGTAATTTGCACGAAATCCAGTTCCCGACCGACCCAAGTTCCCGACCGACGAGGAGATTATAGAATGGCGATGGAAGCGGCTGCGATCGAGGCGATAATCCGCGAGGGAATTCCCGATGCGGTTATCACGATCGAGGATCTGCGCGGCGACGGCGATCATTATGCGGCACTCGTCGTTTCGGCATCCTTCGCCGGCAAGACCCGGGTGCAGCAGCACCAGATGGTCTACCGGGCGCTGGGCAGCCGGATGGGTAACGAGCTGCACGCGCTGGCCCTGCAGACGGGCACTCCTGGAACCACGGCAACCGAATAAAATAACTGGCTACAGAGGAAATCGATCATGGCTGACAGCGTAATCGTCGAACGTATCAAGGAAGACCTCGCCGCCAATCCGGTGGTGGTCTACATGAAGGGCACGCCGGTCTTCCCGCAATGCGGCTTTTCCGCCGCCGTCGTCCAAATCCTGAGCGAGCTTGGCGTCAAGTTCAAAGGCGTCGATGTCCTCTCCGACCCGGAGATCCGCCAGGGCATCAAGGAATTCTCCAACTGGCCGACCCTGCCGCAGCTCTACGTCAAGGGCGAATTCGTCGGCGGCTGCGACATCGTCCGCGAAATGTTCGCCTCCGGCGAACTCCGCAACCTCCTCGCCGAACACGGCGTGGCGGTCGAGGCGTAAAGACGGACGAGCGATTCGCCTCCTCCGCCGTCATGGCCGGGCTTGTCCCGGCCATCCACGCGGCGCCCAGAGAAACCGTTGGAAACATTGGTATTATGGTTGCCACGTGGATGCCCGGATCAAGTCCGGGCACGACGGGATGGGTGATGCCTGTCCGGACTGACCATCTATCTGCCTAGTTTCCCCGTTTCGCCTTATGCGGCGGGACGATCAGGACGCGGTCGACGCGGCGGCCGTCCATGACCACGACCTCGAAGCGATAGCCCTGGACCAGGAAATGATCCGCGACCTTGGGGATGCGGTTCATCTGGGCCATCATGAAGCCGCCGAGAGTATGAAAATCCCCCTCCTCCTCCTCGGGCAGCACCGGCAGGCCGATCGCATCCTTGAGTTCGTCGAGCGGCAGCATGCCGTCGATGAGCCATGACCCATCCTCGCGCTCGACCACGGCGGGGGTTCCCTGCTCGCCGGGGCTGGCGATGTCGCCGACCAGCGTCTCCAGGATGTCGGTCATGGTGACGAGCCCCTCGATGACGCCGTATTCATCCACGACCAGCGCCACCGGCTCTCCCGATTTCTTGAGCATTTCGAGGGCCCGCAGCGCCGTGACCGTGCTCGGCAGGTAAAGCGGGGCCCGCAGCGTGGTCCTGATATCGAAGGTGCCGCTGCTCAACATCGCCGCCAGCACGTCCTTCTTTTGCAGAATGCCCTTGACGATTTCAGCATCGCCATCGATCACCGGGAAGCTCGAATACCCGCTTTCCCGGATGCGCCGGCGGTTCTCTTCCTCGCTGTCGGCGAGGTTCACCCAATCGATCTGCGGACGAGGCGTCATCAGCGTCGCGACGCGCCGGTCGCCGAGCCGCAACGCCATCTGCGCGATCGCGGTCTCACCGAGATGGAAATGCCCGGCGGCGGCGCCTTCCTGAAGCATCAAATTGATCTCCTCCTCGGTCACCGGCGCTTGCGGGCCGGAGGGCAGCGGCAACAGGCGCAGAACGAGATCGCTTGAAGCACTCAGCAGCCATTCGATCGGCGCCGCCACGCGGGAGGTGGCGCGCATCGTCTGCGCCAGCGCCGAGGCGATGATTTCGGGCCGGCTGAGGGCGATGCGCTTGGGCACCAATTCGCCGATGATCAGCGAGAGGTAGGAGATCGCCACCACGACCAAGGTAATGCTGACCGCATGGCTCGAACTGCCGAGCGTGGGGTAGAGGCGCTCAAGATACTCGGCCAGGGGCTCGCTGAAGGTGGCGCCGCCGAAGGTGCCGGCCAGGATGGCGGTGACGGTGATGCCGATCTGAACCGTGGACAGCAGCCGCCCCGGATTCTCCTGGAGCTTCAGCGCCACCCGGGCACCCTCGCTGCCGCGCTCGGCCGCGTATTGAAGCCGCGCCTTCCGGGCCGACACCATCGCCATCTCGGCCATGGCGAAAAGCCCGTTCAGCAGCATCAGCAATATGATCACCGACATTTGCAGGATCAGCATCGAATACCGTTCTAGAAAGTTTCACTTATTCCAATAATAGGGCCATATCGGCCAAACAGCAAAAAACCCCTTATCCACCCTCCAGGGAGGGCGGATAAGGGGCTTTCAAGGTGATACCTTAGCCTTTAGCGGGAATAGAACTCGACCACGAGGTTCGGTTCCATCGACACCGGATACGGCACGTCGGCAAGCTTCGGCGCGCGGATGAAGCGGCCGCGCATATGCTCATGATCGACTTCGATATAGTCGGGAACATCGCGTTCCGCCGACTTCACCGCTTCGAGCAGGACCACATTCTCCTTGGCGGCACCGCGCACTTCGATAGTGTCGCCGTCCCGGACCTGATAGGAGGAGATGTTGACCCGCCGGCCGTTGACGTTGATATGCCCGTGATTGACGAACTGACGGGCAGCGAACGGCGTTGGCACGAACTTCATGCGGTAGACGACGGCGTCGAGCCGGCGTTCCAGCAATTCGATCAGGTTTTCACCCGTATCGCCCCGGCGCCGCGAAGCCTCGTCATAGAGGCGGCGGAACTGGCGTTCGCCGATATTGGCGTAATAGCCCTTGAGCTTCTGCTTGGCGGCGAGCTGCGTGCCGAAATCGGTCGGCTTCTTGCGGCGCTGCCCATGCTGGCCCGGCCCGTATTCACGGCGATTGAGGGGGCTCTTGGCACGCCCCCACAAATTGACGCCCAAGCGCCGGTTGATCTTGTACTTCGAACCTAGTCTTTTGCTCATGTGTCCATGGTTCCTGTTAGGGATTTTGCTTTTTTTGTCCCGGTAGGTTCCCCAAAGGGGAACGGGGCCTCTATGGACCCTCATTTCCGGGAATGAGCGCGGGACTATAACCACGGGGGGCGGGTTGTCAAATGGCTTCTTGCCAAATGAAACGGCCCCTCCCTCTAATCCCCCGGCTCCTGATCCCGCTTCCCCCTCGGGCGGGCGAAGGCGCTGACGATGCCGTGCAGGCTCCGTAATTCCTGATCGGTGAGCTGCGCGCGCTGGAACAGGTTGCGGAGGTTCCGCACCATGCTGGGCCGCTTGGCGATATTGTGGAGAAAGCCGGTCCGGTCGAGTTCTTCTTCGAGATGCTGGAAGAAGCGGACAAGCTGCTCCGAAGTCGCCTTGCCACGGGGGCTTTCCGGAATTTGCGAGGCCGGAGTCGCGTCGCCGGCGATGTACCACTCATAGCCCACCAGCAGCACCGCCTGGGCGAGGTTGAGCGAGGTGTGCTGCGGGTTGAGCGGCACCGAAATAATCGTCTCGGCCAGGGCCACATGGTCGTTGATGAGCCCCATCCGCTCCGGCCCGAACAGGATGCCGCATCCGAGGCCCTCGCCGATGAGCGCGCGGAGTTCGGTTGCCGCCTGCCTTGGCGTCACCACCCGCTTCACCATATAGCGGTCGCGCGCGGTGCTGGCATAGACGTGATGGAGATCGGCGATCGCCTCTTCCACCGAATCGAAAACCCGGGCGGCATCGATCACCGGATCGGCACCGCTCGCCGAGGACCGCGCCTTCTCCGACGGCCAGCCCTCACGCGGGCGGACGAGCCTGAGATCGGTCAGGCCGCAATTATACATCGCCCGCGCCGCCGTCCCGATGTTCTCGCCGAGTTGCGGCTCCACAAGAATGATCGCCGGCCCGCGCGATCCCGTCTCCGTCACTGCGCCTGGCTCAAGCTCCCCAGAACTCAACTCCGGCGCCCGGAACGCCAGAGCTTGAAGGTAAGGCTGTCATGCAAGGCACCGAAGGACGCATCGATGACATTGGTCGAGACGCCGATGGTGGACCAAGCCTCGCTTTCGCCATTGGTGCTTTCGATCATGACCCGCGTCATCGCCTTGGTGCCTTCCTGCGGCGTCAGGATGCGGACCTTGTAATCGGTGAGGCGGATGCCTTCCAGTTCCGGGAAGACCGGGACCAGGGCCTTGCGCAAGGCGGCATCGAGCGCGTTTACGGGACCGTTGCCCTCGGCGACGGTCATGATGTGCTCGCCCCCCTTACCGATCGTGCCGACATCGATCTTGATGGTGGCTTCCGACAGGGTCTCGACCCCGCTCAGGACGCTCCAGCGGCGCTCATCGATGACGCGGAAGCTGTGCACGCGGAAATATTCCGGCACCGAGCCCAGCGCCCGCCGCGCCAGCAGCTCGAAGCTCGCTTCCGCTCCGTCATAGGAGAAACCGTCGAATTCCCGCTGCTTGATGGTTTCCAGCAGGGAATGCAGCTTGCCTTCATCGGTTGGCGGCTCGATCCCGAGCTCGCGCAGCCGGGCAATGAGGTTGGAGCGCCCCGCCTGATCCGAAACCACGATGTGGCGGCGGTTGCCGACGGCTTCCGGATCGATATGCTCGTAGGAGCGCGGATCCTTCTCGACCGCCGAGACATGGAGCCCGCCCTTATGGGCGAAGGCCGCCTCGCCGACGTAAGGCGCGTGCCGGTTCGGGCTGCGGTTGAGCCGCTCATCGACGAGGCGCGAGACATGGGTAAGGTGCCGCAGCCCCTCCTCGTCGATCCCGGTCTCGTAGCCCATCTTCAGCATCAGCGACGGGATCAGCGACACCAGATTGGCATTGCCGCAACGCTCGCCCAGACCGTTCAGCGTGCCCTGGATCTGCCGCGCCCCTGCCCGGATGGCGGCAAGCGAATTGGCGACCGCGTTCTCGGTGTCGTTATGGCAATGGATGCCGAGCCGGTCGCCGGGGATGGTTTTCGTCACTTCCCCGACGATGCGCTCGATCTCATGCGGCAGGGTGCCGCCATTGGTGTCGCAAAGCACGATCCAGCGCGCCCCGCCTTCATAGGCCGCGCGCACGCATCCGAGGGTAAAGGCCGGATCGGCCTTGTAGCCGTCGAAGAAATGCTCGGCATCGAAGAGCGCCTCATCCAGGCGCTTTGCCGTCAGCGCCACGGATTCGCGGATCATGGCGATATTTTCCTCAAGCGGGATCTTGAGCGCCATGCGGACATGAAAATCCCAGGTCTTGCCGACCAGACAAGCGGCCTTGACGCCGCTGCCCAGCGTCGCCGCCAGTCCCGGATCGTTCTCGGCACTCCGCCCCGAACGCCGGGTCATCCCGAAGGCGCTGAGCTTCGCGTGCTTCAGTACCGGCGGTTCGGCAAAGAACGCGTCATCCGTCGGATTGGCGCCGGGCCACCCGCCCTCGATATAGTCGATGCCGAGCCGATCGAGCTCGCGCGCGATCACCGCCTTGTCCGAAGGCCCGAAATTAACCCCTTGCGTCTGCGCCCCGTCGCGCAGCGTGGTGTCATAGAGATAGATGCGCTTGTCCGTCATGAGATTGTTTTTAGCGGGCGGCGGGCCCCGACGCCATAGCATTCAGGGCCAGAGGATGCAGGGCCAGCTTGGAGTCGCGGGTCAGAAGCTTCACGCCCTCTGCTTGCGCCTGGACCAGCAGGAGTTCGTCGAACGGATCCTGATGGATAAGCGGAACCTCAAGCACCGTTGCGGCATGCGTCGGCGTCATCGGCAGGAACCGAATGTTCTGGCCCGAAAGAACACGGATCACCGCCGCCGGATCGATGGGGCCTTTCCGTTCGCCCGAGAGATACAGCGCACTCCATTTCAGCCGTATTTCCCAAATCGAAACAGCGCTGATGGCGAAGCGATCGGGATACGCCGCGAGGAATTGCGTCTCCCGGCCTGAAAGACGTCCAGGACTACCGGCAATGGCGAAGACGTAATGCGTGTCAAGGATGAGGCTCACGCCTCTTGTCCTGGTGGGTCGATGCCGAGCACACGGCGGCTGAGCACCGGATCGTCGAGCGCATCGGTCCATTCCGGGCCGTCCTCGATCAGCCCTTGCGCCGCCCGATCCCGTGCAAGAATTCCAAAATCGATACCCCCGCGCCGTGCGCGCTGAACCGCTTCGCCAAGAGTCTCCCGCACCAAAGACTCGACCGATTGATGCCGGTCGGCGGCAAGGTGGCGGAGCGCGTCATGCACATCTTCAGGTATGTTACGAATGGTGATCGCAGCCATGATCATCCTACTGGCGGGAAGCAATTGATGGCGAATGATATCAACGCAATCACTATGAGTCAATTTACGACGAAACCAACCCCCTCGCCATCCCTGGAGCGTCACGATCTTCCCGCTTTGGCCGGGTTTGTGGTCCGTTGCGTGGCTTCGGCGGCGCTTTCCTATTTTGTTGCCAGGGCGTTGGGGCTTCCCCATCCGGTATGGGCGCCGGTATCCGCCCTGGTCGTCACGCAGGAAGATTTTTCGGCGACCAGGGCGTCGATTTGGGGGCGCCTGTTCGGCACGGTGATCGGCGCCCTGATCTCCCTGGCGGTTCATCGGGGAGGCCTGCTCTTCGGCCTCCCGATCGAGACGCAGATCGCCGTGGCGGTGGGGATTTGCGCGGTCGGCACTTGGCTGCATCCCGCGATCCGGGTCTGCATGTGGACCTGCCCCCTCGTTCTCCTCACGGCCTCCCCCGACGAATCGCCGGAATTCACCGCATTCCTTAGAACCAGCGAAGTCCTGCTCGGCGTATTCATCGGCGGCGCGCTGCATTTCGCTGAGGCGAGGCTGATGCTGTGGTTGCGGCCCTGGATGGAGCATCGGCCGGTTCGGCTATGGCATGACGGGCATCGGCATTCCGAATGAAAGTTCTCGGCATCCGGCGCCGGCGGCGCGCATTGTAGCGGTAAGCAAAACCAAACCCCAACCCCGGAGGAACGGCATGAATTATCGGCATATGAAGACCCTGTTTCTGGCTGGCCTTGCCTCTTTCGTTCTCCTCGCGCCCGGCACATCCGTGCGTGCCGACGAGACTTGCCTCTCGCCCTATACGGCGTCCCTCATCAAGGGGCAGGAAAGTTACCTCCATGTCTGGACCTTGGGCGAGAAAGGCATCGGTGACGAATCCGACAAGCTGGTCACGATCGATGTCGATCCGGCTTCCAAAAGCTACGGCAAGGTCATCGGCGCGATCTCGGTCGGCGGGCGTGGCGAGGCGCATCATATGGGCTTCACCGACGACCGGAAATATCTCTGGGCCGGACGGCTCGACGACAGCCGGATCTTCGTCTTCGATGTCGGCACCGATCCCGCCAAGCCGAAGCTCGTCAACACCATCAAGGATTTCGCCGAAAAGACCGGCTTCGTCGGCCCGCATACCTTCTATGCCCTGCCCGGACGCATGCTCGTCGGCGCGCTTTCCAACGTGACCGCCCATGACGGCGTGACCGGGCTTGCGGTCTACAACAATGCGGGCGAATTCCTGTCCGCCCATCCGATGCCGCTGACGAATGGGGGCGACGGCTATGATTACGACATCGCCATCAATCCTCAGAAGAACGCGCTGCTGACTTCGAGCTTCACCGGCTGGAACAACTACATGATGGATTTCGGCCGGCTCATCCAAGATCCGGAAGCCATGAAGCGCTTCGGCAATACCATGGTGCTGTGGAACCTGAAATCGATGCAGCCGGACACGATCTTCAAGGTGCCGGGGGCGCCGCTCGAAATCCGCTGGTCGCTCCGCGGGGAAGATAATTGGGCGATCACAGCGACCGCCCTGACCTCCCAGCTCTGGCTGGTCAAGCAGGATGCGAACGGCCAATGGCAGGCAAAGGACGTGGCCTCGATCGGCGACCCCGCCAAGATTCCCCTGCCCGTCGATATCTCCATCGCGGCGGATGCCAAGACGCTCTGGGTCAATACCTTCATGGACGGGAAGACCCGGCTCTTCGACATTTCGAACCCGGAAAGGCCGGTGCAGATCTATGAGAAGGTCACCGGCAAACAGGTCAACATGGTTTCCCAGAGCTGGGACGGCAAACGCGTCTACATCACCTCCTCGCTCCTGGCCAATTGGGACAAGAAGGGCGACGACAACGAACAGGCGCTCCGCGCCTATGACTGGGACGGCCATGATCTCAAGCTGAAATTCGAGGTGGATTTCCATAAGGAGCAGCTTGGCCGCGCCCACCATATGAAATTCTCGGCGCGGTAGGAAAATCGCCGTGGGAGCCTTCCGGTGCCTGATCATCCGGGGCCTCCTGGCGGTGGCCGCCTGTCTCCTGACAATCCTGCCCATCGGAGCCAGCGAGACCGGTGGCCCGAAGCTGCCCGCCCCCGGCAGCTATACGCTCGACCGTATCCAGCCGGTGCCTTTCGGCATCGTGCTGGAGGACAGCTATTTTCCGAAGACACTGTCGCGCTACACCAAGGGTGCCGTGACCCTGCTTGCTTTCTTCTATGGCCATTGCGACGATCCACAGGGCTGCCCCCTCGCCTGGGATGCCTTCGAGAAGATCCGCCAGCGGAGCAAGACCGACCCCGCGCTCCGGGCGGGCACGCGGCTCGTCTTCCTCAGTTTCGATCCGGCCCATGACACGCCCGATGCGCTCCGGCCCTTCGCCGAGAATTATCAAGCGCCGGATGGGGCGATTCCCTGGCATTTCCTCACCACCTATTCCGGACTCTTCCTGGCCCCGATTCTTGAAGGCTTCGGCCAGGAGATCGCGGCTTCCCCGGATGGCGGCCTCGTCATCAATCATCTTTTGAAGGCGTTCCTGATCGACCCCGATGGCTGGGTGCGCGAGATCTATACCTCGGCCTATCTTGAGCCCGAGGTTCTCGTGAACGACATGAAAACCCTGCTGATGGAAAAGAGGCGGGATTAGGACATGTGGCGGTGTGTGGCGGTTTTTGTATTCTGGGCCGCATTCACGGCGGCTTGCGCCTCGGAACCGCCGCCTTTGGGGCTGCCGCCCTTGCCGCCCGCCGCTCCGGCCTCGGCGGCGATGGAAGCTCTCGGCAAGAAGCTTTTCTTCGACCGCCGCTTGTCGTTCAACGGCACCATGTCCTGCGGGATGTGCCACATCGAAGCCGAGGCTTTCACCTCGAACCAGACCGCGACCTCTGTCGGCGTGGAAGGCCGGAGCCTCCGGCGGAAGGCGCCCAGCCTTTTCAACGTCGTCTATGAATTGTCCCTGTTCCGTGATGGGCGGGAGACCACGCTCGAAACCCAGGCTTGGGCGCCGATCCTGTCGCTCGACGAGATGGCTGCCCCATCGATCGGATGGGTGATCGAGAAACTGCGCGGCCTCGCCGATTATGCCGGGCTGTTCGAAGCCGCCTTCGCCGGGCGCGGCGCCTCGATGGACAGGATCGGTGCGGCGATCGCCGGTTATGAGCGGACCCTGCTGCTCGGCGATTCCCGCTTCGACCGCTGGCGTTACGGCGGCGATGCCGCAGCACTGTCGGAGGTTGAGCGCGCCGGCTATGCGCTCTTCACCGGCAAGGCGGGCTGTGCCGCCTGCCA
>Ga0265327_10001627_pt1 | contig 27097 bp, 22 predicted proteins | sample 41621metaG_FD_202089 | JGI IMG/M metagenome (GOLD analysis project Ga0265327, IMG submission 202089) | Rhizosphere microbial communities from Carex aquatilis grown in University of Washington, Seatle, WA, United States - 4-16-21 metaG | ecosystem: Host-associated > Plants > Roots > Rhizosphere...
CGCCAGCATAATGGGACTGATTTCTTGCCTTTGCACCAGCATAGGGTATGCGCGATCTCATGCGTACTTCGTGAAGGTGATAATTTCCGCGTCTGGTCATTGGGTGCGGCTGATGAGCCTGAAGGCCAGCTGATCCAGCGTTTTTTCGATGGTATCGAAAAATATACGCCCAATCTGGTGTCATGGAATGGCGGTGGATTTGATCTGCCTGTGCTGCATTACCGCGGCATGATCCATGGCGTGCAAGCGTCGCGCTATTGGGATATGGGTGATGACGATCGTGAGTTCAAATGGAATAATTACATCAGTCGTTATCACATGCGGCATCTGGATTTAATGGATGTCACTGCCATGTACCAGCCACGCGCCAATGCGCCGCTGGATGACATGGCGCAGCTATGTGGTTTCCCTGGCAAGCTGGGAATGGATGGTAGCAAGGTGTGGGATGCTTACCTAAAAGGCGAGATTGAAGAGATTCGTAATTATTGTGAGACAGATGTGGTGAATACCTATCTGGTCTTTCTGCGTTTTCAGTTAATGCGGGGCATGTTGAATCCGCAATCCTATGCAAGTGAAATTGTCTTGGTAAGAGATACACTTGCAGGCTATACAGATCAGCACTGGCAAGAGTTTTTGGCGGCCTGGCCTATTTGATCAATAAGGCATTACGCTCTTTTGGAGCTTCCTTGCTGGTCAAGTGCGTATTTCAGGCGGGTCATGAATTCCCGCTTTACTGACCACTGCTCCAATGGAATGACCTTGAAGCGGCAGCGGATAGCGATGAATGCCTCGTTCCAGATGTCAACGCCTGCCATTTCCAGATCGTCGATGATTTTCTGACCATATATTTTGTCATGCCTGAGCTCTTCAGCGACCTGCAACATGAGTTTAATGATTTCAGCGGTATTGCTTTGGCAAGGCAGTCTGATGTCGATCACAGATTGCGCATAGCCTCTACTCATATTGGTCACTGCAGTGATGGTGCTATTCGGAATAAAATGGACATTGCCATCATAATCACGCATCTTGACATATCTCAGCGTGAATTCCTCTACCAATCCTCCTTTGCCACCCGCTTCAATCACGTCTCCCCGGCGGATCTGGTTTTCCATTAGCAGGAAAAACCCATTGAAATAATCTTTGATCAGGCTCTGTGCCCCAAAACCAACGGCGACTCCCACAATGCCAGTGGCTGCAAGAATGGGTGCGATGGAGATTCCTATTTCTTGCAGTATCTCCATACCAGTCACAACCCCAATAATGACTGTGCTGATATAACGGAAAACCCATGCAAGTGTCTCAATGCGTTTAGCATCCTCCACATCGTCAGTGGCATGTCGTTCAAGATGGGTTTTAAGCAGACCTATGGATTGACTGACCAGCCGCATCAGCAGCCCGGCAATCATCAGGATCAGAAGTATTTTCATGGCAGCCGTTGATACTAGCCATAATTCCTTAAGGCTCGAGACACCAAGCAAAGATAGTAAGTTTTCCATAATCTTGCTGGCTCAGCTTTTGTGATTAATTAACATCTGGCAACTATTTAATATCAGGTTTGTATCCAGTAAAAACTCAGCGGGGGAATCAGCAAACTTTCATCAAGTGTTGAAAAGCTCTCACCTGAATACAAATCCTGTACGCTGCCAAGCTGGAAAAACCCCAGTCTCCTTAATGTCCCGATATCAAGTGCTTGAGGAGATATATCGAAATTGCATACCACAAGTACCCTTGATTGTAAGTTGATACTGATGAAACGGGAGAAGACGAAAAGATGTGGGTTTTCTACATCAATTAAATCGCGATTATTGTGGTCTGCAAATGCCGGGATTTCCTTTCGTACAGCAATCATTTTCTTCAGGCCACTGAATATACGGTTTTCTACGGTACCCGGCTGGTTGCGTAATTCAGCTTTTTCCCAGTTCATTTTGGGGCGGTGTATCCAGCGACTATCATGAAGTTTGAGCTCGTCATCCATATAAGTAATGTCGTTGAGCGTGCCAATGGCGTCACTGTAATAAATCAGAGGCATACCACCAAACGACATGATGACGCTGTGTAAAAGCAGAATGGTTTTTGTGCTTTTGTCGATGGCTTCCAGATCATTGTTCTTGAGTGCTGTTTCCAGACCGGCGAGTGAGGCAAGCGAGCCAGCGATGCGTGCATCACCAGTCTTACCGTTGAGGCCGAATGCCATGCCACTCGCGTCTGAATCGGTGCGCTTGCCCGTATAGTAGTCGATAAGAAAGCGGCGATGTTCTTTGGGCTCATAACCTGCAAGCCTGATGTCATTGTCATCAAAGCCAAGACCGATATCATCATGACAACGGATATAATTCAACCAAGTGGCGCGCTCTAATTTGTTGGGGATGCTTTTGATGCCCTTGTTGAGCAAGGTTGCCTTCTTGGTGGCGACTGCTTCCCACAGTAGGGCCATCAAAGTGGCGTTGTAGGCCATCTCACATTCTTTAGCATTGATAGCGTCCTCGCCAAAGTATTTGATGATTTCGATAGGGGCAACAATCGCTTCTGCAATGAACAGAACTCCTGGCGCTGTGACTTGGCAGCAGTCTTTCATCAATTGCAGGATAAGGTGTGCTTCACGTTCATTCTGGCAGGTGCTGCCGATCTTTTTCCAAAGAAATGCGACAGCATCTAGACGGATGATATCTGCGCCGTGGTTTGCCCAGAACAGGATGATGTCTATCATTTCGATCAGCACATCAGGGTTTTTGTAGTTGAGATCCCATTGATAGTCATGGAACACGGTCATGACCCATTTCTGCATTTCAAAATCCCAGGTGAAGTTACCAGGTGCGTTCTCTGGGAATACCTCTGGCATAGATTCTTCATACATGTCTGGGATGTCTCGGTCATCAAAGACAAAGTAGTAGTCCTGAAATTTCTTTTCACCCAGTCTAGCTTTTTGTGCCCACTCATGTTCGTTTGAGGTGTGATTGACGACGACATCCAGCGCCAGAAGTATGTCGCGTTTTTTCAGGTTCTCCGACAGAGATGCCAAAGTCTCCAGTGATCCAATCTTTTCATATATCTTGCGGAAGTCGCGAACTGCATAACCACCATCACTTTTACCTTTCGGACAATCAAGGATAGGCATGATATGCAGCATATTGACGCCTAGATCTTGCAGATAATGCAGCTTGCCCTGTAAGCCTTCAAGGTCACCTGCGAATTCCTGACAATACAGCGCAAACCCAGCCCACTTCTGGCTGAGGAACCAGTTGTGGTCTTTTTCTCTGGCTAAGTCCAGTGTCTTCAGATCAGACGGTCTCTGTATATACTGACGTGTCATGGTCTCAACAAGCTTATGCATCTGCTGTTTGAAATCGGCACGATCTCCATAAAGCAGAACGAATAATGAGTGTATGGCATAAAAATTGGCACCTAGGCGGATATTGAAATACCGCAGGTTCTCATTTTTTATTTGCGGTTCCAGCGCAATCAGGATGTCGTTCAGAAGTGAATGTGAAACCTGTTCATACATACTTATTCCTTTATCTGAGACGGCTGTTTGCTGTCATGGCTAACACCATAATGTTCAAGCCCCTCTATGATTCCGGCCGCATACTTGCCGTTGGCGAAATAGATCTGCTCCTGCCCGCGTAACTGTTCAAGTTCTGGGCGATGATTGCCAACTACGACAGCGAGGGTGTCGCCGATGAGCATTTCATAGTCATTGCCAGAGTCGCCTGCTACCAGGAATTGCTTGAGTGGCAGCCCCCATTTATAGGCCAGGTATCGTATGGCATGCCCTTTGGAGGCTCGTATCGGAAGTACATCCAGATATTCGTCGTTAGAGTATATGAGTTGTGCGTGGAGTCGCTGGCGATGCAGATACTGATATATTTCCTTGAGCGGGAGCATTTTGTCTGGCGTGACGATATAGCTCAATTTGAACTCTCGCTGGTTCTCAGGGACTTGTAATCTGAGTCCTGGCAATCTTGCCATTGCCATCTCTAATGATTCTCTCCGCCACAAGTGACGGATATGCCTGGCCCACCCCTTATCCGGAATAAGTTTGCTGCCATAGTTGATTTCACTGCCTACTGAAGTGATCAGGACATCTGGCATAGGCACACGCCAACTTTTCAATATGTTGATGGCGCTTTGCAATGTTCGCCCTGTGGCTACTGCAAATGCCAGTTTTTTACTGGCATTGAGCCATGGAAGCAGATCTTTTAGTGACTCTCTGTCGCCTATCAGGGTGTTGTCTATGTCGCTGACTAGTGCCATTTTGACCAGTGGCATTGGCGATTTTCCAATATTCAATGTCACCGCCTGAAGTCGCCTTAATTGCTTACGATTGCGACGAAGTATGCAACGGATTTCCTTCATGTATTTCAATACATGTGCATTCCAATTGTAGTGGCGTCGGACACCAGCAAGACCATTATTGGCCCATAATCTCCATTGTTTTCTATCTGATAGGACATCATTAACCGCTGTTGCTATCTCCTGACAATCAAGAGTGTTGCTTAATACACCGCTGCGGCAATTGCTCACGATATCTCTGGGGCCGCCGTCATCAGGCGCAACAAAAGGTAGGCCACTTGCTGCTGCTTCTATCAGGGTAAGCCCGAATGGCTCGGTGAGTGCAGAGTTGACAAACACACCGTGCCGACGTGCAGCCAGTTTGTATAGTTCGGGGATATGATCTTGCGAAATTTGTTTTGGTATTGAAACTTTTCCCCATAAATCGAAGCGATCAATATCCAGCAAAAGATCACACATGACCTTTTGCTGGGATACTTCCATGCTGCGTATGTCATCACGTGTTCCGGCAACAATGAGCAGATTGGCCTTGTCCTGTAACTTACTATCGTTACCATAGGCGCTAATCAGTCCCTTCAGGTTTTTTCTTAGTTCTGGCCTGCAAATAGTCAGGATCAGTGGCTTATCAGGATCTGACAGAAAACGGTCTACCATCACTTGTGCATCTGACTCTGTTTTTTTGCGGCCAGGTGGGGAGAATCTGGAAGTGTCTGTGCCGGGAGGAATGACGATGAAGCGTTGATGATCGAAATTCTGGTACATGGCGTACTGTTCATTAATCTCCTGTCTGGTGCTTGTGACGATCAAGGAGGCGTTTTCCATGACATCTTCTTCTACCGTGATGCGTCGATCGAAATTGAACTGACGTTCTAGCGCTTCTGATTTTCGACCACTCGCCAGCAGGCGCTGTCGTTTGGTTCTCCCCAGTGAATGTCCTGTATGTACCTGCGGGATACCGAGTAAGAGTGATAGCTGCTGGCCTACATAGCCGGCATCTGCATAGTGGCTGTGGATGATGTCGGGCAGACGCTCCTGCTGTCGCAGCAGATGTAGGCATTTATCTACCATCTGATCAAGATGTGGCCATAGCAATTCTTTGCGGAGATAGCGTTTAGGGCCACAAGGCAGACGAATGATACGCGCCCCTTTGCTCAAGGGCTCTTCGGCCTTTGCATAATCAGGGGAAACATTGGGATCTTCAATTAGCCGTGTGAGTAAGTCGACTTTATCTACTTCAGGCTGATTTGCCAGCGCTTTTGCCAGCTCTACTACGTAAGTTGTTTGTCCACCAGTATCGGCATCGCGTCCCAGTTCCAGCGCTTGACCACGAATCAGGCCATGCACACTGATCATCAGGATGTAAATGGAATCAGGTTTTGTTTCGATGGGCGTGTTCATACATTCCAATCACTTCGGAATGGTTCGTAGAAATCTGTTGAGGCTGGTGCTGCGCCACTTATCTCACATAAGGAGGCTGCAAATTGATTGCCTCGTTCCAGCATTAGCTTGGTAGGCCAGCCTAGTAAAATGCCAAGGATATGGATGGCAGCGAAGCCATCACCAGCACCGACTGTGTCAACCAGCCTTTTCCCAATTGGGTGGCCTGGCGCAGAAAATATTTCCTGTTTGCTATTCATTAGCCATGCGCCAACGACGCCACACGAGACTAGTACGGAATCCAGGTTGAAGCGGTTGATGAGGTTTATCACACGCTCGTCATCACTAACGCCGGGCAATCGAAGCAGGTTTGAGATAATAGCTAGTTCATGGGAGTTCATTTTTACGATATCGGCACGCAGTAAAGAGCGTCTGATAGTATGTTTGTCATACCATGGCGATCGCAGATTGATATCAAGAAACCTGGGACTTTTACCGTCATTGAGTAAGTTATCGAGGGCTAAGCGTGAATCGATATTTCTTTGAGCAAGTGTGCCGAAATAGACGATATCTGGCTTCACTGCCATCGTGATCATGTGGGTAACGCCGGGGTGGATGTGATCGTAGGCTTGCTGACTCAGTATCTCGAACGTGTGGTCACCGTTTTCGATATGTACTTTTACCTGCCCGGTAGGATGCAGCGGATCACACTGGATGCCCGATGTATCCATGTCCAGCCTTGCCATTTCGGCAAATAGTTCATCCCGCAGGGCATCATTGCCCGTTCGGGTGATAAGCACTGGGTGCAGGCCAAAACCCCGCAAGTGACGGGCCACGTTGAATGGTGCTCCGCCAAGAATGCTGCGGTCTGTAAAAATGTCCGCCAACACTTCGCCAAATATGGCGACAGAACTATTCTTTCCGTTGTGAAACGTAGGTGTTCTCAATCCGAATTATTATTTCCGTGATTGATGCAAGTAGGTGAGACTTTAAAATATTGCAGTCTCAGACTAATCTTGCCGGAAATAATCCTTTAATTAAGTTACCCCTAAATTTCCCCTAAAAGTGTCAGTGCATCGTGCTCATCCTTGAGCTTGATTTGTGATGTCAATGTCTCAAGGCTTTGATGCAACTTGATGAGATCCTGATTGGACATATGATCTAGTGCCTCTGTCAGTACTCCACGAGGTGCACTCGGTGCTTTCGCAACCACATCCTTGCCTTTTGTTGTTAGATATAGCCTGACAACTCGCTGGTCATCTTCTTGCCGTTGCTTGGTGATTAGGTCTTTCTTCACTAGCTTTTCAATCAGGTTACTGGTCGTAGACTGGTGAACCGAAAGTTTTTTTGCTAACTCCGAAACTTTTAGCCCGGGTGTCGTATGCAATTCCCATAGCACCCATAACTGTGAGCCACTGACGCCACATTGTGATTCAACGCGACGAAAATGCCTTTTCACAGAACTGAAGACTATCCTAAAGTGTTTGAGCGATGATGAAGCTAAAAGCGTATGGTGCTGTTGTAAGTCCATACCTTTTACTTTTGTATCATCAGCCTCACTGAACGACATTCAATGACACCTTAAATTTATTGTGTAGTGTAATTATTAACCCAGTTTATATATTTATGCAAATTTAATTTGTATAAATTAAATATAGTTACTTGTGTTTTCCGCAAGACCTTAGTGCAGGCCACAATTTTTGGCACATAGTTGGTGCGCCTAGCGTTGATGTAGCTAATTGAGAAATATGGTTATGTTATTAAGTAATTGTTTTTAATGTATCTAAACGATAGTTTGTTGTTGGCATGGGGTTTGCTAATTAATAATCAAGCGAGAAAGCGGTTTTAATTACCGCTAAAGTATCGAAAAGATGACTAGGGTTCCGGTTCCGGTAATTTGGAATGTCAGGTCCGAGAGTTGTCGGCCACCAGCAGTTGGCTACACGGAGGGATAAAAGCCCGGGAGGACGCGTTTTAATGCCGCCTTCTCGACCTTTTATCAATCTAGGAGCCAATTATGCACTCAATCAGTTCTAGTTTTATCAAACGAATTTCTGTTGGTACAGCGCTCACAGCGACTTTATTTTTCTCAGGTTTATCTAACGCAGCAGCACCTTTAAAGATTGGCTATAGCGATTGGCCGGGCTGGGTAGCCTGGGAAGTCGCTATTGAAAAAGGCTGGTTCAAAGAAGCTGGTGTTGATGTCAAATTCGACTGGTTTGATTACTCAGCCTCCATGGATGCATACACAGCAGGCAAGATTGATGCTGTCACCGTGACTAACGGCGATGCGCTGGTAACCGCTTCTGGCGGTGCCAAAAACATCATGATCTTACTCACCGATTACTCTAATGGTAACGACATGATTGTTGCCAAACCTGGCATTAAAAGTCTGAAAGACCTGAAAGGTAAAAAGATTGGTCTGGAAGCTGGCTTTGTTGAGCATCTGCTCTTGCTTAACGGTTTGGCCAAAGCTGGTATGAAAGAATCTGACGTTACTATCGTTAATACCAAGACCAACGAAACTCCTCAAGCACTTGCCTCTGGCGATTTAGTCGCCATCGGTGCATGGCAGCCAAATTCTGGTGAGGCCATGAAGCGTGTACCAGGTTCCAAGCCTATCTATACTTCTGCAGATGAGCCAGGCCTGATCTACGACGTATTGACCGTTAGCCCTGCTAGCCTTTCCAGTCGTAAAGCTGATTGGGCAAAGGTGGTACAGGTCTGGGGCAAGGTGGTGGCTTATATCAATGATCCTAAAACGCAGCCAGATGCAGTCAAGATTATGGCGGCGCGTGTTGGCTTGAAGCCAGAAGCTTATCTGCCACTGCTTAAGGGCACGCATTTGATGACACTTGAAGAAGGTAAGGCTGCTTTTGTGAAAGCGGATGGCTTCAAATCACTCTATGGCTCATCAAAAATTGCTGATGACTTCAACGTGAAGAACGCTGTTTACAAAGCGCCGCAAGATATCAACAAAGCAATTGATCCAGTATTCAATAAGTAAATAACTTTTTAACGACTAGGGACAGAAATGAAAATGTCATCTTGGTTTGCGGTGCGGCAAGAGCTCAGCCCGGAACGAAAAAAAATCATAGGTATTGCTTCATTTCTGCTCCCATTGTTGATCTGGTGTGCAGTCAGTTATGTGCCATTTATCTGGCACCCGATGGTCATGATAGAGCAGCCTGGAGATGTTGATTATTTCCAGGTAGATATGCTCATAGACAAGTCTATATTTAACGAAGAAGTTGGCAATATGCAGTCCGCGGGGAAAGCGTTGCCAGTCGGCGCTCCTGCCAATCCTATTTATCTGCCTGCGCCGCACGTGGTGGCGGAGGCTCTGTACACCGCTTTTGTCACACCGCCAGCGCAGAAAGATGGCGTCTGGCTGCACCAGAGTCTGTGGCACAGCATACAAGTCATCTTCTGGGGCTTTTTCATCTCATCGTTGATCGGTGTGCCACTTGGCGTGCTCTGCGGCACTTACAGTGTGATCGCACGTTTAAATGAGCCCTTTATCGAATTCTTCCGTTACCTGCCAGCTCCAGCGTTCGGCGCACTGGCGGTGGCCATACTAGGTATCTACGACGGTCCCAAGATCGCGATTATTGTCATCGGTACTTTTTTCCAGCAGGTGTTGGTGATCTCTAACACCACCAAGACACTGGATTACTCTCTACTCGAAGCAGCCATGACCTTGGGGACGAACAAACTGAAATTGTTATTCCATGTAGTTATTCCTGGCATCTTGCCTCAGCTGTATCGCGATCAACGCATCCTGTTGGGCTGGGCGTGGACATACCTGATCGTCGCAGAACTGATCGGTACATCTTCTGGCATCACCTTTTTCATCACACAACAGGCGCGCTACGAGCATTTTGAGAATGTGTATGCCGCTATCTTCATTATTGGATTCATCGGTCTTGGGACTGATTTGATTCTGGCCTGGCTGGGTAGACGTCTGTTCCGTTGGGACAGACCGGCAAACAAGGAGTAAGAAATGGCGACTAATCAAACACCAAAAAATGAGCTGCCAAGTTACCTTGAGCAAACGGATGCAGTGAAAGCCCGCTTCGATAAGCTGAAACAGCGCGAAGTCATCCTCGAAGTCAAAGGTCTGGATAAAGTCTACAAGGGTGCAAAAGGCGATGTGACAGCTTTGAAGAACGTCAGCTTCAAGACGCACCGTCGTGAATTCGTGTGTGTGATTGGCCCCTCAGGTTGTGGTAAGTCATCGCTGATTCGCATTCTGGCCGGGCTGGAGAGCTATACCGGTGGTGAGGTATTGCTTGATGGTAAGCCTGTCACTGGACCAGGTCGTGACCGTGGCATGGTGTTTCAGGGCTATACCTTGTTCCCTTGGTTGACGGTAAAAAAGAACGTGATGTTCGGCCTGGAAATGAACAATGCCAATCGTGAAGAAGCCGCCAATGAGGCTGATTTATGGCTGGAATTAGTGGGGCTGGAGAAGTTCGCCAACTCCTACCCACATGAACTGTCAGGCGGCATGAAGCAACGTGTGGCGATTGCGCGTGCGCTGGTGAATCAGCCCCGCATCCTGCTCATGGATGAGCCATTCGGGGCGCTAGATGCGCAGACCCGTTGCCGCATGCAATCTCACCTGATGGAGATCTGGCGCAATATTGATATTACGGTGTTGTTCATCACTCATGATTTGGATGAAGCCATCTATCTGGCTGACCGTATTCTGGTGCTGAAAGCGCATCCTGGTGAAGTGCAGGAACTCATCGAAGTGCCAGTGCCACGTCCGCGCAGCCCAGACCAATTCACCTCGCCTGAATTCATCGCCACCAAGGCCAGACTGGATGCGCTGATCCATCCACCAGTCGAGCACGAAGAAACTGAGACACCGATACATCAACGCATGATTCGCTTTGTTAACGTTGAGGACAACGTGGAGTAAACGCCATGAACAAACTCGGACTAAAAAGATTACAGGAGTGGCTGATCGTCATCTTTGGGTGCGCCCAGACCAGCCACGTATCTATCAATGATTGGATGAAAGGACAACCTTAAAACATTGATAGATAGGAATACAAATGAAAGCAGAAGTCAGCAAAGAAGTTGCAACACTTAAATCCTCACTCATTAGCCAGGGCGTGAAATATGCGCTGGCGACTTTCTCGGATATGCATGGCGTATCCAAGAGCAAAGTCGTGCCGATGTCGCACTTCGAACAAATGGTCGGTGGCTCAGAGCTATTCACTGGGGCTGCACTTGATGGCGTTCCGCAAGAGATTAACGATGAAGAAGTGTCAGCGCGCCCAGACTTGAGCACCGCCACCGTACTGCCATGGAATAAGGAAGTGGCTTGGTTCGCCAGCGACTTGCATATGAGTGCAGGCCCATTCGAGGCGTGTTCCCGCAATATCCTCAAGCGTGTGGTTAAGCAGGCTGCTGATATGGGCTATATCTGCAATCTTGGCATCGAGACTGAGTTCTTCATTCTCAAGGAAGACGAAGCGGGCAAGCCAGTGCCGACTAGCGATGGTGATAATCTGGATAAGCCATGCTATGACGTGCGCGGTTTTCTCGACAACTACAAGATTCTGGATACCATCGTTGAGACCATGAACGGCCTGGGTTGGGATGTGTATTCGTTCGACCATGAAGATGCCAACGGTCAATTCGAGACAGATTTTGAATACACCGATGCGCTGAAGATGTCAGACCGTTTCACCTTCTTCAGATTGATGATCAATGAACTGGTCAAGCCACATGGCGCGTTTGCGACATTCATGCCCAAACCATTCCGTAACCGCACAGGCAGTGGCGCACATTACAACATGTCGCTGGCTGATATTAAGACCGGCAAGAATCTGTTTGAAACAGATAACGACCCTAAAGGCTGCGGTTTATCAGAACTCGGTTATCACTTTATCGCCGGTATTTTGAAACATGCGCCAGCGATCTGCGCGGTGATCGCTCCTACCGTCAACAGCTACAAACGACTCATCTCCAAAGGCGGCATGTCGGGCTTTACCTGGGCGCCGGTCTTTATCTGCTACGGCAATAACAACCGTACCAACATGCTACGCATTCCGCTAGCTGGTGGCCGTGTCGAATGCCGCGCGGCTGATATGTCCTGCAACCTCTATCTAGGTGCAGCCATGATGTATGCCGCGGGTCTTGAAGGTATCCGGGAGAAGTTAGACCCAGGAATGCCGCACGCCGAAAACATGTACAAACATACGCAAGAAGAGCTGGATGCCATGAACGTCAAGCATCTGCCACGCACCCTAGGTGACGCGATCGAGGCGTTTGCTGCTGACCCTTTATCCAAACAGGTGTTTGGCGAGGAAATGTTCAATGCTTACGTGGACTTCAAGCGTAACGAGTGGATCGATTATCACAACCATGTTTCTGATTGGGAATACAAACGCTACCTGAAATTCTTTTAATCAATGATTTGAAGAGGCGAATTGCGTTGTTGCGCAGCCCTGCACGCACTTCAGCCTCCTCAATCATCGACTTGATGGCAATAAATTAAAGAGATAAAAATGACAACATTTGATAACAACAAAATCCTCTGGGAGGAGGTCATCCCCGGAGGTAATCACTGGTCCGGGCTGATACGCCGAGGTACGGCATTACGTATGACTGATCTGGAAGGCGGAGCTAATCTTTCCGCCTTGTTCTACAACCCTGAAGACAAGCTTGAACGCTACAACATGCCTGATACGCTGAAAGCGCAACATACGGCTTTTCTGACGACTGGCAATGTCTGTTACTCCGATATGGGTCGCGTCATGTGCTCCATCATCGGCGATAGCGTCGGTTGGCACGACACCATATGCGGCATCTCTGATGCAGCCATGGTGGAAGCCAAATACGGCAAAGCGAATTTTCAGACCCATCGCAACGAGATGTATCGCAATGGCAAAGATGGTTTGCTGGTCGAGCTTGCCAAGTATGGCTTAGGCAAGCGTGATTTGGTCGCCAACGTCAATTTCTTCAGCAAGGTCATACCCGACGAAGCAGGGAATTTGAGCTTTGTGGCAGGCAATAGTAAAGCGGGTAGTTATGTCGATGTGCGCTTCGATATGAATGTCTTGCTGGTTGTGTCTGCGGCCCCTCACACACTTGATAGTAAATCCACTTACAGCCCAGCAGCAGTCAAGTTAAGTGCTTGGCATGCAGGTTTGGCCGAGGCAGACGATCTGTGCCGCAACAACTGCCAGCAAAACGGCAGGGGCTTCATCAACACAGAGAGGTACTACCTATGAGCACAATTGTTGAAAGCAAATTGGACCCGAAAAATGCGGTGTTGAGCCAGGTCTGCAATGCAGGTGACCCTTGGATGGCAGAAGTCAAAAAAGGCCAGATATTCCGTATTCTGGATCTCGAAGGTAATCAGGCGGTGGATACCCTGTTCTACAGCTCAGCCGACCCGGAAGAGCGTTATAGCGCGACAGATACCATCGCTCGTCAGGCTAAGCTCTATCTGACCACGGGCTCCGTGCTGTACTCGAATGAAGGAAATCCCATGCTGACGATCGTGGCAGACACCTGTGGTCGCCACGACACGCTAGGCGGGGCATGTGCTGCCGAGAGCAATACAGTGCGTTACGCATTGGAAAAACGCCCCATGCATAGCTGCCGCGATAGCTTCATGCATGCACTCAATCATTGCGATTGCGCGACGCATCGGCATATGAGCAAGCGCGACATCACCGCCAATATCAATTTCTTCATGAATGTCCCGGTGACTGCTGATGGCGGGTTGAGCTTTGCTGATGGCATATCAGCACCGGGTAAATATGTAGAAATGCGCGCTGAGATGGATGTGGTGGTGCTGATCTCGAATTGCCCGCAATTGAATAACCCGTGTAATGCGTATAACCCGACGCCTGTTCAGTTGTTGGTGTGGAATTCTTAATGCTGTTGCCAAGAAAAATGTTCGGGACGGCCCGTGCATCAAATAACAAGTGGGACGACCCACAACCGAGGTTATGATGTTTAAAAAAGTCCTGATTGCTAATCGCGGGGAGATCGCTTGCCGCGTGATTCGCACGCTCAAAAAGATGGGCATCCAGTCTGTTGCCATTTATTCCGAAGCCGATGCAGGCGCACGCCACGTGCTAGATGCGGATGAAGCGGTTTGTGTTGGCCCAGCACCCGCTGCTGAAAGTTACCTGAACGGCGCGCGTATCCTGCAAGTGGCAAAAGAGACTGGTGCGGAGGCGATACACCCAGGCTATGGTTTTCTTTCAGAGAATGCTGATTTTGCTGAGCAGTGTGAGGCAGCAGGGATAGCTTTCATCGGACCTGCCCCACAGCAGATGCGGGATTTCGGCCTCAAACACACTGCGCGCGAATTGGCTGAAAAAAATGGCGTTCCATTGTTGCCAGGCACAGGTTTGTTGAAAGATGCTGAACACGCAAAAACGGAAGCAGCCAAAATCGGTTATCCCGTGATGCTGAAAAGCACAGCCGGTGGTGGCGGTATCGGTATGCAATTGATCTGGGCTGAAGGTGAGTTGCTAGCTGCATTTGAATCTGTGCAACGCCTGTCTCGTGCCAACTTTAAAGAAACTGGTATTTACCTTGAGAAATATGTAGAAGCGGCACGCCACATCGAGGTGCAGATCTTCGGTAACGGCTTGGGCAAGGTGATCGCGCTGGGTGAGCGCGATTGCTCAGTACAACGCCGCAACCAGAAAGTCATAGAAGAGACACCAGCACCGAATATCAGTGATGAAATCCGTCAGTCTTTATGCAGGACTGCGGTCAAGCTAGGTTCGGCGATCAATTATCGTTCGGCTGGCACTGTTGAATTCGTCTACGACAAATCCTCAGGTGAATTCTACTTTCTTGAAGTGAATACCCGTCTGCAAGTAGAGCATGGGGTCACAGAGTTGGTGAGCGGTGTCGATCTGGTGGAATGGATGATACGCATCGCAGCTGGTGAAGCTAATACGCTGGATGCTTATACCCATCAGCCAACAGGCCACGCCATCCAGGTGCGTGTCTATGCTGAAGATGCCAATAAGAACTTCCAGCCATCCAGTGGCGTGCTGACTGAGGTGAAGTTTTCTCCAACTGCCCGTGTCGATACCTGGGTGGAGAAGGGCAGTGAAGTCTCGCCGTTCTATGACCCCTTAGTTGCTAAAGTGCTGGTGCATGCAAAAGACCGGACTGCGGCAGTCGCAGCCATGCAAAGTGCATTATCTGAAACCAGCCTCTATGGCATTGAGACCAATCTTGAATATCTGCGCCAAGTGCTGGCGCATGATGTATTCCCCGCTGGTGAACAAACCACGCGTTACTTGAATAGCTTTAGCTACAAACCGACGACCATCGATGTGCTGGATGGTGGTGTGATGACGACCATACAGGATTACCCTGGCCGTGTTGGATATTGGAATGTGGGGGTGCCACCTTCAGGCCCCATGGATCATCTGGCATTCCGCCTTGCTAATAAGTTGGTGGGTAACGAAGAAGGTGTGGCTGGCTTGGAGATTACTCTGATCGGCCCCAAGCTCAAATTCAATACTGACGCTGTGATAGCAGTGACTGGCCCAGTGATGGAGCTGACACTTGACGGCGAGCCACTGGCGATGTGGCAATCGCATCTGATTAAGGCGGGTAGTGTGCTCAAGATGGGTAAAGTGCTGGCAGATGGTTGCCGTACTTACCTAGCAGTCAAAGGCGGCTTTGATGTGCCGGATTATCTCGGTAGTAAATCGACATTTACCTTAGGTCAATTTGGCGGGCATGGCGGTCGGTGCATTCGTGTTGGTGATGTATTGCCGTTGTTCAAAGATTGTGTCGAAGGTAATCGTGAACAAGCTTTGCCTGAATCTCTCGTGCCCGTGTACACCAATCACTGGGAAATCGGTGTGCTCTATGGACCCCATGGCGCGCCTGATTTTTTTACTGATGCTGATATTGACATGTTCTTCTCAACCGATTGGGAAGTACATTACAACTCAAATACCACTGGCATTCGCCTGATTGGACCCAAGCCAGAATGGGCACGTAAGGATGGCGGCGAAGCAGGTTTGCATCCATCCAATATCCACGACAATGCATACGCGATAGGCGCAGTTGATTTTACTGGCGACATGCCGGTGATTCTTGGCCCCGATGGTCCAAGTTTGGGTGGCTTTGTCTGCCCGGCGACCATTGTGCAGGCTGAGCTCTGGAAGATGGGGCAGCTTAAAGCAGGGGACAAGATACGTTTTAAGCGCCTCAGCCAAGAACAAGCAAAATTACTGGAAACAGCACAAAGCAGTATGGTCGCCAAGCTTGCAGAAGAGTCGGTGACTTTGCCAATGGTAGAACCAAAATTCAGCCCGATACTGGCTGAAGTCTCTGAGTCCAAGGAACAAGTCAAAGTAGTCTACCGCCAGGCGGGCGATAAATATCTGCTGGTGGAATATGGCCCTTTGGTGCTGGATCTGAATCTGCGCTTCCGTGTGCATGCGCTGATGCAATGGCTCGAAGCTCAGCAGATCAAAGGCATCATCGATCTCACACCAGGTATCCGCTCCTTACAAGTCCATTTCGAAAGTCTGCTGCTGCCAGTCAATAAGCTCATCAATATCCTGCGCCAAGCGGAGCAGGAATTGCCCTCCGTAGATGAGATGGAAGTGCCGACGCGCATCGTGCATTTGCCATTGTCATGGGATGATGCCGCTACCCAACTGGCAATCGAGAAATACATGCAATCGGTGCGTAAAGATGCGCCCTGGTGCCCGAGTAACATCGAGTTCATCCGTCGCATCAATGGGCTGGAAAGCATTGAGCAGGTGAAAGACATCGTCTTTAATGCAAACTATCTCACTCTGGGCTTGGGCGATGTTTATCTTGGTGCGCCAGTGGCGACACCGGTTGACCCACGTCACCGTCTGGTGACTACTAAATACAACCCTGCACGTACCTGGACGCCAGAGAATGCAGTCGGCATCGGTGGTGCCTATATGTGTGTGTACGGCATGGAAGGCCCCGGCGGTTATCAGTTCGTTGGACGCACTATTCAGATGTGGAATCGCTGGAACCAGACTGCAGATTTCAAGGAAGGCAAGCCCTGGCTACTGCGCTTTTTTGACCAGATTCGTTTCTATCCGGTATCTGCTGAAGAGTTGTTGCAGATGCGCGCTGATTTCCCGCATGGCAAGTTCCAGCTGGATATCGAGGAACAGACTTTCAGCCTCAAACAATACAACCAGTTCCTGACCAAGGAATCTGCTTCCATCAATCGCTTCAAAACCAAACAGCAAGCGGCTTTTGAAGCTGAGCGTGAACGCTGGATCGCGACCGGACAAGCCAATTACAGCAATGAGAATGAGGTGGCAGATAGTGCCAGTGACGTGCTGGAATTAGCTGCTGGGTGCCGCGCTATCGCATCGCATGTGGCCGGTAATCTGTGGCAGGTGAAAGTCAAAGAAGGCGATACGGTGAAGGAAGGGGATGTCGTCGTTGTGGTTGAATCCATGAAGATGGAAATATCGGTAACAGCCTCAGCCAGTGGCAAGGTCAGCAAAGTCTTGTGCACCGAGGGTAGCCCGGTAGCGGCTGGGCAAAATCTCATCGTGATCGCGGAGGAATAAGAAAAATGAATCTAAGAATCGCTACTCTTCGTGCCCAATATCTGGCGGGTTCTCTCAAGCCGACTGATCTGGTGAAGCAGCTCGATCAGGAGATTGGATATGATGACACTAGGCATATCTGGATACATCGCTTGAATTTGGATGAAATGCTGGCATATGCCACTAAGCTAGAAGGCAAAGATCCAGCAAGCTTGCCGCTTTATGGCATTCCGTTCGCTATCAAAGACAATATTGATCTGGCCGGCATTCCTACGACAGCCGCTTGCCCGGACTATGCATATACCCCTGCCGAAAGCGCGACAGTAGTTCAACTATTGATCGATGCGGGCGCAATCCCGATAGGCAAGACAAATCTTGACCAATTTGCGACTGGTTTGGTTGGTGTGCGTTCGCCTTATGGCGCCTGCCAGAATAGTTTTAACCCTGAATATATCTCGGGTGGCTCCAGTTCTGGCTCGGCAGTCTCAGTCGCTCTGGGTTATGCCAGTTTTAGTTTGGGTACGGATACGGCCGGCTCCGGCCGGGTACCAGCCATGTTCAATAATCTGGTCGGTCACAAGCCTAGTTGCGGGTTGTTGAGTACCAAGGGTGTGGTGCCAGCTTGCCGCACACTGGATTGTGTTTCAATCTTTGCACTGACAGCAGAAGATGCGGCCAGTGTACTGGCGGTGGCAGGGGCTTACGATGAGGCCGATGCCTACTCTAGGCCAGCTACGTTGACAACCAAACCTTACGTTGATGGCTTTAGCTTTGGTGTGCCCAAGGCTGAGCAACTCGCCTTTTTCGATAACCCCGACACGCCGCGCTTGTTCAAAGAAGCAATCACCCAGTTGCAACAACTCGGTGGCAAACCAGTTGAGATCGACTTTGCGCCATTCCTTGAAACCGCACGCTTACTGTATGAAGGCCCATGGGTAGCCGAACGTTATGCAGCGATTCGTGAGTTCTTTGAGACCAAGCCAGATTCGATATTCCCTGTTACCAGAAAGATTATCTCGAATGCCAGCAAATTCAATGCGGCCGATACGTTTGAATATATGTACAAGCTGAAAGCCATGCAGAGAGTGGCCAGCAGGGTCTGGGATAGCGTTGATTTCATCGTGACACCAACAGCAGGCACGATTTACAAGATTGCCGAGGTAGAAGCCGATCCAGTGCAGACTAATTCCAACCTTGGTTATTACACCAATTTCATGAACCTGCTGGATCTGGCAGCGACGGCAGTGCCGACCGGATTCCAATCTAATGGATTGCCATTTGGCGTGACGATCTGTGCGCCTGCGCATGCTGATCTGGATTTGCTCAAGCTCGCAGCTAGCCTGCATGTATTAACAGGTAAAACACTGGGCGCAACGACCCAACTGATTTGAAAGGAAACATCATGGGAAAAACAATCAATGTAGCAGTTTGTGGTGCACACATGAGTGGTTTGCCTCTCAATCACCAGTTACTCGAGCTAGGTGGGCAGTTTGTAGAGAAGACTAAAACAGCCCCGAATTACCGCTTATACAAGCTGGCTGGCTTCGTGCCACCTCGCCCAGGCTTGGTCAGAGTGACTCAGGATGGAGCTGCCATCAAGCTTGAGGTATGGCAGTTACCCATTGAAAACTATGGCACTTTTGTTGCTTCAGTACCTGCGCCACTAGGCTTTGGTACTTTGCTACTTGAAGATGGAAGCCAAGTGCAGGGTTTCCTTTGTGAAGCATATGCAACTCAAGATGCTACAGATATTACGGATTTTGGAAGTTGGCGACACTTTATCCAGCACGAGGCTGCTTAAGATGTGTTGATTGCCAAAATGGGATAGTGAGGTATTTCACAATATAGCAATATGAGTCTATAGCGCTGATGTTGTCGGCGATTGGTATTTGTTTTGTGGTTTGGATGGGGGCTACGGAGCCGCCGTTTCGTTAACAATTTGGGGAGTACTACACATGAGTACAAGTTTAAAATCTACGCTTAATGGCTGGCATCTATGGGGTCTTGCTGTAGGCCTTGTGATTTCTGGAGAATACTTTGGCTGGAGTTATGGTTGGGATAAGGCAGGTACACTAGGGTTTCTGGTGACATCTATCCTGATTGCCGTGATGTACACCACGTTTATTTTTAGCTTTACCGAACTAACAACTGCTATTCCCCACGCGGGCGGACCATTTGCCTATGCGCGCCGCGCCTTTGGTGAGAAAGCTGCATTTGTCGCAGGTTTCGCTACCTTGATTGAATTCGTATTTGCACCGCCAGCCATTGCGATGGCGATTGGTGCATATCTCAATGTGCAGTTCCCGAGTGTCGATCCCAAGATGATGGCGATCGGTGCTTATGTCATATTCGTTGCGCTGAATATCATCGGCGTACACATCGCAGCCACGTTTGAGCTATTCGTTACTATTCTGGCAATTGTCGAACTGCTGGTGTTTATGGGGGTGGTTGCTCCGGGCTTCTCAGTTAGCAATTTTGTGGCTAATGGTTGGGCAGGTGAAACTTCATTCAGTATGGCGGCTATCCCCGGCATCGTAGCGGCGATCCCGTTTGCCATCTGGTTCTTCTTGGCGATCGAGGGTGTTGCCATGGCTGCTGAAGAAGCAAAAGACCCTAAGAGAACGATTCCTAAAGCCTATATCGCTGGTATTCTTACTCTGGTAGTTTTGGCGCTTGGCGTTATGGTGTTTGCTGGTGGCGCAGGCGACTGGAAAGCGCTCTCTAATATCAATGACCCATTGCCCCAAGCGATGAAGATGATCGTAGGTGAAAACAGCGGCTGGTTACACATGCTGGTTTGGATCGGTCTGTTTGGCCTGATCGCTTCATTCCACGGCATTATTCTGGGCTACTCACGTCAGATTTTTGCCTTGGCTCGTGCAGGTTACATGCCTAAGTATTTTGGCCACACCAACGACAAGTTCAAAACACCACACCGCGCAATTATCGCTGGTGCGGTGATTGGCACAGCGGCGATTTTAAGTGATGACTTCCAGTTTGGCGGCATGACATTGACAGCAAACCTGATCACCATGTCAGTATTTGGTGCAATCGTGATGTACATCGTTTCCATGATGAGCTTGTTTGCCCTTCGCAAGAAAGAGCCTAATCTGGAGCGTCCGTTTGCAGCAGTCGCTTATCCACTGTTCCCAGCGATTGCGCTTGTTCTGGCTGTCATCAGCTTGGTCACCATGATCTACTACAACCAGTTATTGACTTACATCTTCTTTGGTCTGATGGCAGCTGCATATGTTTACTACAGCTTCACTCAGCATCATCGTGATGCTTCAACTGACAACGCTGTTGCAACTACTGCATAACTAGCGATAAATTAAGCGTAATATTTTCGGCATGACGAATGAGGCGACCCGCCTCATTCGTCTGACTGGAGTAATGAGAATATGAGCTATCAGCACATTGTTGGCACACTCACTTATCAATTCAAAGACCTCAAAGACGTACTAGCCAAGGCCACACCAGCGCGTTCTGGAGATTATCTGGCAGGCGTTGCAGCAGAGACCTACGCAGAACGCATGGCCGCGCGCATGTGTCTTGCCGCGATCCCACTCAAGCGCTTTCTGGAAGAATTGATTATCCCTTATGAAGACGACGAGGTGACTCGCCTCATCGTCGATACGCATGACAAACAGGCTTTTGCCGAGATCAGCCATCTTACGGTCGGTGATTTCCGTGATTGGCTTCTGGCTGATGAGACGGATAGCGCCACGCTCAAACGTGTTTCTACTGGCATCACCCCCGAAATGGCAGCGGCTGTCAGCAAGATTATGCGCAATCAGGATTTGATACTGGTTGCCAAGAAATGCCATGTCACTACTGCATTCCGTGACACGATAGGTTTGCCTGGCCGCTTGTCCGTTCGTTTGCAGCCCAACCACCCTACAGACGATGCCCGTGGCATCGCAGCCTCCATGCTTGATGGCTTGCTGTATGGTTCCGGCGATGCGGTCATCGGCATTAATCCGGCCACTGACAGCATTCCGGCATTGATGGATTTGTATTATCTGGTCGATGAAGTCATTAACCAGTACGAGATTCCTACGCAGTCCTGCATTCTCACTCATGTCACCAACCAGATTCAGGTCATGGAAAAAGGCGCGCCAGTTGATCTGGTGTTTCAGTCAATCGCAGGTACCGAGAAAGCCAATAAAAGTTTTGGTATCGATATCGCAGTGCTGCGCGAAGCGCAATCAGCCGCACTGTCACTGAATCGCGGTACGGTAGGCAATAACGTCATGTATTTTGAGACGGGCCAGGGCTCAGTGCTCTCTGCCAATGCCAACTTTGGGGTAGACCAGCAAACCTGCGAAGCGCGCGCTTATGCGATTGCACGTAACCTCTCACCACTGCTCACGAATACCGTGGTTGGCTTTATCGGCCCGGAATATTTATATGACGGCAAACAGATTATCCGTGCTGGTTTGGAAGATCATTTCTGCGGCAAGTTGCTAGGTGTGCCGCTGGGTTGCGATGTCTGCTATACCAACCATGCCGAAGCTGACCAGGATGATATGGATACCTTGATGACCTTGCTGGCGACTGCTGGTATTACCTTCATCATGGGCATCCCTGGTGCGGATGACATCATGCTTAATTATCAGACTACTTCATTCCACGATGCGCTTTATCTGCGCAAAGTGCTGGGTCTGCGCCCAGCACCGGAGTTTGAAACTTGGCTGAAGAAAATGAATATCATGGATGAAAATGGCCTAGTACAGCCAGTGAACAAGGCGCATGCCATGTTACAGAATATGCCTAAAAACTTACTGAATGCGGCCTGATTAAAAACATGACAAAAGCAACTGACCACCTCTCTATTGCCGACCCATGGACCCAGCTGAAAAGCTTTACCCGTGCGCGTATTGCACTTGGTCGCGCAGGGAGTAGTTTGCCCACTAAGGAAGTCCTCGATTTTGGTCTGTCACACGCCATGGCGCGGGATGCAGTGCATTTGGCGCTGGATGTCGATGCGCTTGAATCAGGCATCAAGGCACAAGGCTACCCGACTGCCAGAGTTCACAGCAAAGCGCCAGATCGTTCCAGCTATTTACTGAGGCCAGACTGGGGTCGCCGTCTGGACGATGCCAGTCGCAATAGTTTGCAAACGATTGCTACCAGTGGCGTGGACTTTTTGATCATCGTTGGGGATGGTTTGTCATCTCTGGCAGTTGAGCGTCACGTTCTGCCTTTGCTCGCAGAGATTGCGAATGTCATGCCTGAGGACTGGAGTTGTGGCCCGGTAGTGATTGCGAGCCAGGCACGTGTGGCCATAGGCGATGAGATAGGCGAGACGCTAAATGCACGCATGGTGGCAATGTTGATAGGCGAGAGGCCCGGCCTGAGCTCACCTGATAGCTTAGGGATTTACCTGACCTATCAACCCAAGCTTGGTTGTAGTGATGCGGATAGAAACTGCATTTCAAATGTGCGCCCCGAAGGCTTGGATTACGTGAAAGCGGCTAAAAAGTTGATCTGGCTTGCAAAAGAATCAATGCGCTTGAAGGTGTCAGGAGTGGCATTGAAAGATGAAAGTGATGTTAAGGAAATTGCGGAACAAACGGTTCCTAAGTTAAGCAAAAGTTAATACTTAAGCAAAGTTAATGCAGCAGAAGCTAATTCAATTGGTGCAGTCTTCTGAAAGTCGCAGAAGGTAGCTCACCAAACATCTTTTTATATTCCTGAGCAAAATGACCGAAGTGCCAAAACCCCCAATGTGCCGCGGCCTCGGTGACTGAGTTTGCGGTTTTTAGCATACGCCTTACCCCGTTTAGACGTTCCGCACGCAAGTAAGCAATTGGGTTGGTGTTGAGATATTGTTGGAAGCTGTATTGCAGGCTGCGGCGGCTGATATCCAGATGTTCACAGAGGTCAGCTACGCTAATCGGACTATCACAGTGCTCATGCACAAACTGGCGGGACTCCCCCAGAATGGACCAGCACTTTGTCATGGAGATCTGCTGTTCACATTGTTCTGATTCACAAAGACAGTTGGCTACTTCAGTGAGGATGTTCTGTTTCAGAGAAGACATCGCCTGATGATCAAAAGCAATAGCTGGGTGCTTATGCAACATCTCGAATGCGCCTGACATCAGATCGCGTAGCGCCTGTAGTTTTTGATGACCAAGATTCATCAAGTGGGAATGTGCACAAAGCCTGTTGAGCAATTGTTCTGCATTATCGCCAAGTAAGGGGATTAGTTCGCTACGCTTTAGCGTGATGCCAGCCATGATAAGGCCCATGGGCGAATAGAACTCGAATCCATCTTTGCCAGAAAAGATATGCAGTGAATAATCGTTACAGGCTGTGCCACAAAAAATGCCAGGGCTATTGAGTGCCAGTGGCACACCAATCGCAATCACGTCATCATTCAGTTGCCCGTTCTGAAATAAGCTTTGATTAGTAAATTCGAGGAACAGGTGCATGTCATCAAAGTGCAGATCAGTGACATAGCCTATGAATGCGCCAGACGAAAGCTGCGCATAATCCTGATTCCAGCCCATCAGGAGGCTGGCTTGTTCTTCAAAATCTCTCGAGGTCTGGCTACTGAAAGTCGCAGCATCAGAGAGCTTAGGGGCTTCCTTGTGATATTCTTGCGTCTGCATTTTGGTCAACCATCCGTGATGATTTAAGAAAACATGCAATAAACATTCCTCTCGGAAAGTATTCTATTTTCATAAAATAATCAATTGGTTGAAATGTAAATATTCGCTAATCCATTTTTTGGTCTGGATTGCGCACTATAAATAAACACTTTTCTGAGGATGTGATAGCCAGTTTGAATCGAATTGGTGCACCCTATAAGAAAATAACGCTATCAATATCAACGCTATGTTAAATAAACCTGTAGTTCAAATTGAATCACTTGATCAAGAAGGGCGCGGAGTTGCTCATCATGATGGCAAGGTGATTTTTATTGATGGTGCTTTGGTTGGTGAGAAAGTCACCTATCAAACGAAGCGCCGCAAAAATAGTTACGAAGTGGCTGAAGTCGAAACGGTTTTGCAGCAATCCAACCAGCGCGTGACGCCAAAGTGCCCGCACTTTGGTATGTGTGGCGGTTGTTCTATGCAACATTTGGATGTGCAAGGCCAAGTAGCCGCCAAGCAGCGCATGCTGGAAGATAATCTCTGGCATATCGGTCGCGTGAGGCCGATTAGTATGCTCCCGCCGATTTACGGCCCAACTTGGGGCTATCGCCACAAGGCGCGTTTGCGCGTGCGCTATGTGCCGAAGAAAGGTGGTGTGCTGGTAGGTTTTAATGAGAAAGCCAGTAGCTTTGTTGCTGATATGAGCAGCTGTGCGGTATTGCCGCCGCATCTATCTGCGTTAATCGTGCCGCTACAAGAAATGATTTATAAGCTGAGTATCCGTGATAGCTTGCCGCAGGTCGAGGTTGCCGTCGGCGAGGCAGTGACAGTGCTTGTCCTGAGAATTCTTGAGCCCTTGCAAGCGTCTGATGAACCAATCTTGAGAGCGTTTGCTGATCTTCATGGCGTGCAACTGTGGACTCAATCAAAAGGTCCGGATACGGTCGTGCCGTTTTATCCACTAGATATGCCGCCGTTGAGCTACAGCCTTCCTGAATTTGGTTTGCAATACCCTTTCAAACCTACAGAGTTTACGCAGGTCAATCCTTATATCAATCAGGTGATGATACGTCGTTCCATGCAGCTATTGGCAGCGAAGGCGGGGGAACGGGTTGCCGACTTTTTCTGCGGGCTGGGTAACTTCACCCTGCCGATTGCCCGTAGCGCGGCTACGGTCTTCGGTATGGAAGGTGCCGCATCGTTGGTCGAACGGGCGAAACAAAGTGCAGCCTTGAATGGTCTAGAGGATAAGGTTGAGTTCAAACAAGCAGATCTGTTTGATATGACGCCAGAGATATTGGCGAATCAGGGTTATTTTGATAAATGGCTGATTGATCCGCCCCGCGATGGGGCAGTCGAATTGGTAAAAGCCTTGCCCACGGTGGGCGAGGAATATCCATTTCCGGACTATCGGGCACCTGACCGTATTGTCTATGTGTCATGTAACCCAGCGACGCTGGCAAGAGATGCGGGGGTATTGGTTAACAATAAAGGCTATCGATTGACGGCCTGTGGCGTAATTAATATGTTTCCGCACACTTCTCATGTAGAGTCGATTGCGCTGTTTGAAAAAGTATAGTTAAAAATAGTTTAGGAGAGAGATATGGGTGAGCGTCATGAAAGACAAATGTATGAAGGTAAGCGGCCAAGAGGACCGGATCGGCGTAAAAACAACCGTCGAACCTCAGATACGGTAATCACATTACTAAAATATGCAGTTGTCGCGATGATTGCAGCTGCTTTAGTCAAGTTTCTGCTCTAAAAAATAGAGCCATCGTGACGATGGTGGCTCGAATCCAGTAAACTCAGCGCATGAAGAAGTTCTTAGCGCTGAGTTTACTGATTATCTTTATGCTGGCATCTTGTGCCAGACCAACATCCCATTCCGATATCCGTTTTGCGATTGCACAAGCGCCTATCAATCTTGATCCCCGCTATGCGACTGACGCCTCATCAGAGCGCATTAATCGCCTTATATACCGTCAGCTCATTGATTTTGATGAGGCTTCCAAACCCAAGCCAGACTTGGCTGAGTGGCAAAAAATAGGCCCGACTCAGTATCGATTTTTCCTGAAGCAAGAAGGGCGTGTGTTTCATGATGGATCATCTGTGAGCGCAGAGGATGTCGCTGCCACTTATGGATCGTTACTTGCCTTGAAAGACTCTCCGCATGCGGCCGAATTTGCCAATATTCGGCAGGTCAAAGTGCTGGATGCAAACACTCTGGATTTTTACCTGAAGCAGCCTGATGAGGATTTTGTCTCAAGACTGATTGTCGGGATTTTGCCGGCCAGACTTATTGTCTCTGGCTACGATTTTTCCCATCGTCCCCTAGGTAGTGGCAGCTTCAAATTCTTGAGTTGGAATGGGGCAGTGAGGTTGGAAAGAATTTCTGATCATCAGCTATTCAGCATCGAAGAAGTCAAAGATCCAACAGTGAGAGTTTTGAAGCTCATACGCGGCGAGGTTGATCTTTTGCAAGGTGATTTGCCACCAGAGCTGGTTAACTATATCAAAAGCAAACCTGAGCTTGCTGTGCTTGAAAATAAAGGCAGTAATTTTTCCTATCTTGGTTTCAACATGCAAGATGAGATACTAAAGAACATGTTGGTCAGGCAAGCGGTCGCCCATGCTATTGATCGCCAAGCCATCATCGAAAAAGCCTTAGTGGCAGGCAGCAGGCAAGCTGGTGCCATATTGCCGCCCGAGCACTGGGCAGGCAATGCGAATTTGATCGCTTATGACTACAATCCAAAGTTATCTCGCGAGCTACTTGCTCAGGCTGGGGTCAAGCTACCACTAAAGCTGGTTTACAAAACATCCACCGATGCGCAGCGTGTGCGTTTGGCTACGATCCTGCAAGCGCAGATGCGCGAGGCAGGGATAGAGTTGGAAATACACAGCCTGGATTGGGGCACGTTTTTTGATGACATCAAGCATGGCAAATTCCAGCTCTATGGCCTGACTTGGGTGGGCATTAAAACACCGGAAATATACAGGCTGGCGTTTCACAGCCAGTCTACTCCACCGAATGGTGCTAACCGCGGCCGATATGCGGATGCCGAATTGGATCAGATGATTGATGGTCGTGATTGGCCAGCTGCTACTACGCGTATTCACCAGCAATTACCTTATATTCCGCTATGGTACGAAGGCCAGTTTGCAGCAATACGGCATGGGCTGTTAAATTACGAACTCAAGCCAGACGGCAACTGGGATGGGCTTGCTACAATCAGCAAACATGAAAATTGAAATCTCTATTCAGCA
>Ga0265327_10001628_pt1 | contig 27077 bp, 34 predicted proteins | sample 41621metaG_FD_202089 | JGI IMG/M metagenome (GOLD analysis project Ga0265327, IMG submission 202089) | Rhizosphere microbial communities from Carex aquatilis grown in University of Washington, Seatle, WA, United States - 4-16-21 metaG | ecosystem: Host-associated > Plants > Roots > Rhizosphere...
GACTCCCGGAACGGGGATCACCTCGCGCCCGGGATACTGCTCGCCGATGAGGCGGCACGCCTCGGCGTCGAAGGCATGCCCGCTGACCGGGACCGCGACGAAGCCGTTGCCGGCGTAGACGTTGACGTAGGGAACCGCCAGCCGTTGCCCGGCGTAGTCGGCGTAGGGGAGTACGGGCACTTCGGTGATGTCGAGACCGGCCGCGCGCAACACCCGGACGTTGTCGGCCGCGATCGCGGCGTTCGGGTTGGTGCGATCGTCACAACCCTGCACGAGTACCGAGCCGCTCGGGGTGAACGCGACGACGTTGTCGACGTGCCCGTCAGTGCCGGCGTCCTCGGCGATCGCGTCGGCCAGCCAGATGACGCGCTCGGCGCCCAGGAACGTACCCAACACCGATTCGATCTCGGCGCGGCCCAGGGTCGGGTTGCGATTGGGGTTGAGCAGGCAGCGCTCGGTCGTGACGAGCGTGCCCTTGCCGTCGACCGCGATCGACCCGCCCTCGAGGACGATCGGCGCCTCGTCGACCGGGAACCCGAGGCGGCGCGCGATGGCCGCGCCGGCGTCGGCGTCGGCGTCGTACGGTTGCTGCTTGTCACCCCACGCGTTGAAGCGAAAGTGCACGGCCCGCCGGGAACCGTCCGCGGACCGAACGCCGATCGGGCCGTTGTCGCGGATCCAGGCGTCGTCGATCTCCAACGGCAGAATCTCGACCGTGTCGCCGACGAGTTCCGTTGCACCTGGCACATCGTCGGGACGTACGACGAGAGTCACCGGTTCGTACACGGCGATCGCCCGAGCGATCTCGGCGTACACCGCACGCGCGGGTTCCAGCTGATCCGGTGTGTAGATGCACTGCGGCACCGCGGGCGGCCACGCGATGAGCGTGCGTTGGTGCGGCTCGGTCTCGGCGGGCATCCGACATCTGCCGGGCAACGACACGGCCCCGGGAAGCGACACGACGGCAAGCTAGCGTGCGCCCATGCCGCTCACCGCCGATCTCGAGCAGTTGGCCGCACGCGTATCGAATTGGGGTCGGTGGGGCACCGACGACCAGCGCGGCACGCTGAATCTCATCACGCCCGACGTCGTCCGGCGCGGTGTGGCCGCCGCCCGGAACGGCCGGGTGTTCTCGCTCGCGCTCCCGTTCGATCAGACGGGACCGCAGTGGGACAACGTGCACATGCCCGAACGCACCAATCCCGAGTTGCGGACCCACACCGTCAACGTCGCGTTCACCGGCGACCAGCGCGATTTCACGACGAGCGACGATTCCTTCCGGATGGGATCGCAGGCCGTCACGCACTGGGACGCGATGGCGCACGTGGGCTACGAGCGCAAGCTGTACAACGACACGCCGAGCGATGTCGTCACCGCGGACGCGGGTGCGGCCCGGCTCGGTATCGAGCACTTCGGCCCGGTCGTGACCCGGGGACTGCTCCTGGACGTTGCACGCGGCCGGGGCGTCGACCACTTCGACGACAACTACGCCATCACGGGCGACGACCTCGAGGCCGCGGCCGCGGCCGCGAACGTCACGGTCGAGCCGGGCGACGCGCTCCTCGTGCGGACCGGCCAAATGCATTTCCTGCGCGCCGGTGACCGGCAGCGGTACTCGTACCCGTCACCGGGGCTGTCGACGCGCTCGATCGAATGGCTGCGGGACCACGATGTCGCCGCGGTCGCGACCGACACGATGACCTTCGAGTGCTACCCCTGCGAGGACCCGAACGTCTTCATGCCCGTGCACATGATCCACCTGCGCGACATGGGCCTCGCGCAGGGGCAGAACTGGCACCTCGACGACCTCGCGGCCGACTGCGCAGCCGACGGTCAGATCGACTTCCTGCTCGTTGCGCCGCCGTTGCCGTTGACCGGTGCGGTGGGAGCGCCGGTGGTACCGATCGCGGTCAAGTAACCGGTCACACCGCGTCGAGCGGCGGGACGGGCTGCACCTCGACGATCGGGATCCACATGTGCGGCGGTGCGGTCACCACCGTGACGACCGCGCGGGCAACGTCTTCGGGTTGCATCGTGTTGAAGTGCCGCTGGATCCCGAACCGCTGCCAGCGCGGCATGAGCTCGTCGAAGATCGTGAGATCCCACTCGTCGGCGAAGCCGGTGAGGGTCGGCCCGACCCGCACGACCGACGACCGCACGCCGACGCCCTCCGATTCGAGCGCGAGCGTCTGCGCGAACGCCTCGATCCCGGCCTTGGACGACACGTAGGTCGCCATACCCGGACGCTTGTTGATCGCCGTGTCCGAGGAGATGAAGACGATGTCGCCGAGAAGGCGCTCGGCGCGCAGCTGTGCGACGACGCGCCGCGTGAGCCACATCGGGCCGAGCAGGTTCGTCTCGACGATGCGACGATGGTCCTCGTCGCTCATCTCGTGGACCGCGCCGGGCAAGGCCGTTCCCGCGTTGTTCACGAGCACCTGGATGACGCCGGCTTGAGCACGAACGTGAGCACAGAACACGTCGATGGAAGCAGTCTCGGTGACGTCGAGGCCGTGCACGATCGGGGTCCCGCCGGCGTCGGCCACGAGCTTCGCCGTCTCGTCGAGCTGCGCGACGCGACGCGCCCCGAGTGCGATCGTCCAGCCGAGCCCACCGAGCGCGACCGCGATCGCGCGACCGATACCCGCCGACGCGCCCGTGACCACCGCGACGCGCGGCGGGACCGCTCCGGGCTCGTCAGGCACCGAGGAATTCACCGCCGTTGACGTCGAGGGTCTGGCCGGTGACGACGCGCGACCACGGCGACACGAAGAACACGACACTGTTCGCGATCTCGTCCTGCGGGGGGATGATGCCCAGTGGGATACGAGCCTCGATCTCCGCGCGCACGTCGTCGCGCGAGATCCCTCGCGACTCGGACTCCCAGCCGATGAACGTCTCGACGTTCGGCCCGCCGATCCAACCCGGCGCGACGCAGTTCACACGGACGCCGGTCGGGCCGAGCTCGACCGCCATCGTCTTCGCCGCGGTCTGGATCGCGGCCTTCGACGACGAGTAACCACCTTCGAGTGGCCGGATGTTGCGCATGCTCATCGAGATGATGAACACGATCGACGCGTCACCGTGCTCGGCGGCGGCCTTCTTGAGATGGGGGACACAAGCTTGCGTGAGCCCGAGCGCACCCCACACGTTGACCTCGAAGATCTTGCGCCATTTCCCGAGGTCCACGGCGTCGAACGGCTCGAACGTGTCCATACGGAATGCGTTGTTGACGAGCCCGTCGAGGCGGCCGTAGGTGTCGATCGTGCCGTCCACGAGCGCGCGCACCTGCTCGGCGTCGACGAGGTTCGTGGGCAACGCGAGCGCCCGCCCTCCGGAGTCCTCGATCTCCTTTTCGACCTGGCTCAGATACTCGGCGTTGCGGGCGGCCAGCACCACGATCGCGCCCTCACGGGCGAGGGCGCGGGCGTTCGCCTGCCCGAGTCCCGGACCGACCCCCGACATGATGACGACTTTGTCCTGCAGCAGCATCCGCCCATCAGAGCGAGCGCGACGAGGCCGGCGCAACCCGGGCGGGGACGGGACCGGCCTCGAGAGGTGACCACAGTCACCCCCTCGCGGCGCATCCATCACCGGCGGACGCTCAAGGCGTGTAAGGGGACGTGCCGATGCCACTGTGGGCGGGTCGGAGCGACCCATGTTGGTAACCGGAGTGCAGGCGGTCGGCGCCAAGGGCGTGACCGCGATCCAAGGCGCCGTCGTCGATCCCAAGGACGCGAGCCGCGCCGGCATCGACGGCCGCCGCGACGCCGAGCACGCGGGCCGAGCCGGCAAGGCGGGGGAGCCGCAGCCGGTCGTGTTCCCGCGCAAAGGCGTTCCGGTCGACCAACGCCCGGTATCGCTGCGCGAGCACCGCGCCGCGGCGCGCTATCGCGAGGACGGCGGGCAACCGCATCACGACGACGCGGCCTAAGGACTCTTACATCGTCATCGCTTTGGCACAGCGGGCGCGCACGAGCGGTTCGAAGTGCTCGAGGGGCAGCGTGTCGTAGTCGGGATCGAACGCGACCTGGTCCCAGTCGTCGGCGAAGTGCGCGGCGAGATCGAACCAGGGCTCGCCCTCGTACTTCGTACGGGCGTCGGGATCGGCGCCGAAGTGGTGGTAGTAGTGCCGGCCCTGGAAGTCCTGGTGCGCGCGGATCATGTGGTACACGTCGGGGCGCACGTAGGGCTTGATGATCGCGGCGGCGATCTCCGGATGGTTCGGCACGCTCACGGCCTTGCCGATGTCGTGCAACAGCGACGCGAACACGACTTCGTCGTCCGCGCCGGCGCGCTCCGCGCGGGTCGCGGTCTGCAGCGAGTGCGTCAGCTGGTCGACGGCGAACCCGTCGGTGATCGTCGCGAGCGATCGCAGCAACTCGAGAACGCGCTCGGCGACCCGGTCCTGGTGCTCGAAGGTCTCCTTGCCGATGACCGCCCATTGCTCGGCCGTCGACTCGTCCATGCGGGTAAAGGTCTGCGCCATGCCCAGAGCGTAGAACACCCCGGCCGCGAACGGGCTGCGATCAGGGCTGACCGAGTATCAGTGCCGCGCCTTCCCGGAAGAAGTCGGTGCCCGCGCCCTTCGCGTCGCCCCCCGATTGGAGCTCGCCGTAGGTGATCGCCGCGCCCCACGGGTGCTCCGCGAGCTTGCCCGTCCGCAGACTCGCGTCCCACGGTCCGACATAGAGGTACGGCTCCGCGATCGCGCTGTCGCCGGGCGAGGCGCCGTAGTTCCCACGCGTGCCGGCATCGGCGTTGCCCAACTCACACGCGAGGTCGAAGTGCTCGGGCCAGATCGTCGGGGTGGTCGACTCGTGCGCGGCGTAGGCCGCGCGCAGGTCCTCGAGCAACGTCTCGGCGAGCGCGATCCAGGCCGCGAGCACGCGAGCTGCGTCGCCGTCGAGCGCGAGCGGAGCATCCGGCGTGCACGGAGTCGCCGGTGGGTACACATCGGCCACGGCGCCCGGCTCGATGCCGACGAACTGCGCGGCGGCGCCGATCGTGCTGATGCGGACGCGGGTGCTCGTCCCGGGGTGTTCGTGAACCAGCTCCACGCCGTCGACGCGTATGCGTTCCCCGTCGCCGAAGATCGGCGTACCGAAGCCGCCGGGCGCGGGCGTGAGCCCGATGTGCCCGTCCGAGCGATAGCGGGCGGGCGCGAGCACGTGCTCGGCGAGCGCGTGCATGCCGTCGCGGGTCGCGACGAAAGAATCCGGGAGCGGTTCGAGCACGCGGCGACCTTAGAGCACGGCGCTGAGAATCTCCGCAAGCTCCAGCGGCTTGTCGCCCTGCACGCTATGACCTGCGCCTTCGACCACGATCACGCGAGCTTGCGGGTTTCTGCGCGTCAGTTCGGCAACATCCTCGTCGTCGACCACCGGAGAGGTGCCGCCGCGTACGAGGAGGAGCGGCGCCTTGATTCGCTCGACCGCGTTCCACAGATCGTCGAGACCCGGCAATACTTGACCGTCTTCGCCCTCGCCCGACCCGCGACGCGGAAGGTCGTAGCGCCAACGCCAGCGACCGTCGCCCGCTTCGATGGCGTTGTGCAGCACGCCGCGGCGCAACGACGACTTGCTACGCGTCGGGTTGAACAGGATCGTGCGGTCGAGGATCTCGTCGAAGCTCTCGAAGAACTCGGGTCCGTCGATGAACTGGGCGATCGCCGACGACTTCTCGCGGTTGACACCCGGCGTCACGTCGACGAGCACCAACTGGTGAACGAGGTCGGGTGCGCGGTCGGCGAGCGCGAGAGCAGTGAGGCCGCCGAGCGACATGCCGACGACGACGCGCGCGTCGGGCGCGAGCGCGCGGAGTGCCTCCTCGATCGTCGCCGCGTTCTCGGCGGGCCAGTACGCGTGATCGTCTCGGTGCGAGGAATGGCCGTGCCCCGGGAGGTCGACGGCAACCAGTGGGCGCTTGAGCACGAGCGCGACCGTGTCCCAGGTGTGCGCGTTCTGCGCGCCGCCGTGGACCAGGACCAGCTCGGGACTCCCGGTACCCCAGACCAGCGCGCTGATGGTTCCGCCGCTCGTCTTCGCCTCGACCCGCCGCACGGGCGGCGGTCCGGTCCATGCAATCCCGAATTCCTCCGCGTTCTCGTGGAAGAGCGCGAACTCGTCGTACGCCGGGGTGTTGGCCATGCGGGCCAGTCGACTCCAGCCGCCGCCTCGCGTGCAACCGGAGTGCGCAGAGCGTCCGGCCCGGCAATGCGAACCGGACCCGGAGGCGTTCCTACACTTGACCCCGATGCGCGGGCTCCACTTGTCGTCCGACGCGATGCGGCGCCTGACGTTGGTCAACGTGCTCCTGCTCGCCGGCGTCATCGTGAGCGGCGCGGTGGTCCGCCTCACCAATTCCGGCCTCGGCTGTGCCGACTGGCCCAACTGCAGTGCGACGAAGCTCGTCGACGTCTCGACGCACCACGCCGCGATCGAGCAACTCAACCGAATCTTCTCGGGCGCCATCGGCATCCCGATCGCGCTCGCGTTGTTCGGCGCCTACCGCCTGCGCCCCCGGCGCGACGATCTCGTCAAGCTCGCGTGGATCCTGTTCGGACTGTTCTGGGCGGAGGCGGTCCTCGGGGGCATCTCGGTGAAGGTCCGCCTCCTCTGGGTCAGCGTGACCGGCCATTTCCTGCTCGCGATCGCCCTGATCGGCGTCGCGCTGGTGATGCACCACCGGGCGCGCACCGGTGGTGGACCGCGGCGGTTGTCCGTGCCGCGCGAGACGATGTCGTTGGCGCGCGTCGTCTACGCGTTGACGATCTGGGTCGTCGTGGTCGGCACGCTCGTAACGGCCGCCGGCCCGCACGGCGGCGACGCCCACGCGCGCCGGCTCGGATGGCCGCTCGGCGACGTCGCGCGCGTCCACGGCGGCTCGGTCGACATCCTCGTCGTCCTCACGCTTGCGCTCGTCGTCGTGCTCGTGCGAGTGCAGGCACCGCGCCGCGTCCTCAACACCGCGTCCGTGACGGTCGCGGTCATGATCGCGCAGGGCACGCTCGGCTATGTGCAGTACTTCGAGCGGATCCCGGCTCTCCTCGTCGGCTTCCACGTGTTCGGCGCGGTGTGCGTGTTCACGTGTGTGCAACAACTGCTGTTGGAGCTCCGGGTCGCGGACGACCATCTCGTCGTCGAGGTCGGCGACCCGGCGACTGTTCGCAACATCGCGATCGCGCGATAGCGCGACGACGCGGCGCTACGCCCGGCGGCGACTCGACACGATGTGACGGGCGGAACGGGTCAGACGCTCGTTCATGTCCCGTGCGTACTCGCGCGTACGGACGGTGCTCATGAGGTGCACCTCTTCGAGCCGCGGGAGCAGGAAGGCCCGCGTCTCCGGCGCGAGTCCCTCCCACAGTCCCTGCCGGACGTCGTCGCCGAGGTGACACAGCGTGACGACCACTTCGAGCGCGTCCCGGCGGGCGACGCGCTCGAGCACTTCGATCACCCGCGCCCGCGGGTGGTCACCGACCGGGTGGAACGGGCAGTCGTTGTCGTCGTGCGCCGCCGGACGCGGGAACACCACGCCTCGCTGCACCGCGCTCACCAGGGCCTTGATCGCCTCGAGCCGAGTGTGATCGCTCGCGTCGCGGACCCGCGCGAGGCCCTCGCGCAACCGCTGACGCTCCGTGATGGAAAGGTGGTCGTTGACGGCGTCGGCGAAGCGCACGGGCAGCAGGCTGTACGCCAACGCCGCGCGATCCACACCGGAATCCGAAAGTCGTTGGCCGCGGCTCACGGTTCAATTTCTCGGCTGTCCTCCGGGGCAGGTGAATCACTTGTGACTGCCGCCATGCGCCGGGCGTGACCGGCGTCACCTGTGCAAGGCTCGACCGGTGCGCGTCCACCTCGTCGACGGGACATATGAGCTGTTTCGGCAGTATCTCGCCCCCCGTCCCGGCCACACCGACGACGACGGCATCGAGGTCGGGGCGACCCGCGCGGTCGTGTCGTCGGTACTCACGATGCTCGAGGAGGGCGCGACCCACCTGGGGGTGGCGACCGATCACGTCATCGAGTCGTTCCGCAACGACCTCTGGGAGACCTACAAGGACGGCTCGGGCATCGACCCGCTGCTGAAGAACCAGTTCCCGCTGCTCGAGGACGCGCTCGTCGCACTCGGCGTCACCGTGTGGCCGATGGTCGAGTACGAGGCCGACGACGCGCTCGCGAGTGCCGCCGCGGTCGCGGCCGCCGATGCCCGAGTGGACGAGGTGATCATCTGCACGCCCGACAAGGATCTCGGTCAGTGCGTGGGCGGGAAGATCGTCCAGCTCGACCGCCGGCGCGACGTCCTCCTCGATGCGGACGGCGTGCGCGAGAAGTTCGGCGTGCCGCCCGAGTCCATCCCCGACTGGCTCGCGCTCGTCGGCGACACCGCCGACGGCTTTCCCGGTCTCCCCGGCTTCGGGGCCAAGACGGCCGCCGCGCTGCTCTCGCGCTTCGGCCACATCGAAGCAATCCCCGACGACCCCGCGGCGTGGAACGTGGTCGGCGTCCGCAGTGCGGATCGTCTCGCCGCGACACTGGCGGCCGGGCGCGCGGTAGCCGAGCGCTTCAAGGACCTCGCGACACTGCGCCTCGTGGCGCCGGTCGGAACCGTCGACGAGTGGGAATGGCGCGGACCGGCGGACGCGCTCGACGATTGGTGCGTGCGATTCGGATCGCCGAGACTCGCCGAGCGGGCCGCCAAGCTCGCGGCCCGGAGAGGGTTCGCCGGAAGAGGTTTGCCGGAAGGTTCGGAATGAGTGATGCGAGGTGAATCGTGAGTGACGCGGTACTCGTCGACACGGTGCGGCCCGGCATCGCGCTCGTGACGCTGAACCGGCCCGAGCGTCTCAACGCGATGAACTACGACCTGGTGCGCGGCCTCTACGACGCGCTCGACGAGCTCTCGTTCGATCGGACCTGTCGCGTGATCGTCCTCACGGGCGCCGGTCGCGGCTTCTGCGCCGGGCTCGACCTCACGTCGGGTGCGAGCCCACCAGAGGCCGCCGGACTCGGACGCGCGCAGGCCGGCATGACGGTGCAGAAGTTGATCGCCGGCCTCGTCCCCAAGATGCGCTCGGTGCCCCAACCGGTGATCGCCGCCGTGAACGGCGCCGCGTCGGGCGGTGGCCTCGCGCTCGCGCTCGCGAGTGACGTGCGCGTCGCCGCGCAGTCGGCCCGCTTCAACGTCGCGTTCATCCGGGTCGGTCTGTCGGGTTGCGACATCGGGGTGTCGTGGATGCTGCCCCGGCTCATCGGCGCATCCCGCGCGTTCGAGCTGCTGCTCACCGGCCGCCTGATCGACGCGGCCGAAGCCGACCGCATCGGACTCGTCACGCGCGTCGTGCCCGACGGCCAGGTCCTCGACGCCGCGCTCGAGACCGCGGAGCTCATCGTCGGGAACAGCCCCTTCGGCGTACGCATGACCAAGGAGGTCATGTGGAGCCAGCTCGAGATCGGCAGCCTGCAGGCCGGTATCGACCTCGAGAACCGCACGCAGGTGCTGTCGAGCTTCACCGGCGACCTCAACGAAGCGATGGCCGCGTTCGCCGAGAAGCGACCGCCGAACTTCAACGACGCCTAGGGCCGAGGAGCCGTGATGGTCGAAGGACGCGTGGCACTGGTGACCGGCGGTGGCCGGGGGATCGGCAAGGCGATCGCGCTCGGCCTCGCCGAGGACGGCGCCGACGTCGCGGTCAACTACCGCCGCGACGCGCAGTCGGCGGAAGCGACGGTGGCGGAGATCGAGAAGCTCGGGAGGCGCGCGCAGGCGTACGCGGCGTCGGTCGACGACCACGCGCAGTGCGAGGCGATGATCGCGGCGGTGGTCGGCGACTTCGGCCACGTCGACATCCTCGTCAACAACGCGGGCAACGCGTCGCGCGGACTCACCGTCGCCGACACCGACCCGGCGGAACTCGAGCGCACGCTGCGCACCCATGCGTTCGGCGCATGGTCGTGCGCGAAATTGGTGCTGCCGTCCATGCGCGCACGCCCACGGGGTGACATCGTCATGATCTCCAGCGCGGCGACCCTCCACATGGCCGCGAACTCCGCGCCGTACAACATGGCGAAAGCTGCGCTGGAGGCGCTGGCCGCGACCCTCGCCAAGGAGGAGCGGCGCAACGGGATCCACGTCAACGTCGTGGCGCCGGGGCTCGTCGACACCGAGATGGGCCGCCGCCTCGTGAAGGGCGCCTTGGGTGTCGACGACATCCGCACGATGGACGAGAGGGCGGCGTTCGGGCACGTCTGCACGCCGGAGGAGGTCGCCGACGCGGTGCGCTTCCTCGTGTCGGAGCACGGCTCCTATGTGACCGGCCAGCGCCTCGGCGTCGACGGCGGCGCGTTCTGAGCGGTCGTCGGAGCAATCCCGCCGTGGGTATCCACGATGCGGGAAACCCACCGTCGTAGCCTTCTCCGCAAGCTCCATTAGCGACCGCGTGGCGGTGGCCCGAAGGAGTTCGGAGAATGCCGCAGTTCCCAACCTGGGAGCGACAGATGGCGGCCTGGATGGACGCCACCCAGATGCGTCAAGCGCAGCTACGAGATGCCGTCTCCGACCTCGTCGCCCGGGCGCGGGAGGCAACGAGCACGATCCCGGCCGGCGCGCTCGGACTCGCCCGGCAGACCCGCACCCGCATCGAGCAGTTCCCGGGCGCAGTTGCCGGCGAGCTGCACCGAAGGGTCAACCTCCTCGGTCTGGCGACCCGCCAGGACGTCGAGACGCAGAGCCGGCTCGGACGCAACCGCGTGTCGTTCGTGCTCCAGGAGTTCCTGGAAGCGCAGCGGGGCCACGAACGCGAGCTGCTGGAGTCGCTGCGGTCCGAGCTCCGCGAGGAGTTGCAGAGCTTCGCGGCCGCCGTCGACGACAATCTGTTCGCCGTCGACGACACAACCATGACGATGGATCTGATGGCGCCTCGCCGTTCACCGGCCGATCGCGACTACCTCATGGACGACGACGACGAGGACGACGTGGACCTCGTCGGCTACGACGCGAGCGCGGCGGCCGACGACTGACGCAGCGGTGGGATTCGGGCGGCTCGGAGTCGAAACGTTGGTCGGGCGCACGGTTCGGCTGGAGCCGCTCGCACGCGACCACGTCGACGGGCTGATCGCCGCGTCGGCCGAGAGCCGCGACACCTACCACTACACGTCCGTTCCCGACGGACGCGACGGCGTCGTGCAGTACGTGAGCTCGGTGCTGGCTGATGTCGCGATCGGGGAGACCATCGCCTTCACCCAGATCCGCGTGGCCGACGAGCGTGTCGTCGGAGTCACCCGATTCCTCACACCGCGCGTGCGGCCCGAGCACTCGCTGCCGTACGCGGTGGAGATCGGCGGAACGTGGCTCGCGGCAACGGCGCAACGCACGGGGCTGAACGTCGAGGCGAAGCTGCTCCTTCTCACGCACGCCTTCGACGTCTGGAACGTCGGGCGCGTCGACTTCAAGACCGACGCGCGCAATGCCCGCTCGCGCGCCGCGATCGAGAAGCTGGGCGCCGTACCCGAGGGGATCCTGCGGAGCTGGCAACCGTCGCACGCGCCGGGCGAGGACGATCGCCTGCGCGACACTGCGATCTTCTCGATCGTGGCGGACGAGTGGCCCTCCGTGCGCGATCGTCTGCGCACGCGCTTGCTCGAACGCCGGAACTGAGACCTCGACCTCGCCGGCGCTCGACCGAGGGCTCCGAGCGCGGGCAAGATGCGTTCATGTCCGGTTCCTGTCCTCGGTCGCCCCGTCGCGCACTCGCAGGCACGCTGCTGTTCGCCACCGTCCTGACGTTGTCCGCGTGCAGCTCGTCCGGCAAGTCCACGACGCCGCCCACGAACCCCGCGAGCACGACGATCGCCCCGGCGCGCACCGCGCCGAGCGCGGCAGTGAGGCCGCTCGGCGTCACGTGGATGGCGGGCTTCGCCGCGCCAGGAACGCCGGCGCAATACAACAAGGTCGGCGTGATCAAGGTCGGTCCGAGCTCCGCCAAGAACGTTTTGGTCCTGGAGCCGGGAACGTCGGCGGGCAGCGCGTACTTCGTACCGCTGGCGCAGTGGATCGTCTCGACGGCGCCCGGCTGGCAGGTCTGGTCGGTCGAGCGCCGCGAGAACCTGATCGAGGACCAGTCCGAGCTCGACCGCTTCAAGGAAGGCAAGGCATCCTCGACCCAGCTGTACGACTACTACCTCGGTTACCTGAAGGACTCGAGCGTCACCTCGCACTTCACGATGGTCCCGAACTCGGCGGTCGCGTTCGCCAAGCAGTGGGGGATGGCCGTCGCCGTACAGGACCTGCACCGAGTGATCGCCGCCGCGCAGACGCTCGGCGGCAAGGTCGTGCTCGGCGGCCACTCCCTCGGTGGATCGGTGGTGACCGCGTACGCGACGTGGAACTTCGCGGGGCGCGCCGGCGCCGCCGACCTCGCGGGTCTCGTGTACATCGACGGCGGCAGTGGCACCAGCCCGGAGACCGCGACGGCCGCCAATCTGCAAGTGCAGTCGCTCGCCCCACCCACCGCGTCGCCGTGGCTGTCGTTCGGGGGGATCACCGCGCCGTACGCCGGCCTCTTCAACGCGAGCGGATCGGCGGCGGCCCTGCGCGACCCGAACGCACCGTCGCTGGGTCAGACCTCGGGGCTGTTGCCGGCCGACATCGTTCCCCCGCAGCGCGTCTCGAACGTCGGCCAGTACGGATACGCGTTGAACGTGGCCACGTCACCGGCGAGCTTGATCGCGGCGCAGGCGCACCTCGGCACGGGCGTCGCGACAGCCGGGACCGTCCACGGCTGGAACAGCGCGGGCGCGCTGACGCCGATCGCCCGCTACGCGACGATGTTCTCCGGCGCGAGCATGCACGGCGTCGACGGCACCGAGTGGTACTTCCCGCAGCGCCTCACCGACGACACCGCCGCGGTCGACAATGGGAACGCGAATCCCGCGCAACAAGTGCTCGGCGTCGAGGCGACGATGGGTCACGACCTCCCGACCGATCTTCTCATCTATGCGTTCGGCGCGCGCCTCGGTGGCGCGGCCGTTGTGCAGGATGCGCGGGCGTTGGCGACGCAGTCCGGGATCCCGGCCGCCAACCTGACCCTCGTGAATCGTCAGAGCACCTACGCGCACAACGACCCGGCGGGCGCGTATCCGCAGAACGACTTCTTCCAGAACCTGATCCCGTTCCTCCAGAAGGTCGCGAATCGGAAATGAGGAGTCGTGCGGCTCGCTGATCGTGTCGCGGAGGTCATCTCCGGCCGGCCGGGCCGGTTCGGGATCTACGCCCGGAACCTGGGCACGAACGAGACGGTCGCGATCGACGCGGACGAGATCTTCTCCGCGGAGAGCACCGTGAAGACGTGCATCCTCGTGTATTACGCGCGGCTCGTCGCCGCGGGAACGGTAGATCCCGCGGCCCGGGTCCGGCTCGACGAGACCAGTCGTTACATCGGCACCGGTGTGTTGCGCTTCCTGGCCGACGGCCTCGAGCCGACCCTCGACGACCTCGCGTGGCTCATGATCATCGTCTCGGACAACACCGCCACCGCGATGTTGATGCAGGCGATCGGCGGCCCCGCCGAGGTCAACGCAGCAACACGCGAGCTCGGGTGCCCGACCGCGCAGGTCACCGAGTCGATCACCTTCGAAGGAGCACTGGCGGGCGAGCCGTTCTCGACGTCGTCGCCGCGTGATCTCGCCGAGGTCTACACGCACCTCGACGAGCGCTGCCGCGAGATCCTCTTCCGCCAGCAACACCTCATCGGTCTGCCCCGGCGGCTGCCCCATGTCTCGCACGCGGTCGACGTCGGGTTCACGATGCCGTTGCGGGTGTACAACAAGACCGGCAACGGGGTGGGGACGTTCGTCGATTCCGGCCTCTTCGAGACGGACCATGCCGCGTGGATCGTGGCCGCCATGGCGACGGAGCAGACCGACTTCGCGAGCCGGCCGGACGACAGCGCACCAACCGCGTTCGGCGAGATCGGTGAGATCCTCTACGACGCCTGGAACGGGAACTGAAGCGTCACGCAGATGCTGAATGCGCTACCGAGCGCGTTCGCCGTGGGATCACATGCCGAGGTGTGCACGGCGCACCGCCGCGACGGCCTCCGGTGATCCGCTCACCTCGACGTGCGCCGCGGTCCGGCGCCCGAAGAGATACAAGAGGAGCTCGCCCGGGGGACCGCGGAGTCGAGCTCGGGGCTCGCCCGGCCGGACGCTCAGCAGCTCGCCGCTACCCGGCCACTCCACGTCGAGCCCGGCGTCGCGTAGACGCCGAGTCAGGTACCGGCTGCTGCGGCGGACGTTCCGCCACAACGCGGCATCCAGCGCGGGCTCCAAGGTGCGGGGTCCCGGCCCGTTCGCTCTGCGCACATCCTCGTGGTGAACGAAGAACTCGTTCAGGTTGGGGACGGACCGGACCCATCCGATGCGAAAGAATCCGATGGGAGGACCGGACCGGATCCGCGTGACCAGCCACGCGAAGTCCTTGCTCTTTGCGAGTGCGGCCCGGCGCCGCTCGGCGAACCGTTGGAACGGGCCGGGAAGCGCGATGCACGGGCCGGCGATGAGATCACGTTCTCGCAACACGATGTGAGCGGCGAGATCGTGTGCAGTCCAACCGTCGAGAAGCGTGGGGACGAACGGCCCGAGCTCGGCGAAGAGATCGCACAACTCGAGGCGCTCCTGTGCATCGAATGGCGGTTGCGCCATCGCCGGACTCTACCGACGCGCGCCGCTGTCACCAGATGAACGGCAGGAGCCGTTTGCGCGTTGCGAATAGTCCGGCATAGCTCGGGTGGCGGATCAGCCGGTAGGGCCCGTCGGTGATCACCGGCTGATCGCTCCTCGTCTGGACGGTGAAGGTGAAGTAGCGGCCGCGTGTGCGAAAGCTCCAGAGGCGCAGGGCGATGCCGCCCCAGAACAGAACGAGCCCGATCCAGTCGGCGACGGCGGTGGGGCGGGTGCTTCCACTGCCGCTGCGCCTTGATGCGACGACGGCGAACTCGACGGGCGCGCCGGAATAGATGCCAGGTCGCCGGCCCCGCCCGCGGCCGGGTCAGCGGGTACTGACTCTTTGCGTCAGCGCCCTCACTTGTGGTGGTATTCGCTCTTGAGGTACGGTGACGGAGCGTGGTCGGATGCCTGCCGTGGGGAGGCGTCGCTGCGTTATTCGGGTCCGGAAGCAGGACCGAGGGGAGTCCCGGCGGTTTCCGGCGGGGCGATATGGGGGGAAGCCAAGAGTGGGAAGCATCGCGAGGAAGCTCGCCAAGGTGACGGCGGCGGTCGGCATTGCCGGTGCCGCTTGCGTCATGGGGGTTGGTGCCGCGTCTGCGGTCCCGAAAACGCAGGCCCCGGCGTGCGTTGACAAGTCGGCAGTCACGGATGCGTCGTTCACGAATCAGAACGCCGTCGTGCTCCCGATCGGTGTCAACGGAAGGCTGAACGGCGTGATGCCCGGCGACACGATCACCGTGCAGTTCTCCGTTCAGTCCACGACCAAGTGTCCGAATGGTGTGCAGCTCACGCTGGCTTCGTACGGGACGCTGACCGCGGACTTCGTGCTCGGAGCCCCGCAGAATCCGTACCAGGCAACGACGCAGACGTTCGCGCCGGGCTCCGGGTACACGATGGTCGTGATGATCCCGCAGCTCTCTCCGAGCGCGTCCGACCCGAGCTGCAACCCGCAGCAAGACAACAGCAACGGCGGTGGGGCGAACCAGTCTCCCGGCCCGTACGACCCGAGTGGTTGCGGCTTGCCGTCCGGCAACGGCAAGAGCGATAACAACAACAGCAACAAGCCGTGCGCAGGTTGCGTTGGCAACGCCGACGCGAAGAATCCGCCCGGGCAATACCCCAATGGCAGCGACCCGAACGCCGGTTACGAGTGTGACCGCAACCAGGGCGTCGGCCAATCGAACCCGGCGCACACCGGCTGTGTCGGTTCGCCGCACTTCCAAATGGACTTCGCGTCGGGGCCGGTGATCACCGACTTCACCGGCGGCGCCACCTATGGCGGAGAACACCGCTTGATCGACTTCGCCAACGGCTGATCGATCCACGCCAACACGACTCGCGGCCCGCCCAACCACCAGGTTGCGGCGGGCCGTGACGCGTCTCGGGTGCGGCATGACGGTGAGCCGTGGAGGCCTTCCGTCCTGCAACCCGCGCAACTACCGCGCTCAGCGACGTCGCTACGATCGGGTCGTGCTCGCGATCTTTGCGTTGCTGTTCGTCGTCATCCCGATGGTCGAGATCTACGTCGCCGTTCTCGTCGGTCACGCGATCGGCGCGCTGAACACGATCGGCTTGTTGCTCCTGCTCTCGCTCGCCGGGGTCTGGCTCACCAAGCACGAGGGGCTCGGTGTGATCTCGCGGATCCGCCGCCAGCTCGAGGCGAATCAGATGCCGACGAACGAGCTCATCGACGGCGGTCTCGTCCTCGCCGGCGGGATCATGCTCATCGCGCCGGGCTTCGTCACCGACGCGCTGGGGCTGTTGCTGTTGTTCCCGCCGACACGCGTCGTGGCGCGCGGCATCCTGAAGCGCCGGTTCCAGGGGCGCGTCACCTACTTCGGCGGAGCAGCCGGTCGCGGTCGGTTGGACGGGCCGGACGACATCATCGACGTCTAATCGGTCGACGTCCGCTGGAGCGCGATCAGCCCGGCCGTCGTCGGCGTGAAGCCGCAGGCACCGAAGTAGAACGGCCGCAGGTGCTCGTCGAAGTCGACATGGAGCCACTCGCATCCGGCATCTCGCGCACGGTCGCGTGCCAGCGCCACGAGTCGGGTACCGATGCCCTCTCCGCGAGTCGCGACCATCGTGTCCTGGAGCCACGCGTGCACCAGACCATCCCAGATCACGTTGACGAAACCCACGAGCCGGCCACCGTCGCGCGCGACGACCCAGCCGAGACTGTGCTGTTCGACGAGGAGCCGCCAGTTCCATTCCGAGTCGTCGAACACCCGGGTCTCGAACGCGTGCGCATGGAGCTCGTTCACTTCGCGGTTGACGAACTCACCGCGCCATTCGTAGGTGACAGCCATCCGATCGAGATCGGGTTAGTAGGGCCCGTCGCAGCACGAATCGCGCCACCCGCACGCCGGACACCGGTAGTGCGCGTGCTCGGGACGCATCTCCGAACCGCACACGAAGCAGGTAACGGAAAGGTCGCACGCACGCGCCGGGACGTCGGTGCGCTCACTGATTTGATCGGCCACGGACCGACGCTAACTCAGCGGGCGGAGCAGCTCGGGGACCACGGGGCAGTCGATACGGCCGGTTGCATCCGGCGGACGCTCGAGTCCGCGTGGCCCCGCGATGCGATCGAACCGCTGCACCGAGACCTCCTCGAAGCCCGAGTCGTCGGGCAACGACGACACGATCATGTCGTACACGCGCGCGGGCAGCACGCGTCCCACACCGCCGACCAACCACACTTCCCGCGCCCCCGTGCCGACCAGATCGATCACGTCTCCCGCACCGGTGGGCACGAGCGCGCGCTCCGGCCCGATCGCAGTAGCAGAGACCACCAATCGCGACGTGTGCTCGAGTGCCGGGTCCCAGCCGTCGACGACGCGTACGGCGTGATCGCTCCGCCGGCGCCGCAGCGACGACACCGGATTGTCACCGGCGACCCGCACTGCCACGGCGTCGACGTCGAACCGCTCGAGCAGCGCATCGTCGATCGCCGTCGTGTATCCGACGACAGCGACCACCTCGCCCTCGTCGAGCAGCGGGAGTGTCGCGCCGAGCCGTTCGCCGGTGCGATCACTCTCGAGCTCGCGCACCGCGGTGCGCGCCGCGGCTTCGGCATCGGCCGCGGCGAGAATCCGCGAGCAGACCCACCACAGCGCGCCGTGGGCTCGATGGTGCGCGAGCACCCGCCGGCACGCCACGACGAGCGACGCGGGCTCGTGCGCGAACCCGGCGAGCGCGTCGGCGGCCGCGGCCGCGAGATGGTCGTCGTCGACGTTGCGCCGGGTGACCGAGCGCAAGCGTTCCGCGGGAGTGACCTCGCCCCACATGATGCGCGGATCCTACGGCGGGGGATAGGTCGTGACCGCGCGTAGCGCAGCCGTGGCGTCGCCGAGCGCAGTGAGTGCGGCGGCTCGGCGCACCAGCGTGTCGATGTCGCCGCCGAGCCGGAGCCGGCCGCGGGAGAGTGCGATCTGCGCGTTCTCCGTTCCCCGGGCGATGGCGACGGCCGTGGCGTAGTCGGTGGTCAGCCGGACGTCGGCACGAGCGGGCGCGTCCCCCTCGACGAAGGGCCCAACGGTCACCCGCGCCCCACCGGCGTCGACGTGGAACCGGTAGGAGACCGCACCCCGCCCGGGAACCTCGTTGACGACCTGTTCGATCACGATCGGCGCGAGCGCGGACACGCCGGTCGCGGCGCGCACCGCGCGGTCGAGCTCGCGCAGCCACGGCGGCGACAGGAACTCGGGCACCGTCGCAGCGTAGGCGGGACCCGTTCCGATCCTTCGCCGAACTGCGACTACCGTCCCGGCGTGACCTCGACCGGCCCGAAAGAGGCGGTGTTCCCGACGGCGCTGATCCCGTTCGCGGCCCGCGTCGAGCGCCGGATCGACGATCTGCTCGCAGCCGAGCTCTCGCGGTGGCGGGCGGTCGACGTCCGCCTCGCCGAACCGATCGAGGCGTTGCGCGGCTTCGTGGCCACGGGGGGCAAGCGACTCCGCCCGGCCTTTTGCTATTGCGCGTTCGTCGGCGCCGACGGCGACCGTGCCGACCCGCGCGTGGTCGACGCGGCCGCCGCGCTCGAGCTCGTGCACACCTTCGCGCTCGCGCACGACGACGTCATGGACGGCTCCGAGATGCGCCGCGGCAACGAGTCGGTGCACACCCACTTCGCACAGCGCCATGTGCGTGCCGGTTGGCGGGGCGAACCGCGCCGCTTCGGCGAGGGCATGGCGATTCTCGTCGGCGACTTCGCCTTCACCTATGCCGACATGCTCATGCGGGGCATGCCCGACGCGGCGCACGTCGTGTTCGACGAGCTGCGAGTCGAGCTCTGCGTCGGCCAGTCCCTCGACCTCGCCGGCACCGCCGCCGCGAGCACCGAGGCCGACCTGGCCAACCGCATCGCGGTCTACAAGTCGGGGAAGTACACGGTCGAACGACCGCTGCACCTCGGCGCCGCACTGGCCGACGGGCTCGCCCCGCTCGGCCCGGCGCTCTCCGCGATCGGCCTGCCGCTCGGACACGCATTCCAGCTGCGTGACGACATCCTGGGCGCGTTCGGCGACGCCGAGATCACCGGCAAGCCCGTGGGTGACGACCTGCGCGAAGGCAAGCCCACCCCGCTCGTCGCCCTCGCGTTCGCCCGCGCGGACGCCTCCGACCGTGAGCTGCTGCAGACGCTCGGCGACCCGCAGCTGACCGCGGGCGACATCGATGCGTTGCAGGCCGTGTTCGTGCGCACCGGCGCGCTCGACGAGATCGAAGCCGACATCGCGCGCCTCGTCGCGGAAGCCCGCGACGCGCTGGCGAACGCCCCGATCACCGACACCGCGCGGGTCTGGCTCGACGAGCTCGCCGCCTACGTCGCCTGGCGGGACCGATAGCCGGGGCCCACTACCGATAGCCGGCTCAGGCGCGGCCACTCGTAGACTCCGATCGCCATGCCCGCCGCTGCCTCCGACCCGGCCATATCCGTCGTCGGGCTCGCGAAGCACTATGGGGCGACGCGGGCGGTCGACGGCCTTTCGTTCGACGTCGCCCGCGGCGAGGTGTTCGGCCTGCTCGGCCCGAACGGCGCGGGCAAGACCACCACGGTGGAGACGCTCGAGGGCTACCGCACCCCCGACCTCGGCGCGGTCCGTGTCCTCGGCCTCGACCCCGTGCGCGACGCGGCGCAGCTCCGGCCCCGGATCGGCGTCATGCTCCAAGAGGGCGGGCTGTACCCCGGCCTGAAGCCGCTCGAGCTCCTCCGTCTCTTCGCCGCGTACTACGACGACGCCGAGCCGCCCGCGGCCCTGCTCGAGACCGTCGGTCTGACCGAGGCCGCGCACACGGCGGTCCGGCGGCTGTCGGGCGGGCAGCGCCAACGCCTCTCCCTCGCGTGCGCGCTCATCGGCCGGCCCGAGGTCGTGTTCCTCGACGAACCGACCGCGGGGATGGACCCGCACGCCCGCGCGACGACGTGGCAGCTCGTCCGCGATTTGCGCGACCGGGGTGTGACCGTCCTGCTCACGACGCACGCGATGGACGAAGCGGAGCAGCTGTGCGATCGCGTCGCGATCGTCACGGGCGGCAAGCTCGCGGCGCTCGGATCTCCCGCGGAACTGACGCAGCACGCGGTCGCCGACGAGATCTGGTTCGCGGCCGATCCCGGCCTCGACCCGAACGCAATCGGGCGTGCGCTCGGCCTGCCCGAGGGCGCCGTCGCCGAGGATCGACCGGGCGAATACGTCATCCAGGCCGCGGGGACCCCGGCGCGCATCGCCGATCTCGCGTGCTTCATGCGCGACGCGAACGTCACGCTCGCCGCGTTGCAGGCCGGACGGCGGTCACTGGAAGAAGTCTTCTTGCAGATCACCGCCGAAGAGGCCCGGTAACGATGAAGCGCCGACAGCCATGAAGAGGCGTGCACTCATCGCGCAGGCCCGCGCCGAGACCGTGCTGCAGCTCCGGCGGGGCGAGAACCTGATCGTGACGCTCGCGATCCCGCTCGGGATCCTCGTCTTCTTCGCCAAGGTCGACGCCGTCTCCACCGACTTCGCCCACCCCGTCGACTTCCTCGTCCCGGGCGTGCTCTCGCTCGCGGTGATGGCGGCGGCGATGGTGTCGCTCGGTATCGCCACCGGCTTCGAGCGCCGGTACGGAGTGCTGAAGCGGCTCGGATCGACACCGTTGTCGAGGGGCGGGCTGCTCGTCGCCAAGACCGCCACGGTGTTGGCCCTCGAGATCCTGCAGATCGTGCTCGTCGTGGTGGTGGGCGTGGCGATCGGTTGGCACGTGCCGGCCGGGATCGTGCCCGCGGTCGGCTTGCTGCTCGTCGGGACGGTCGCGTTCGCGGGGATCGGGATGCTCATGGCCGGAACGTTGCGCGCCGAGGCGAACCTCGCCGCCGCGAACGGGCTCTTCCTCGTGCTGCTCTTCCTGGGCGGCATGGCCTACCCCCTCGCCAAGCTCCCGACGGTCATGCAGGACTTCGCCAAGGCGCTGCCCGCAGCCGCCCTGTCGGAGACGGTCCGCTCCGTGCTCTCCGCACAGGCGTTCCCGGCCGGCGAGCTCGCCGTCCTCATCGCCTGGGCCGTCGGCGCGCCGTTGTTGGCCGCTCGCTACTTCCGCTGGGAGGAGTAGCTCAGCTCGCCAGGAGCGCGCGCAGCGCGGCTTCGAGGTCGTGCGTGCTCGTCTGACCGAAGATGCGATCGCGTACCACGCCGTGCGCGTCGATGAAGACCGTGTCGGGCATCGCGTGCACGTCGTAGCGCGCCGCGACCGGATTGTCGGTCGAGTCCTCGACGAGCGCCGGGAACGTGACGCCGAGCCGCTGCACGAACGCACGGCTGTCGTTCGGGAAGTCCTGGTAGTTGACGCCGACGACTGCGATCCGGTTGCCGTTGTCGCGCTGCGCCTGCTCGAGAATCGGCATGTCCTGTTCGCAGGGATGACACCACGAAGCGAAGAACGTGAGGACGACCACGCGCCCGCGCAGCGCCGAGAGGGTGAGCGGCTTGCCGTCGAGGCCCGGCAGGGTGAAGTCCGGAGCGACGCTCCCTACCTTCGCCTTCTTCGGACTGACGACGGCACCATTCGTCGTGGTGTCGGCGGGTGCCGAATGGTGCGAGTGCAGGATCAGCGCGAGGACGGCGGCCGGGATCGCCAGCGAAAGCACGAGCAGCGCGACCAGCGCGCGCCGGGACAATCGGCGGCTCGGGTCCGGGCCGGGAGCGTCAGTGGACGAGGGCGTCGACGGCAACGGCGACGAACACCAGCATCAGGTAGACGTTCGACCAACCGAAGAACTGGATCGCCCGCGCGGGTGTCGGTTCCCGCACCAACGCGAAGGCGCGCGTCACGAAGATCGCGCCGAGCACGAGGACCGAGACGGCGTACACGCGCCCCACGTCGCCGGTGAGCGTCATCGCGAACGTCAGCGCGACCGTGATCGTCGCGTACGCGGCGATGCGGCGGGTGGTCAGCTCGACACCGTGGACGACGGGCAACATCGGCACGCCGGCCGCGGCGTAGTCGTCGCGGTATTTCATCGCCAGTGCCCAGAAGTGCGCGGGCGTCCAGAAGAAGACGATCGCGAACAACACCCACGCCGGGGCGCCGAGCCCGTTGCGGACCGCGGCCCAACCGACGAGGGCGGGGACCGCGCCCGCCGCGCCACCGATCACGATGTTCTGCACCGTGCGCGGCTTCAGCCAGAGCGTGTACACGAAGACGTAGAACAGCGTCGCCGAGAGGGTGAGCGTCGCCGCGAGGAGGTTCGCGACGCTCGCGAGCAGCACGAAGGCGAGGACGTTCAAGATGATGCCGAAGGCGAGCGCGCGCGCCGGGATGATCTCACCTTGCGGGAGCGGGCGCTTGTGCGTGCGCTTCATCAGCTGGTCGCGGTCGCGCTCGACCCAGCAGTTGATCGTGTTCGCGCCGCCGGCCGCGAGCGCGCCGCCGACGACGACCGCCGCGATCAAGCTCAGGGCCGGCACACCCTGCTGCGCCAACACCATCGGCGGCACCGCGGTGACCAGGAGGAGCTCGATGACGCGCGGTTTCGTCAGACGGATGTACGCACCGAGCGTCGCGAGCAGGGGCCGGGGCCGGACGTCGAGGGGAACCGTGGACTGGAGCATCGGGTACTACGAATCTACCGGCCGCGGGCCGGGTTCATCCGACCACGATCTTGCCGACCATCCCCGCGGCGGCGTGGCCGTCGTAGGAGCACTTGAAGTCGTAGGTCCCGGCCGCGAGCGTGACGGTCCCGGTCACGTCGGGGTGGTCGGGCGTGACCTTGATCTCGAACTTCGGCGACGAGATCGTGAACGTGTGCTCCTGCACTCCCTTTTCGTGCAGCGTGATCGTGAGCGGGCCCGGGGAAGCGTTGATCGTCTTCACGTCGAAGTGGTACGGGTCGAAGGCGCTCACGTCGATCTTGCCGCCGGTCGCCGTCTTGGTGCTGCCTCCGCCGGACCCACCGCCGCAGGCGGCGAGGACGAGCCCGAACGCCGAGAGGGCGCTGAGCGAGACGCGTCGGTTCCAGCGGCGGGACATCGCGCGGCCTCCTCGGTCGGTGCGCCATCCTCGGAAAGAGCGTCCGCAGGCTAGCTGCGGGCCACTTCGCGACCCGGCATCGAGGGTCGCACCGAGCCGTTGCCGAAGCGCCGCCGCTAGCCTGCGCCCGATGTCCGACGGCGGCGAGAGCAAGCATTCGATCCGGATGGTCGCCGACCGGCTGCTGGTCGTGGAATCGAAGGAGGCGGGCGAGCGCAAGTCGCGCGCCGGCATCCTCATCCCGGCCACCGCGGACGTGTCGCGGCGGCTGGTGTGGGCCGAGGTCGCAGCAGTCGGCCCCACCGTGCGCACGGTCGAGGCGGGTGACACGGTCTTGTTCTCGCCCGACACCGGCTTCGAGGTGGAGATCCAGGGCGAGGAGTACCTGATCCTGCGCGAGCGCGACGTGCACGCCGTCGCGTCGCCGCGTACGGAGGGCGGCACGGGGCTCTACCTGTGATCGATCCGGCCACCGCGCTGCGCATCGACGGGCGGGCGGTGCTCGTCACGGGCGGGACGCGTGGCATCGGGCGCGCCATCGCCGAAGCGAGCGCCGCGGCCGGCGCCGACATCTGTGTCGTCGCCCGTAAGCCCGCGGAGCTGGAGGAGACGGCCGCCGCGATCTCGGCGCTGGGCGCGCGGGTCGTGACGATCGCGGGATCCGTCGGCGATCCGGCCGTGGCCGATACGGCCGTCGCCACGATGATGGAGGCGTTCGGCCGCTGCGACATCGTGGTCAACAACGCCGCGATCAATCCGGTGTTCGGGCCGCTCATGGACGCCGACCTCGGCGCGGTGACCAAGCTGTTCGACGCCAACATCACCGCGCCGTTGCGGTTCGCCCGAGCGGCGTGGCACCGGTACATGCAGGCAAACGGCGGGGTCGTGCTCAACGTCGTCTCGGTCGGCGGGCTGCGACCCGGCCCGTTCATCGGCGCGTACAACGTGTCGAAAGCCGCGCTCATCCACCTCACCCGCCAGCTCGCGCAAGAGCTCGCGCCGGGCGTGCGCGTCAACGCCATTGCTCCCGCGCTCGTCAAGACCGACATGGCCCGCGCGCTCTGGGAGCCGAACGAGGAGGCGATGGCCCGCAGCCATGCGCTCGGACGCCTGGGCGTCCCCGACGACATCGCGTCGGGCGCGCTGTTCCTCATCTCCGACGCCTCGTCCTGGATGACCGGCGAGCTGCTCGTCGTCGACGGCGGCGCCGGCGTCGCCTCCCGCTAATCCCCCCAACTGTTGTCAGGAAAATCGGCGCGTGGCGACGAATTCCCCACCAACTGTTGGGGGGAAATGGGGTCAGTCGTTGTTGTCGTCGTCGGTGGGGTCGACGTAGCGGATGCCGTCGCGGTGGCGGCGCGCGATCTCGGCGTAGGTCTCGGCATTCGTCTCGACCCAGATCTCGGCGCCGGTGCCCTTGACAGGGCGTTTGACCGAGGCCGGCGCGCCGGCCACCAACATCCCGGGGGCCACCGTCGTCCCCGCCGCGACCACCGACCCCGCCGCTACGAGCGCGCGTGCGCCGATCGTCGCGCCGTCGAGCACGACGCTGCCGTTTGCGACCAGGCACTCCGCCTCGAGGATCGCGCCGTGCACCACACAGTTGTGCCCGACCGTCGCCCCTTCGCCGATGTCGGTGGTCAGTCCGGGACCGCCGTGGATCACGGCGTTGTCCTGCACGTTGGCGCGGGCGCGCACGATGACCGGCGCAAAATCGGCGCGTATGACCGCGCCGTACCAGATCGACGCGCCGTCCTCGACGATCACGTCGCCGACCAGGGTCGCGGTCGGGGCGACGAACGCGCCCGGGTGCACCTTCGGCGTCAGGCCCTCGAACGAGAACAGCGGCATCCGGTCACTCCCTACAGAAACGCCCGCGCGACCGCGATCGCGGCCCGGGCGGCGTCACCAACGACGACGAGGTTGGTATCGGCAACAGGTTGCCGATGCACGAACACCCGGCAGTATTGCCCGGCCGATCCCGTGATCCGGGCGTCGGCATCCTCGGGGCCGCCGGCCCACCGCGCGCCGGACGGAAGGGTCAGCTCCACCCGGAGTGGCGCGTCCGAGGGCGTCCGGCCGGCGACCGAGTAGGCGTAGGGGAGCGCGCGGGTCGCCAGCCAGGCCACGTGCGCGAGACGGTCGGTGTCGACGGCCGGCACCCCGAGCGCGGCGCGCACGTCGAGGCCGTGCGCCCAGGTCTCCATCAATCGGGCCGTCGCGAACGACGACGTGCGCATCCCGATGCCCCACGGCACGCGGGCATCGGCCGGCAACTGGAGCAACATCGACCGCTCTTTCGCCGATGCGCGCGCCCACCACGCCGCGACGTCGGCGCCCGCGAGCCGCCGGCCCCGCAACACGCCGTGGTAGGTGACGTCCGCGCCCGACGCCGCGCGTTGGGCGAGATCGTTGATCGCGTACGGTCCGCCGGTCGCCGTGTCGATCGCCATCTCGTCGGTGTCGGCCAGGTGGGCGATCGTGTCGCGCACGTCCCAACCCCACGCCGGAGTCGGTGTCAGCCAGTCGTCCGCGGAGAGCGAGTCGACGACGGCCGCCAGCTCGAGCTGTTCGGCCTCGAGATCGCCGACGAGCGCGACGACGTCCGTCACGGACTTCGGGTCACGAACTTCGGGTCACGGACGCCGAACGCGCGTCCGGCCGAGTGAGACCTGGACCTCGGCCGGGTGCGGCATGGGCGGCGGGCCCGACGTGAGCCGGACATCCATGTACTTCGCGACCTCTTCGTACACCGCGTCGCCGAGCATCTTGCGCAGCTCCGCTTCCATCGACTTGTACACGGGCTCGCCGCCCGTGAACGCCTCTTTGGCCTCGGTGCACCACCACGCGAATTCCTCGCCGCCCTCGCCCCAGCCGTCGCGTCCGAACTCGGTCAACACCGACGTGACCGACTCGTCCTCCTCGTCGCGGTCGACGGCACGCAACGGGAGCTGCCAGCACACGGTGGGCTTGGTGTCGCTGAAGTGCTGCCCGGTGTTCATCGCGTGCAGGTGCAGCGCGCAACCGGGCCCGGCCTCGAAGCCGGGCCGGTTGAGGAAGATGCAGGCGTCGTCCTGCAACCGCGTGCGCCACTCGTCCTTGCCAGCGCTCGCCCACACGCCCTTCTTGAGGCCGACCTGCTTGAACTGCCACTCGTCGTCGCCGAGGCGCTTGGCGATCTTCTCGACCTTCTCCTTGACCTTCTTCTCCGACTCGTACGCGCCGTACGAGCAGCACCCCTGCACCATCTCCGGCGCGGGCTCGGTCAGGACACCCTGGCATCCCTGCCCGAAGATGCAGTGCCACGACGACGCCAGGAAGGTGACGTCGATCTGCCACTGCCGTTGTTCCTTGCCGGCAATCGGGATCGTGATCCATTCGCGCGTCGGTCCAACCATGGTCTTCGACGCTAGTCGGTACGATCGGCCGTATCGCGCACACCGAACCGTCAACCGACCGCATCGCAAACGACCGAGCTCTCGCCGACCTCCTCGTCGATCTCCGGGCCGCGGTCGGTCCGGATCGTGCAAGTGCGGAGCCGCTCGAACTGACGTTGTACTCGCGCGACGCGGGCGTCGCCGTCGGTCGAGCCGCTGCGGTGTGCTTCCCGCGCTCGGGCGACGAGGTCGCGGCCGCGGTTCGGGTGGCCCGCAGCCACGGCCGGCCCTTCGTCGCGCGCGGGAGCGGCACCGGGCTCGCCGGCGGTGCGACCCCGCTCGACGGGCCCGTGGTGATCGTGACCACCCAGATGAACCGCGTGCTCGAGATCGACGCCGACGCCCACGTGGCGTGGGTCGAGCCGGGCGTGTTGAACCTCGATCTCTCGCGTGCTGCGGCCCCGCTCGG
>Ga0265327_10001629_pt1 | contig 27064 bp, 34 predicted proteins | sample 41621metaG_FD_202089 | JGI IMG/M metagenome (GOLD analysis project Ga0265327, IMG submission 202089) | Rhizosphere microbial communities from Carex aquatilis grown in University of Washington, Seatle, WA, United States - 4-16-21 metaG | ecosystem: Host-associated > Plants > Roots > Rhizosphere...
AGCCCTAATAATAACAACACCAACAAATCTTGACTAATAAACCCCACTATAGTATATTTAAAGCATGATTCGACTATATAGAATTAGACACTATCTAGGAACCTACCAAGTATATAACAGCCTAACTGGTGCTATTCAATCAGCTTGGAGAACGGCTCTAGAAGCTAACGAAGTAGCTAATAGATTAAACAGGAGATCTTAATATGCGTATACCAAATGTAAGTGATATAGCCTTTGCAGTCTTAGTTTGGGGTTGTGTATTAGTCTGTCAGATTATCGATTTCTTTGTTGTACATTAATTTAGTTGTATCTAATAGGACACATAGACAAGGATGTAAGCTGAGAATATCCTCAGACTACTCCCGGCTAAGAGGTCCTAGGTATTATCCGGTGAAAGGGCGCTATATGCTTCCCTAGTACTAGGATAACAAAGGATATAACATGGCAAATAGAAATTTCGCTAACTCTCGTATGTACACTGGGCACGTAATGCCCGTTCTCTTAGATTGTAACTTCATCGTAGACTCTTCAAACGGTAATGGACTTGGGATTAGATCTCTCAAAGGACCATACATTCAGAACGTATTCATGCATACTTCTGCAACTCCTGGACTTGGAAACTCAAATCCTTCAACTCCTGGAATCTCTGTAACAAATCCAAATCCAGCTTCTGGAACTATTGTAATCCAATTTCAAGACAACTATAGCCGACTTTACACAGGCGGAAACGCTATCGTATCTCCAGTAGGATCTTCTCTCAAAGTCGATGCTAGTGACGCTGCTCTTACCATCGGCGTCCCTTATATTATCACCATCTTAGGAGATGCTACAGCAGCTGATTGGTTAGCTCTTGGAGTTCCAGCAGGTTTAACCCCCGCAGTTGGACTAGCTTTCATTGCTAAAGCAACTGGATCAGGTGTCGCTTCTATATCTCGAGTAGCTCCAACCGCAGCTGCTGGATCAGCAGTTATGTCAATTGAAACCGTTGGAGACAGCGATCAAGCTTTAGCTCCCGCTCAACCTCTTAACTTTCCCCAAGGCTTCGGCGGACAAATTATTCTTCAATGCAGAAATTCATCCGGTGCTTTAGCAGCTCCTGCTGATGGATCTGTAATCAGCCTTAGCTTCCTATTAAGCAATAGTTCTGTTCAAATAGCTGGCGAGTAATCGTCTAGCGTTAATATATTGGCTCGGTAGAACGTATAAACAGTGGATCTACCGAGCCACTTTTAGGAGCTTAAATGGCTGCACCTAGCACCCCAGTAAATTTTTACGTTCAGCAGGGCAATCGACAAGTCTTTTTGAGCTGGGATATTTCAGCAGGCGCAACTTCGTACTTAATACAACGAAGTTTAGATAATGTAAACTTCACTGCTTTAGCTACTGTCACTAACAACAGTTACTTAGATATAGCTGTAACAGCAGGTGTTCAATACTTCTATAACCTTGCGGCTTCTAATGGCACTGTTAGCCCTTATACACCTTCTCAAGGCATTATACCTACCCCTACAGCTGAAATGAGCTTAGGTCAGTTAAGACTCATGTCTCAACAACGTGCGGATAGAGTTGGATCTAACTTTGTAACCCTACCTGAGTGGAATACTTTCATTAATCAGGCCATGTACGAACTCTACGATCTACTAGTTACAGCAGACGAAGAATACTTCATAGCAACTCCCGCTCAATGGCCATCACAACCTAATAACAACAATCAAACCTATTTATATCCTCTCCCTGATGGTGTTACGTCTTTTAGCAACGGTATCAACGGAACTCCAGGATACATAGCACCACCTTTCTATAAGATGAAGGGTGTTGATCTATCGCTTAATACGGCAAATAATGCTTGGGTAACTATAAACAAGTTTAATTTCATGGATAGAAACAAGTTTGTTTATCCTAATACTGCATCAACCATCTACGGTGTCTTTAACCTACAATATCGTGTCTTAGGAAACAACATAGAGCTAATCCCTACACCTTCGGCAGGTCAAAACCTACGTATATGGTATATTCCTAGACTTCCTCAATTGTTATTAGATACAGATTTAACTTCCACCGGTATTTCAGGTTGGAATCAATATATCATCGTTAGAGCTGCTAAGTATGCACTAGATAAAGAAGAATCTGATACAACTAAATTAGATCAAGAACTTGTATTCCTTAAACAACGAATCGAAGAAACCGCAGATAATCGAGATATGGGTCAACCTGATAGAGTTACAGACATAAGACAAAATGGTCAATGGGGCTCTATGAGTGGCGGCTATGGTAACGGAGGTCCAATTGGTGGTTTCTAGTATGATTAAAAATATAATTTTCAGTTTCTTAATAGCTTGTTTAGCCTTGGTGTCTATACATCTTGGCTATTTCATAGGTCATGAAGATGGGTTTGAAATAGGTAAACGAGTGGGTGCCATAGAAGCAATGCTCCATAAAGGGGGATCTTGTTTCCTACATAATGGGAGAGCTGAATAATGAGTCTGCCGACCTTTAAAGATCCGAATACGAATATGATGCTTATGCAGTCTTCGTGGTCTTCACAGCTTAACCCCGTTCTCGGTAATCCGTTGACTAACCCAACGTTACTGAAGAATGTGTCTTTAAAGACAGGTGCTAATGTCATTAATCATACTTTAGGGTCAACTCCTATCGGATGGATAGTGACAGATATTAATGCTGTAGCTTCAATATATAGGTCAGCAGCTTTCAACTCTTTAACTTTAACTTTAACAAGTTCGGCACCCTGCGTGGTGTCACTGGCGGTCTTTTAGTATGTCATACACCTTAACTCCAAACATGAATTTAGTGGTTCCAGGCGTAGGCACAGAAGCCGGACCACAGTATGCAACTGATATTAATAGCTCTTTAGCCATTATTGATGGTCATAACCACAGCATAGGCAGCGGAGTTCAAATTACACCAAATGGATTGAACATCAATGCTTCATTACCAATGAATGGTAATTATTTAACCTCGACTGGATCTATAACATTTACGTCTCAAGTTACTCCTATTGCAGCTGCAAATAATCTATATGAAGTTGTTAACGATCTATGGTTTACCAATGGGTCTGGTTTACCCATACAGATTACAAATGGATCTGGAATCAATGTAACTTCTAGTGGTATAGCCTCAGGAACCGCCTCAGCATCCTTCGTTGGTGGAGTCTTAGTGGTAAATTCAGCCGCAAATACACCCGCCGCTATTCAAGGTGGACCAATTAGCATCGGTAACATCATCGCTAGTTCCAACTTTATTACTTTACAAGCTCCAAATGCGTTAGGATCAAATCAATCTATAACTTTACCTCAAACTCCTTCTGTTGCTAGCGTCGTAACCATGGATACCAGCGGTAACATGGCGACTGCAAATGCTACTGGATTTTCATTACCCGCAGGCATGATGGCTCCTTATGGGGGGGCCGTGACACCTAGTGGATGGCTATTATGTAACGGTGCTGCAGTCTCTAGAACGGTTTATGCTAATTTATTTGCAGCTATTGGAACCGGGTGGGGATCTGGAGATGGATCTACTACATTTAATATACCGCAAACACAAGGGGTGTTCCTCCGAGGTGTCGATAACGGTCAAATGAATGACCCCGACACTTTAACTCGTACGGCGATACAACCTGGCGGTAACTCTGGAGATAACGTGGGATCTTATCAGGGATGGCAAATTCAATCCCATAATCATACTCTCTCCGATCCAACACATCATCATACCTACGCAGCTCCAAACGGGGGCTCTGGTGGGGGATCTGCTAGCGGAACAACAGGACAAGCACCTGCCACTAATACTTCAAGCTCAGCAACTGGTATTACTATTGCTGCAACCGGTGGTAACCAAACCAATCCAAACAACGTTTATGTGAATTATATCATAAAGACTTAAAGGATTTATGTTACAAAAACAAGCTATAGACATCAGCTTTGCTCAAGGTCTCGATTTAAAAACAGATCCATTCCGAGTTCAACCTGGAAAGTTTTTAGCATTGCAGAATTCTATCTTTGACAAAGGTGGACAATTACAAAAACGTAATGGTTTTAAAGCTTTATCTCCCTTACCAAGTCAATCAGCTTCATATTTAACCACCTTCAACGGTAATCTAACCGCTTTAGGTACAACTCTTGAATCGTATTCCTCAGGTAATGCAACTTGGATAGATAAAGGTCCCATTCTTCCGGTTGACTTAGCTACACTACCAGTAGTGAGAAATGGGTATTATCAGTCTCAAGCAGATTCAGTCGTAGCGGCGAATGGGTTAGCATGCGTGGCTTATACGGAGTATACCCCCGTAAGCGGAGTATTAACACCGACTCATAAATATATAGTTATTGATTCTATAACCGGACAAAATATAGTTGCCCCCACATTAATACCTAATGCAGATGCAACCTATGGAACTCCAAGAGTATTTTTATTAGGAAATTACTTCATTATTCTATATACATCTCATACATCAGGCTACAATTTACAGTATATAGCTGTAGGCGTCACAACCCCCACTAATGTGAGTCTTCCTACGACAGTTGCAGTAAATTATACGCCAACTGCAGATCTTTCTTTTGATGGTACAGTCGTTAACGATACGTTATATATTGGTTATAATACCACCTCTGGTGGACAATCAATAAAGGTTACTTCTTTATCACAATCCCTGATAATGAGTGCAACTCGTACCTATGCTGGTTCTAAAGCTACATCTATAAGCGTTACAGCCGATAATACAACACTACCAAATCCAATTATTTACATATCGTTTTATGATTCCGTATCTACCAACGGCCATGTATTAGCAGTTTACTTTGATTTATCTTTAGCTTTAGCCCCCACACAATTTATAACTGGCGAAGCGGTAGTTAATTTAACCTCTGTGGCTCAAAACGGTATTTGCACTGTATTCTATGAAGTTGCTAATACATATAGCTATGGATCTAATTTAGAAACTAATTACGTAAAAACTAACACTATTACGTTCTTAGGTGTTGTCGGTACATCTTCTATAATTCGAAGGTCTGTTGGATTAGCGTCTAAAGCCTTCTTATATAACTCCAATCCATATGTCTTAACAATCTATAGTTCAGACTATCAACCGACTTATTTTTTATTAGATAATGACGGAACTATAATATCTAAGTTAGCCTACTCAAACGGTGGACAGTATTATACAACAGGACTACCTAATACAACCTTAATCGGAAACTCTGTAACACTACCTTATCTGTATAAAGATCAGATTCAAGCTGCTAATAAGACTCAAGGTATTGCGGATTCAGCTGGTGTCTATGCTCAATTAGGCGTCAACCTAGTAACCTTTAACTTTCAACCTTCAGCAGTTGTAACTTCCGAAATAGGCAGTAATCTAAACTATACTGGTGGATACTTATCTATGTACGATGGGGTTAAACCTGTTGAACAAGGGTTTTTCCTTTGGCCAGATAATATTGGTATATCCAGTACGACCCTATCTCCAGTTACAAGCGGTGGCACAACAGTTGTGGGATCTACTACAATCTCAGGTATTAGCACAACAGGTATTTATATAGGCGACGGTATATCTGGAACTGGTATACCCACAGGTGCATTAGTTGCTGAAATATTACCATCAACCATTATAATGGATATGCCAGCAACCGCCGCTGGTACGAATTCTTTCTCTTTTACAAGTTCTTTAACTGCCCAACAATATTTTTATCAAGTTACGTATGAATGGACTGACAACCAAGGTAATTTGTTTAGAAGTGCCCCATCAATACCCGTCGGTATTGATGTATCAACCGATAATGCTGTAATCTTAAACATTCCCACACTTCGGCTTACTTATAAAACTAATGTAAGTATTGTAGTTTATAGATGGTCAACAGCACAGCAAAACTATTACCAAGTGACATCTATAACTTCACCGTTATTAAATGACCCTACTGTGGATTCGATTACCTTCACAGATACAAATAGTGATGCAAATATCTTAGGTAATAACCTAATCTATACAACTGGGGGGGTCATAGAGAATATCGCACCTCCAGCTACCGACTTAATAACCTTATTTAATAATAGATTGTGGTTATTAGATGCAGAAGATCGTAATCTATTGTGGTTCTCTAAGCAAGTCATAGAAGCAACACCAGTTGAGATGTCAGACTTGTTGACTCTTTATGTTGCTCCTACGACAGCCTCTGAAGGATCTACAGGTCCTATAACAGCCATATCCCCTATGGACGATAAACTAATTATATTTAAGCAAAATGCTTTAGGGTATATTAATGGTATTGGACCAGATAATACAGGGTCTAACAGTCAATATTCTGACTTTAACTTAATTAATTCAGTTGTAGGATGTACTAATCAGAATAGTATCGTCTTCATGCCTCAAGGATTAATGTTCCAATCTAACAAAGGAATTTGGTTAGTTGGACGTGACCTATCAACTCAATACATTGGTGCTCCTGTAGAGTCTTTAACCGCAGGAACAACAGTCCTTAGTGCTATCAATGTACCGGCTACAAATCAGGTTCGCTTTACCCTTACTAGCGGCATTACGTTGATATACGACTACTATTACTCTCAATGGGGCACATTTGTTAATGTACCTGCGATCTCTTCTACTATCTACCAAGAACTACACACTTTCATAAATAGTTATGGCCAAGTTTTTCAAGAATCAGTAGGTTCTTATCTAGATGGTTCTAATCCTGTTCTTATGAGTTTCACCACTGGGTGGATGAATTTAGCAGGTGTACAAGGCTTTGAACGTTTTTATCAGATGTATTTATTAGGTCAATACCTATCTCCATTTAACCTTAATGTCCAAATTGCGTATGATTATAACCCTTCGCCAATACAAGCAACACTTGTATCACCTAGTCAAACTCCTGTAAGTTGGGGTAGTGATGCTCAATGGGGTTCAGGTTCTACTTGGGGCAGCCAAGGCAGCGGTGGTTGGGAAGGTCAAGCTAATGTGTTTGAAGCTAGAGTATTCCCCCAACGACAAAAGTGTGAAGCTTTCCAGATTACAATCAATGAAGTGTATAATCCAGCAGCCGGCGGAGTTGCAGGTGCAGGCTTAACTCTTACAGGTCTTAATCTTGTTGTTGGCATGAAACGTGGCTTTAGAACTAGCAAAGCTTCTCGTAACTTCGGCTAAAATTGACACAAAAACTAGATCGTGGAGACTTATGGTAAATTTAATTGACACCAAGTTCCAACTTGCGCTAACATATCCTCAGTGGATTCTTTATTTAGAAGATGATTCTAATGTTGAGCAACTACTACAGTATTTGTTAGAAATCCGTAGTGAACAAGGAGAAATATGCTAGTTATACCTATTGAAAGTCATGTTGGTCCTCAAGTTCGTGGAATGATTCAACTTTTAGAATCAAGAAATATGTCACCTGGTTTGATTAATGACCTACCTGTATTCGGTCTAATTGCATACGACAATGGCGAACCTGTAGCTGCTGGTTTTCTTCGTGATATTGAAGGACCGTATGCAATGCTTGATAGTTACATAACTAATCCTAATGCTCCTGCTAAAGTAAGAAATAGAGCATTAAACTTGATTACAGATAAGTTAATCAAGGTTGCAAGATTAAACGATAAAGTTAAACTACTTGCATTTACTGCAGATCTTCATACTCATTGGAGATCTTTAGAACATGGATTTACGTACTTACCCCATACTTTCTCAGCAATAACACTTAAATAGGACATATAGACAAGATTAGAGACGATTATACGTCTTAAACCTTATCTATAGGAGCGTCCATGCCATTCCTAGCCCCCCTAATACCTGCTATTGCAGGCGGAATAGCTTCTGCTGCTGCAGGTGCTGGAGTAAATGCATTAACTAAAGGTGCTCAATCTACTCCAGGCCAAGTTAATCTTAACGATGATGCAACTCAAGCTGGGATGGGAAATCAAGCTCAGCTTGCTAATGCACTACAAAGTGCAGGCGGCGTATCTAACGAGCAATCAGTTTACAATCAACAACAACAATTAGCTAACCAACTTGGTCAAATGTCTCAAGGCGCCGGTCCTAATCCTGCTTTAGCTCAATTGGCTCAAACCACAGGGCAAAATGTTTCTAACCAAGCAGCATTAATGGCTGGACAACGTGGAGCAGGCTCGAATGCAGGTCTTATAGCAAGACAGGCGGGACAACAAGGCGCTGCAACTGAGCAACAAGCAGTAGGACAAGCTGCAACTCTTAGAGCTCAACAGCAATTAAATGCAATCGGTGCGTTACAAGCTCAACAAGGTCAATTAGCCGGATTATCAACTACTCAAGTTAATCAACAACAAGCAGCCGCAAATGCTCAGACTCAATCTGCCTTAGCTCAGCAACAACAGCAATTACAACAAGCTCAAGGTGTTAATGATATAGCCCAGAAGCAAGGTCAACAACAAGCAGGTATTATTGGTCAAATCGGCGGTGGTATTGCATCAGGTCTAGGAACGGCAGTTACTAGCGCTCTTAATTCTCCTTCTACACCAGCTCCAGCACCGTCAGCCGGCGCTAACTACGCTAATCAATTAGGTCTATCTGCACCTCAGACACTTGCTGAAGGCGGACAAGTACAAACAGGCTTTGATTCTATTAAAAAAGAAAACTACAAAGGCAAATCTAAAATGGGACGTATGATGTATGCCGGTGGTGGTCAAATCGACATGAAGGTCGGTGGACATGTCCCTGGTAAAGCTAAGGTCGGGGGGGCTAAAGATAGTTACTCTAACGATACAGTTCCTGCAATCCTCAGTCCAGGGGAGATAGTATTACCAAGATCAGTAACTCAATCCGCTAATCCTACAGAAGCTGCAGCTAAATTTGTCGCCTCTATCAAATCAAAGAAAAAGGGGAAATAGCCGTGAAGGTTAAAGTAGATCTTTCAAAGTTTAAACTTAAACATAAAAATGAAACTCATGCTACGTTAGTGCACCCAGACGGCCATGAGGTTAAATTATCAGTTAAAGCTCTTCATCCTATGAACCGAAAGAATTTAGATGGTTTAAAGATGGCGGATGGTGGAACAGCTTACGATCCTTTTAAACATCCAGAAGGTCAGGCTCCAAAAGAACCAAGTCATTATTCTAAAGCAGATGAGAGTGTTGCAGCCGAAGATGATAAGCCTAAAGCTCATAAAGCTCCAGCAGACTCTACAGGATTTACTAGTTCAGCTGAGAAACATCTCGACACAGATAAAACTAGTAAGCTCAAAGCGTTTGCAAGCGGTGGTGAAATTAACCCTAAACTAGAGCAATCAAGAGTAGATCTATCTAGACTTCAACCTCAAATGAAACCTGTAGGTGGTGTAAGAGCTGCTGAAGGCGGAGAACTAGAAGTAGAAGAACTTGAACATCCAGTAGCTAAAAATCCTGTAGATTACGAACCAGTTCATCAACCAAAAGTAGAGAAATTAGAACATCCCGAACCTAAACATCCTATAAAGTATGAGAAGATGGCTGAAGGTGGAGAAGCAGAACAGTCTTCAGATCAACAACCTATTGTTATTAACAATATGCCCCCAGCACCTCAATTAAGTCCAGCTGAAATGGATCAAATGGGGATGCAAGGAATGCCATCTCAACAACCTGCCCAGCCTAAAGATCAGGGTATGGCAGCTCAACCACAACAACCTCAACAGCCTCAACAGCCTAAAGCTGATAATATGCCTACAACTATGGGTGGTTATCAACAACAAGCTGCAGGTATTCAGGGACAAGCTAAGGCCGAATCTAAAGGTCAAGCTGAACAAGCTAAAGTAATGGCTGAACAAGCTGGTGCAGTTAATCAACTAATGACTGATCACCAAGCTAAAGTTCAAGAGATTGAAACTGAACGAAAAGCATTGATGCAAGATTATCTAGATGGACATATTGATCCAAATAGATTTATGGGATCAAAAGATACTACAGGCCGTATCCTTACAGGCATTGGACTTGCATTGGGTGGTCTTGGAGCAGGACTTAACGGTGGATCCAATCAAGCATTAGACTTCTTAAACAAGCAAATCGATAGAGATATTGATGCTCAAAAAGCTGATTTAGGTAAGAAACATACATTATTAAGTATGAATATGGATCGTCTGAAGGATGAGAACGCCGCTGTTCAAGTCACCAGAATGCAGATGCAAGATCTAATGTCAGCTAAGATTGGTCAATCAGCAGCTAAAGCGCAAAGTGCTATAGCTAAGTCTCGAGGTCAACAATTATTAGGTCAATTACAACAACAAACAGCTCCTGTAGTTCAACAAATGGCTGTTCGTGATATGCTGAGTAGTGCTAAACCAGAACAGTTGCAAAAGATGGATCCTTCACAACTTGTAACCTCAATAGTTCCTCCAGATAAACAAAAAGAAGTTACACACGAAATAGCATTAGCTCAAAATGCTAAAATCAATAGTGATAATATCTTAAAGCATTTTGATGAAGCTTCTAAAGAGAACACAGTTGCAGGTCGTGTAAGTCGATTAGGCTTCACCCCCCCATCTATTCTCTCTATGAGATCTATGATGTTACCTCTAATTCATGACTTAGAAGGTCGAGTTAACGAATTCGAACAAAAAACTACTTCAGATTTAGAACCTAAACCAGGTGATAAAGCATCCACCATTTCGGCAAAGAAAAAAGCCTTAGTTGAATTTTTAGCTCAAAAGTCTTCCGCTCCAATGGCTAAAAGCTTTGGATTAGACTTAGAAAAATTTGGCTCTACAGCTAAACCTGGAACATTGACACCTGAGCAAAATCAATACGTTCAATGGGCAAAAGCCAATCCCAACGACCCGCGGTCTAAATTAGTACTTAAAAAACTTAACGTAGAATAGGAATCGGTATGTCCGAGAATACACCTCCTGGACTTGATGAATTCTTAGCTAGTCCAGCCTCTCAAACTGAAGCATCGCCTATGGCACCTAAATCAGGTGAACCCGCAGGTTTAGACGCATTCATAGCTCCTGAGGTTCAAGAGGAAAAGTACGGTTCTTTAGGGCAACAAGCTATAACAGCTGCAGAAAGCGCTGGAAAGGGCCTTGCTGGCCCGGTAGCACCTCTATTAGAAGAAGCTGCAGGCGTTAATCCAGAAGATATTAGAGCTAGAGCAGAAGAGAACCCAGCGACAGCATTTGCAGGAGAGGCTGCAGGGTTTGTAGCTCCTGCTTTGGCATCATTTGGTTCAAGTGCTGCAGCTAAAGTAGGATTAACAGGTCTTGCAAAAGCTATTCCTACTATATCAAAGTTTACGCAATTAGGCGCTTTAGAAAAGATTAGTGCTAAATTAGCTCCCATAGCCGGTGAAACCTTAGCCTCTAAAATTGGTTCAGCCGCCGCTAAAGGTGCTATTGAGAACATGTTATTAACTGGTAGTGATGAAGTGTCCAGAATGATACTTCACGATCCAGAACAATCTGTACAAAGTGCAGTTGCTGATTTAGGACTCTCCGCTGTATTAGGGGGGGCCTTAGGCGGTGGATTAAAAGGTGCTGGTCATCTTTGGGATGCAACTGTAGGTAGCAAAGCTGCTCAATTAGCTGCTGACTTTAAAGGTCGTATTAATGAACATATCCACAATCCTGATCCTGTAGCTGCTATGGGAGAGGAACTCGCAACATTGCATAAGAATGTTACTGGGTTAGCGGATGAAGTATATGGTGCATCAGGCCTTAAAGCTAAAGATATTGAAGCTTCAGTACCTCACATGCATGAAGGTATTGTAGGACAAATTAATGAAGTTTCCGATAAAGTACAGAAAACATTAGATAAATTAAGTAAAGATGATCATGCTGGGTTGTTAGAAGATGTATTCACCAAGTACAAAGAAGCAGTAACAACTGATGAACCTGCTAAGATATTCAATGCTACGCAAGAGTTAAAACAACAACTGCAAGAGTGGGGTCGATTTAATAAGGATATAGTTCCACTTAAAGAACGACCTTTTAGAAATGCAGCTAAAGATTTAGCTGCTAATCTGAAAACAAGTTTAGAAGATACTAAGATATGGGGAAAAGCTGCAGAACGACAATCTTCAATTAATAAAGCTTTTACAGAATACTTACCTGCGCTTAGAGATTTTGAATCTACATTCATGAATAAAGTTGGTGAAGAAAAGGTTATTAATCCTGGTAAAATCAATACTTATCTGAATCAGTTAGGTAAAGCTAACGCTGAGATTAAACAGGCTAAACTACAAAACTTTATTGATGCATCAAAGAAGTATCAAAAGGTCATTTCTGACACACATATGAACTTGGGTATGGACGCTCCTGAAATTCATAGTCCTTTAAATGTGACGATGTCCTCTTTAGAAGAAAAGACTCTCGGCTCTAAACTTGCTGACATGTTCATCCAAAAAGGTTTAACTGATGTCGGTAGTGAAGCTTTAGGAGCTACTATTGGTGGAAGTATCGGTCACGCCGCAGGCATTCATAGCGGAGTAGGCGCCTTATTAGGAGCTAAAGCTTTAGGACCTTTCTTTAAATCTATATTACCCGCACTAGCTAAGGGGTTTATGGATAAACCGGCTGCCTCGATGGGCGTTAAAGCAGCCATTGATCATACAGCTGCAGTAGCTAAAGGTAATGAATTAATTAACAAAGCTACTAAGAATATCTTTAAACTCGGCGTTGCTGTATTACCAGAGCATGCTAAACCTACAGATAAAGATAGAGAAAAACTTAATAAAAATCTTAGATCTATTCAAGGCAATCCGGAGCCTATGTTTACAAAGGATGATAAATTGGCACATTATATGCCTCAACAATCATCTGCTCAAGATCAAATGTTCGGTAGTGTTATAAACTATTTAAATGGAATTAGAACAGATTTAGACCGAAAATCTCCTTTAGATAGTAAACCTGTACCATCCTCTACTCAAAAAGCTGCTTTTAATAACGCTTTAGATATAGCTCAACAACCCTTGATTGTACTCGATAAGATCAAGAATGGTACTTTAACGGCTAAAGACATCGAACATATCGGTAGTATGTATCCACAACTTTATAATGGTTTAAAAACAAAGTTAATGGAACAGATAACAGAAACCGTTAAAAAACAAGAAGTTATCCCTTATAGAACTAGAATTGGCTTATCCATGTTCTTAGCTGAACCATTAGATAGTACAATGAATCCTATGTCTATAATGGCAGCACAGACAATTCCTAAGCAAAATCAACCACAACAAGCTCAACAGCCCAAAAAAGGTACTAAATCGTCTCCAGCTCTCCAAAAGATGCCAAAATCATACCAAACGTCTAATCAAAGTGTTGAAACGAGACAACAAAGGGACAAATAGACAAGTATGAAGCCTAGACGGAGACCCCGTCGTCCTGTAGGAGGTTAATATGGCCAGAAAGAATACTTTAGTAACTCAGATAGCCGCTAATCAAAGTCTATCTAGTTCCTTTATAAGCGCACCCACTGTAGTGCGTTACCTCGATAACTGTAGTTATCAAATCAACATTAACACCACTAATTCAACTGGAACCTTTGCAGTTCAAGTCAGCAATGATTATTACGTTAATGAAGGAAATGATAGTGTTGTAGTTAATCCTGGAAACTGGACATCTTTAACCTTAGCTGGTGGCACTCCTTTTGCAAATGCAGCAAATGATACAATCGTCATCAACCTTAATCAATTACCTTTTTACGCTGTTCGTATAGCTTATACATCTACAATCGCTGGAACGGGAACTTGCTCTATCTATATTACAGATAAGCAAATCGGAGGATAATATGCAAAACTACGTTTACCCAAGTTCTAGTAATGTTACAATCACCGGTTCTACAAATGGAACTCCCATCCCAACAACAAGCATTGTAGTTGGTGGTGAAAACGCTGGTGGAAATACTGAACCTTTACAACTTGATTCAAGTGGTAACCTATTAGTAGCTGTATCTGGATCTGCATTACCTGCAGGTGCTGCAACTTCTGCTAATCAAGTTATCGAAAATGGTTATTTACTAAATATTCAAACTTATACAGGAAATACATCAACTTCTTTAGCTGAAACTGTTGTAGCTAATGGCTCCTCAGCCCCTGGTTATACCCTACAAGTCGGTATAATGAAAGGTGGAGTTACAGAACCAATTACTTCAGGTTCTGCAACCTCAGCCAATTCTATACCAGTTGTGATTGCTTCTGATCAAGCAGCTTTACCTCTTCCTACTGGAGCTGCAACTTCTGCTAATCAAACAACTGAAATTAATCTTATAACTACAAGGCTTACAGGTTCTTTAGTTCCTACAGCATTCGATGAAATTGATTTAACTTATATTGTTTCTGGAAACGGAACTGGACAAATTGGAACAGCAGTTTATAAACTAGCTTCAGTAACTGTTAAGACATTAACTTTAACTTATGATAGCTCTAATAGGTTATCTACAGTTGTAGCGAGTTAATTATGGCATTATCATTTAATTTTAATCCATTCACAGGTAACTTCGATCAGATTAGTACAGTAACTATTAATGCTACAGCAAATGGTCTAAGCATTGATTCTAATCAAGTACTATCATTAGCTTTGTCTTCTACGTCTACGACAGGCGCTCTCAGCTCTACTGATTGGAACACGTTCAACGGTAAACAAGCATCAGGTAACTATATTACCGCTTTAACTGGTGATGTTACGGCTACTGGACCTGGATCTGTAGCTGCTACATTGGCGACTGTTAATAGCAATACTGGAAGTTTTGGGTCTTCTACTTCTATTCCAAGTTTTACAGTCAATGGAAAAGGTTTAATAACTGCAGCATCTGGAAATGTTGTAATTGCTCCGGCAGGAACATTATCTGGTACAACATTAAATAGCACCGTGGTGAGTTCGAGCTTAACTTCAGTAGGAACTATTACCTCTGGGACCTGGAATGGTACAACTATTGCTATAGCTAACGGTGGAACAGGTCAGACTTCGTTAATTACTACACCAACAGCGTCGACGATTCCAGCATGGGATGCTAATAAGAACTTAAGTGCTAATAACCTGATCGAAGGATATGCTACAACTGCAACCGCAGCTGGAACCACTACTTTAACAGTTGCATCACCTTATCAACAATATTTCACAGGAACATCAACCCAAACAGTTGTACTACCTGTAACTTCAACACTAGTCTTAGGTCAACAATTCCAGATTATAAATAATAGTACAGGAACTGTAACTGTTGAATCATCCGGTGCTAACGTCATTCAAGCAATGGCAGCAAATACCCAACTAACTGTGACTGTAATTTCTACATCATTAACGACAGCTGCAGCTTGGAACGCAGTATATGTATCTGGTATAGCGGCAGTTATTAATCCGACTCAACAAAAATTTCTTTCAGGCTCAGGAACTTATACCACTCCCGCAGGTGTTCAATACATCAGAGTCCAAATGGCAGGCGGCGGCGGCGGTGGTGCAGGATCTGGAACCGCAGCTGGTAGTGCTGCAACATCTGGAGGTAACTCAACTTTTGGAACTTCGTTATTAACAGCTAATGGCGGTGCTTTCGCACCATTTGGAGGTATATCTACATCAGGTGGCGTAGGTGGAACGGCAACTCTTAATAGTCCTGCATTTGGTACAGCTACAAAAGGTGGACAAGGCGGAGGAGGTGGATTCTCTACCTCAAGTTCAGCTCCAGGAAATGGTATGGGCGGCGCCAATGCCTTTGGTGGCGGTGGAGCTTCTGGTGGATCTGTAAATAATACCGGTGGGGATTCAACAGGTAAAGATGCAGTTGCTAATACAGGTGGCGGCGGTGGCGGAGCTGGAGAATATAGTGCTATCAACTCCTACGGTGGTGGGGGTGGTGGAGCTGGAGGATACATCGATGCGATTATTCCATCTCCAAGTTCTACTTATAGTTATGCTATAGGCGCTGGTGGTAATAGCGGTGGAGCTGGAACTAATGGTAGTGCCGGCGGTAATGGTACTGCAGGTATCATAATTGTTACGGAATATTATACTAATTATCAAGTTAGTACAACTACTTCAGTTGCAGCGGGCACGTTCTTAGCAGGACCGACAAGTGGTAGTAATGGAAATCCTACCTTTAGAGCGTTACAAGCACCTACAATCCAAAAGTTTACCTCTGGATCTGGAACTTATACAACTCCGGCAGGCGCGTTATACATCAAAGTCCAAATGGTTGGCGGCGGCGGTGGTGGACAAGGATCTGGTTCGGGTGGAGGATTTAGTGGTCTTAGCGGATCTAATACGACCTTTGGAACTAACACTGCGGGACTAGGCAGCGGTGCTCCGGGCAATGGCGCTGGGGGCGCCGGTGGAACAAATACTTTTTCATTAGGTTTTGGTACATCGATTGCTGGAGGCAGCGGAGGTGGAACTGGTGCCCAATCTGCTACTAATATAGCTGTTGAAGGCTCCATGGGTGGAGGAAGTGCGTTCGGGGGGGCAGGCGGCGGTGGATCAGGCTATAGTACAACATCCGGACAAGCTGCAGCGACTAATTCAGGATCAGGCGGCGGCGGCGGCGGCGGTGCAAATGCTTCCGGTGCATATTCAGGAGCAGGCGGTGGCGCTGGTGGATACTTAGATTTTATCGTTACATCTCCAAGTTCAACCTACAGCTATGCTGTCGGAACTGGTGGAGCAGGCGGCGCTGGAGCTTCTGGTGGAGCTTCCGGTGGCGCCGGCGGTTCAGGTCTAATTATTGTTACGGAATATTATCAATAATTTTAAATAGTTAGGAATAAATATGTCAATTTTAATAGCATTTTTAGTAAGTAAATTTCAATCGTTGATCTTTAAAGCTCAACCAGCAATCGCTATAATCTCACCTATAGCGTCAAAGATTATATCTTTAGCGCCAATGCCAGTCGGGATCTTGATTGGTTATATCTTTCATGCAGAGATCAAGATTGCATTCGAAGCGATTCACGCTTTGATAAAACTAATTTCATTAATTTAAGGAGAAAACATGTCACAAAATATTAAAGCTAATAGGTCAATGCCAGTCGTAGGGTTAGGAACTTTTACACATACTGTATTAAACGCAGGTATATTCTACTGCTCTGCGCAAGCTACAGATGTACCGCCGTCTGGATTGAGCATCGTTATCAATCTAAATGGGAGTCCAGTTGCATCTACGCCTTCGTTAAATTCGAATGCTCAAACAATTGGAGTTGATGCTCATATGAACTGCGCATCGAGTGACGTTATTACAGTGGTGATCAGCTCATCAACATCGAATGATGTAAGTCTTTTAAACGCTGTCAAGACAATGATTCGCCTGGATGGCGGAGCTTTTTAAGGATTAAATATGAAGAACGTCAGCTGCAATGTACTAAGTGCGTCAGATGCTACAAGTCAAAATGGAGCTCAGATTGATTCAAATCAACTCGCAGCTGCAAGCTTTCAAGCTATATTTGGTGATAGTAGTGCTGCAGGAACTTTAAAGATTCAGATGTCGAATGATATTTTCTTAGAAAGTTATCAACCATCTAACTTTACAGTATCTAATTGGACAGACATACCAAGTGCTACATCTACTGTGACTGCAGGAGCTTCTGCAGTTATAATGTTACCTGAGATTAGTTATCGATGGATGAGAGTGGTATTTACGAGTTCTGTTGCAGGATCTACTACAATTAACGTTCAGATGTTTGCACTCGCGATTTAGTGTGATTTATGGTGGCTGGAACCTTATTCCCAATATTCTGGATTGACGCCCCAGAAATACTCTATGCGAATGTTACTCCTATACCAGGTTCTGGATCTTCTCCGTTACAGGTCGTGGCGGATAGTGGAGTAAGAGTTGCATATGGAGTTCAATGGATTGATACGACAGGGGATTACATAGGTGTTTACACAGGTTCTAGTGGTAATGAAGTTTTAAGAACTATAATTGGTGGTGGGGTAGTATCTGCAACTCCTGTGGTTATAAGTGCTCATAGTCGAGTTTCTTTACGATCTATGACTTCAACTGCTATCACTAATGGACAACTAATTATCACGTTTTTAGGTCAGGGGTTAAGCTAATGGCAACTACCACCATCAAGGACGGCTTTAATGGCGGTTCTGATAATCAGTTAAAGGTTAACTCTGATGGATCGATTAACGTCAACACGTCTGGTGGCGGTGGTGGATCGAATGTTAATTTAATTAGTGTCGGTGGCGCTAGTATAAACTTAGGCCAAACAACTGAAGCAAATTCGTTGCCGGTGGTTATTGCAAGTGATCAATCTCCTATAACCGTTATATCTTCAGGTAGTTCGACCGTTTCAGGCACAGTGACGTCGAATACGGCAGGATTAAATGCTTTTCAGACAAGTCAGTATATAATAGGCCTAACTTCGGTTCACTTAGCTCCTACCCCGCTAACTAATAGAAGTTCTATTAGTTTAGCAGTAGAAGCAGATCCAAATGTTGCTGTCTATATTGGTAATTCAAGTGCAGTAACAGTATCAACTGGCTATCCACTTTACAACGGAAGTACAATACAATTAGATTTAACACCTACAGGTAATATTTGGGCTATTACAGCAACTGCTGGTCAAACCATAGCAGTACTGGAGATAGCATAAATGGCAAGAATTGGTACCAGTTCAACTGGCGGTAATGTTAACATTCAGGATACGAATGGCAATCCACTTAACAGTGTTAATGGCGCCTTAAATGTTAATATTGAAGGTGTTAATCCTAATCAGAACTCAGTTTTGATATATAATGCTGAGTCCGCAGTTGCAGTAGGCGTCACGACTACAGTAGCAACCTATACAGCACCTGCTTCCCCTACAGTTGCGTGTTTATTGTTAGTATCAGTAGGTGGTACAAATGTTGCACAGTGGACGATTACAAATAGTAGCAGTGGGATTTATGACCAGAACTACACATCAGCTGCGCAACTAAACGAAGTTTTTACGTTTGAAACAGGATCGTCTATAGTCCCTGGTCAAATAATAGGTGCAGGAAACACTATAACGGTGTCTGTAAAACAAGTCGGGACTGGTCCCGGAAATTTTAACGCTCGAGTACAAATATTGGAGATAGGTTAATATGTTAGAACAAAAGAAATTAAAAGCGGAGCTTTTAAGAGTCCAAGCTGCTAAGGCAGAAATGGAATACATCATGGAACAGAGGATGGAAGAAATACGACGGCTAGAAGAGGCCGTTAAGAAACAAGAACTTGCAGAATCTTCACTGCAGGAAAAACTAAATGCCTTAGTAGGAGGATAAACTAATGAGCGATTTTAACAGTTCCTTACCGGTCAGGACCGAAAACCCCGGTGACGTAATCGTCAAACTATCAGACGCAACTACGCCAAGTCAACAACAGGCCGTTAACGCGGCCGGATCCGCCCAGATTGCCGGGCAAGGTATAGCTGGCACCCCCGCCGGCGGAGTGGTATCCGTTCAAGGTGTTAGTGGCGGAACGCCACTACCCATTAGCGGGAGTATCACAGTAACAGATCCAGCGGAAGGTCCTGTCGGATCACCCCCGCCTTCTGACGCTATGTATATTGGAGCATTGGTTTCGACTGCTGCCCCTTCATTTAGCTCAGGAAACATGGAGTCTCTATCGTTAACGTTAGCTGGAGCCGTACGAGTAGATGGGTCAGCAGTGACTCAACCTATCAGTGCTGCAAGCTTACCGCTACCAACTGGAGCAGCTACTAATTCTGAATTGATTACGATTAATTCTACTTTAGGATCGCCATTCCAAGCTGGCGGAAGCATCGGAAATACTGCATTTGGTATTTCTGGTTCTTTGCCCGCTGGTAGTAATGTTATCGGTGCAGTAACTCAATCAGGTGGACCTTGGACTGACAACTTGACTGAAGTTGGTGGTTCTGCCATCTCTTTGGGTCAAAAAACGATGGCAGCATCTTTGCCTGTTGTTATCGCTTCTGATCAATCGATTCTATTGACAAGTGATAAAGCTGATGGACCAGCGGCTCCGGGAGCAGCTTCCAGCTTCTCTCTATTATCTGGGGCTATTTATAACAGCTCGCCAATCAGTTTAACGAACGGTCAGCAAGCTTCGTTGCAATCGGATTCAGCTGGACGTTTATTGGTTGATGGGTCACAAGTGACTCAGCCAGTCAGTGGAACAATTACAGCAAATCAAGGTGGCGCACCTTGGAGCCAGAATATCACTCAGATTTCTGGAGCTTCTCCAAGTGCTTCGAACAGTTTACCAGTTGAGATCTCATTAGGATCTTCATTTATAAGCTCTTCAAACCCACTGCCTGTTATTCTTGATCCAGCCGGTGCTGGAACTCCGGTCATGGATTTTAAAGATGCTAGTGCGATTGCTGCTGGATCTTCTGATAATCATGACTATACAGTTACAACAGGAAAAACTCTGCACTTACAGCAGATTGAATCTTCTGCTGCTGGAAAAGCAAAGATGACTCTGGAAATTGAAACTGGCGTTGGAACAAGTGTATTTACGTCTATGGCAGTTCAATTTAACTCTACTGCAACTCCTGATATGAGTTTGATTATTCAATCTCCTATGTTAGTAGCTGCTGGAGTTAGAGTCCGCGTTGTAATGTTAAATAGAGATCTTCAAGCTGATGATCTATATAGTTCAATAATTGGATTTGAAATCTAATAGGTGATGTATGGCAGATATAAATTCTAGGTTACCAACACAAGATCAGGCAGATGGAACATCTGGGTCTGCCATACCTACCGAAGCTATATTGGTTGGAGGTTCAGACGGAACTAACCTCCAACCTATTTCTACTACATCAACTGGGGTAGTTAATACTAAAGATCAATCTGACGGACCTGTAACTCCTGGCACTGTATCAAGTTTTTCACAACTTATAGGTGGTCAATATAATAGCACACAATCTGCTCTTACAACTGGTCAACAAGCGGCTTTACAATCAGATGTTCGTGGAAATTTATTAATAGGTTCAGGTTCTGTTGCAATATCTGGTTCTATTGCAGGAAATGGTAATATATTACTAATCCCCAATGGTGGTATAACAAATATTAATTCTTATTCTGGGATACTAATAGAAATAAGTGGAACTTGGAGTTCAACTTTAACTCTTACAGGTTCAAATAGTGGTAGTTCATTTTTTACAATTGATGTAATAAATTTATCTAACCCAAATAATGGACCACAATCAACAATTACATCAAATGGATTATACTATGCACCGATCGGAGCTACAAATATAGCCTTAACGTCTTCATCATATGTTTCCGGTACGGTACTTTGTTATGCTCAATTACGATCAATTCCTCCAGCAATACTTAATGCACCATTTAAAACAGACGTGTCTACAACTGGAACTTTAGGCGCATTAAATGCCACTCTACAGTTACCTATAACTGACGTATCATCCGCATATGCATTAATCTCAGGAACATGGGCAGGTACTATTCAGTTTCAAGGTAGTGTTAATGGTAGTTCGTACGTTCCATTGGAAGCAGTCCAGGGGGGACCTACAAATGCTTATACTACTGCTGGGTTTACTACAAATGGTGGCGTAAGACTTGCATTACCTGCTGGTTTTACAAACATCCAAGCTATAATGACAGCGTATACGTCCGGTACGGCTACTGTTGTTATAAATACTTCATCTGGAGTGTCAAATATTGAAGCGATTCAGCTTAATGCTGCTAATTTAAAAACCACAGCTTATACTGTTGACGGCTCCGGAAATGCCATCAATTCAATAAATTCGCAACTAGAAACTGCTGATATTATTAACACATCTATATCAAGCGGTAGTATCACTGTTGGCACTACAGCTGTTGCAGCTAGAGTGGGTGCCTCTAACCTAACAAGTAGAAAACAACTTATGATAGCTCCCGTTACCTATACAATTTATATAGGCGCTACTTCTGGGGTCACTACAGCTACCGGCATTCCAATATATCCAGGTCAAGTTGTGGCGTTTGCGTATGGCGCTAGTGTTACTCCGTATTTAATAGCTGCAACTTCTGGCACTGTAAACGTATTCGAAGGAGCTTAATATGGCACAAAATGGATACTTTTCTTCATACAGTCCCCCAACAACAGCTACTAACTACACGGTTACTAGTACTTCAGCTCAGACTTTAACTACTGGTGGAGTTGTTATTGCAACGGTCACGCCTGTAGCCGGAACCTATCTAGTTGTAGCAAGCTGTAGTTTAACAGCTTCAAGTGCGGCAGGTAACGTTGCCACGGTTGGTATATTATACAATGGGACGTATCAGACTGGCAGCTTGCATACAGCCACGCCTCAAAGCACAAATACGAGTATTATTTATTCTAACGGCTTTCAAGCCATGACAATTGCAACAAATTGTATCTTGACTGTTAATGGTTCTATAGCCGTTACCTTAGCAGGTTATACGAATACTGGCACCGTAACAGTTAACCCTTTAGTAATGAATTTAGTGAGGATAGCATAATGACTAATGATCAAATCATTGCAGCAATTACAACAGCTTTACAGACTCAAGATGTAAACGGCGAATACGCTAATGTTATTTTGTTGATGCAGGCGTCTATAATAAATAGCTTAGGTAGTATGCCGCCTGATCAACTGGCTAATATTTGCACACTTTTAAACATCAACACGAGTGGTTCTTAATATGAAAAATTTACGTAAACTTATAGCATTTATAAAACGAACCTTTGTCGCCGAATGCCCAAAGTGCCATAAGCATTTCTACGGTACAGAGAAACATTATCATCAAATAAAAATTAATAATAAACACTACCGAATAATATGTGGTAGATGCCAGGAGGAACATCAAATTGTAAAGTAAAACAGTTTATGTTATAAACTATGGATCATTTAGACAGAATACACGACAAAATAACCAAGATAGAAGTAACCTTAGGCCAGCAGCACCAAGAACTTAAAGACCACATCCGCAGAACGGCATTGCTTGAGATACAAACTGAGCAATTTAAAAAATTAGTATATAAAATGGATGGTGGGGTTAAAGTCTTATTCGCTCTTCTCACCATCATCGAGATTATCTCGAAGCTCTGGCATTAGTATAATTCCAGATTTTTCAGGTTTTGGATTAAGCTTACAAGCACCACAACTACAACACTTTAGATACAGTGGATTAGTTGGATGCTCATACATCAAAGCTGCATGACATTCAAAACAAACCATCTCTAGATAGGTTGGTTCAATGGGCGATTCTTTAGCTTTTCGTTCCATATCTTTGAATCCTCCTCCACATTTGGATTGTAGCTTTTAAACGACTGTAAATGTCCAAATACAAGGTGACAGTCTCTCCCAGAGTGCTCACATAAAGTAATTAAATTGTTAAGATCTAATTCTAACTCTGGATGGCTATGAAATGGCTTTTTATGGTGTACTTGTAATTTATCCTTACCACCGCAAACTGCGCAAACACCGTAACTATTAAGGTGTTCTTTACGCACAGTGTGCCAATGGTTTGATCTGATATTCGTTACAGTAGTCTTTCCTTTTACAACGTCGTGAATATGTCTTAATAGCCTGTGTATCATATGTCAATCCAATATGTTGCATAGGGATTACTATAACTGGGCAAATAATATTGTGCTGCCACAGCTTTCATAACCTCAGGGGTTCCGTATATTTTAGTTTGTCGCCAATGCCAAAATTTACCTGATAAATTAGCAATCCAAGATTTACGTTTTGTAGCCTGCCATTGTAACCAATTTAAACGTCTAGAATCAGTATCTGAAATTGGACTACCAATACATGATGTCCCAATAACTAAGGCATTATATATGGCAAATGGAAACATCAAGAATGATGGTACACCGCGGGCTAATAAATAAGCGTAAACAAGTTGTGGATAGCGCCACATAGGAAAGACTAAGTGAAAATTGACAGCAATATCAAATTCTGCATAGCCGGCAAGTACACCGATGTGGTTATCGATTACATCTGGAGATGGATCACCTGGTGCTCTATGTAAACAATGATCTGTCCCAATACAAGATGATATAAGCTGAGCGTAACGAGTGATGTCTTCATCTGTTAAACCCTCATTACGGTGTAGCATTATATAATATTCAGAGGTAAACATAGTTCCATTATCAGAACCACGAAGAGTTCCCGGAGTGATAGGTCTTGGAGCCAATAACCCATTACCATCTATAAATGGTTGAAAGTCACTCTTAATATTCATGCCACACCAGTGAGAAATAGCGCTCTTTCAGCTTCTCTACGTCTAGTCAAACCTTCAGATACCTTACCTCCCGCTTGATTCCACATTAGGAATCGTTCCGCAGCTATTTCAAAGTTACCTAAATTAATTTGCTTTAATAAACCAGAACCATTGAAGTTACCTAAGCCAATATTATAAGCTAGAGATACTAATGCAGAGAACTGATTTTCATTAACATCTACGTCTAGTCGATCAGATACGCCCTCTTCGAATCGACCTAAATCTTGTCTTAGCTGATTGTCAGCTTGCTCTCGAGTCCATATTAGGTCTGGTTTAACTTCTGGACCTGTATGTCCCCAGCCTATAGTCCATATACCGACTATATCTTGGTAAGATTTTAACTTGCAGCTTTCAAACTCTTTTATTAAATCTAAACCTAATTCATTGATCTTCATAACTACTCCAAAAAGATAAAGCCTTCCTTGGCATCATCTTAAATTATCGTTGAACCATATCTGTAGTTTCGTTGAATTTTTTACATAATGTTTTTTCTGGATGTTCACTACAAATCTCTGAGATCTGATCTAAAACATCTTTTGTCATAGATGATTGGGGAACTGCTTCTCCTACCCGGGTACTTGGTAATACTACGGGTAAACTCTCTAGTTCGTTGAATAAGAATCCTACTACATATTCATGAGGAACTGCTAATCCAAAGCCTAAATCGCTTGATCCGGCAAAGATAACTGCGCTAATTTTATTATCTTCTCCGTAAACGGCAGACCCTGAAGATCCAGGTTGAATTAGAGCGGATACTTGGATAGCATCATAAGTTTGAATAATCGGCATAAGGCCCATAATCGCACATAAGAAAGCGGATTCGGGATTAGACATGTCTGCAGCAGAACATGCTCTTGTTCCAATTACTACACTCACGACTCGTTTTGAAGAAAAATGTCCTCGGGTAATAATCGTTGGCGAAAGGTGGGGATGCCCGGATACGGTAACTACATCGAACATCTCAGGTGCTTCTGGCGAAATCTTAGCAATCGGCCCTGCATTACCTGAAGCTTCAATAAGACATAAATCATGTCTTTTTGATACCTTAAACGCAGATACTACGAATTTTTGACCGCTAATATTCTTAATTAATCCACCTGCTTTTACTACACCACAGACGTGGGCGTTGGTGAGGATATAGGAATTTTGATCGGTGGTGGCTACAATGGTGCCGCTTCCACCTGAATTTTCCATTAAATTGGTGATCATAACAGTAGAACGAGGGATAAACTTGTCAGGACTTGTACTACAAGCCATCAGACTTAACATTGATAGAACGATAATAATTTTATTCATGCTTTTTCTCCTATTCTAATAATACAGGTTCTGCACCATAAATGTCACGAATTATTTTACATTGTTCTTTAAAATGTGACTTTAACCATTTATGATCATTATTCAGAAATATGATAACTTTACAGCTTTCCTTACCTTTAAATTTACGAATACCCCTACCAATTTGTTGAATTAGCTGATTTTTAGACTTACCTAAACCAGCGATAATAATAAATTCGGAAGGTTTTGTATCAACACCTTCACCAACTACCCCCGTGGTGCCTACTATAGCTTTTAATTTACCTTCATTGAAGAACCGGATAATATCTTCTGAGTCGTCTGATTCGCCATTCGCGAATTGCAAACGAGCTAGCTCACTAATTATCTCCCCGTGCTTTATTTCCTTAACTAATACAAGAGTAGAGATACCGTTAGAACTAAGAGACTGCACAATGCTAGCAACAGTATCGTTAAGACGGTTATTATTAACCACAAGGGTGTTGTATACTTTAGCCCACGGAAGCCCTTCGTATTGTCCACGACTAACTTTAGATAATGACGACGTATCATAATAATAAAACTCCACAGGAACTATATAACCTTTTTCAACTGCTTTGTGGTAATCAATAGAATATATTAACTGACCTGCAATACTCTCTAATAGGATATTTTCTTCTTCTCTTGATCTAAAGGCAGTACCAGTAAAAAAGAATCGATAATAGATATTTTTCCAAGATGTCTTATTCAATAAGCGATAAGTTTTAGATGCGGAGTGATGTGCTTCATCTATAATCAACATATCGTAATTATTAGCTTTTTTAAGTTTAGATGAATCTATATTCTCTATAGTTATATTATCTAATTTACCGAAGATGTTAATAAAAGACTCTGTAAGTTGTTTCTTAAGGGTTAGATTTGGAACTACTATAAGTGTGCGAACTTGCAAGGCATTTACTAATAATGCCATTGATATACTCTTGCCAAAGCCTGTTACAGCGCTAATTGTTCCCCTATGAAACTTGACAGCCGAATCTACGATTTCTAATTGTTCAGGATAAGGCTCATAGTCAAACTTAGCCTTAAACATACCAGGTTTAGATATAGGCTGTTTGCGGGTATCAAGAGTAGCATAGTCGAAGTTGGATAGGTATCGGTGTACATAAGGCAGTAAACCTGTGCTAAAGGTACCTTTCTTCGTCAATAGGTACCGTTTCTCTGAATGCATACCACCATAGGGGGTGTATTTAGGTGGAAGTTTATACGAAAGTATCTCTTGTAGAGCTTTAGTCTGCTCTATAGATAACCCTTCAACCTTAGATTCACTGTTGCCTACCTCTAGTTTAATCATATTAGTATAAATCGGTGGGGCCACCATGTCTAATTGCTAGTAATACTATGAAAAATGATAATATCGTTATTATCACACCTATCCACATAAAATATCTTCTACCCATAATTACTCCTACCAATAGTATAAGATAAACTTATAAAATCGCCAAGAAAATATTTATTTTATTACACTATTGCTTTTTCTTTAAAAATATGATAATCCTGTAGATATACAGATTATCTATTCAAATTCACTACTTACATCTTAACTAAATAAAGGGGTTAACACCCCTTTAAAACCCCGAAAATTCTAACGAATTTTATGTTAC
>Ga0265327_10001630_pt1 | contig 27046 bp, 19 predicted proteins | sample 41621metaG_FD_202089 | JGI IMG/M metagenome (GOLD analysis project Ga0265327, IMG submission 202089) | Rhizosphere microbial communities from Carex aquatilis grown in University of Washington, Seatle, WA, United States - 4-16-21 metaG | ecosystem: Host-associated > Plants > Roots > Rhizosphere...
AATAACGATTATTCCCATTACTACTGAAATTTTTCCGATATCATTAATTTTTCTGTACAATAAAATCGTGATCATAATCACTAAACTTCCTGAAATCAATTTTTGCATCATCGCATCTAGAGGAACCAAATAGGTGAGATATTGTGCAAAACCAATTGCCCCAGATGCAATTACTAATGGAGCTTGAAAAGTAGTTTGCCAGATGTATAAAAATGAAAGCAATCGCCCCCATTTTTCTTTTCCAAAAAGTTGTTGAAGGAAAACATAACTGCCACCCGCTTCAGGCCATTTTGCTCCAAGTTCAGCCCATACAAACCCATCCATAAATGCGAGTAACGAACCAAGCAACCATGCTAGAATACATTGTGGTCCACTCATGGCGCCAATGATATAAGGAATGGTAATGAACGGCCCGATGCCCACCATGTCGATCATATTAATTGCCACAGCCTGACGTAAATTTAAACCACGTAAAAGTTTACTCATGTTTGCTTCAGTGAATATAGAGCACAATGATAGTTGATCACAACAACTATTTTATTTCGGGTATTACGACTTGATTTTTAGTTTTTGATTTACCAGCACATTGGCTAAAACCAATGCGATGATCATGATAAATGCTCCCATGATATACGGTGAATGATAATTTAACCCATACAATAACCCACCAATGGCAGGACCAACTACTCTAGCCAATGAGCCAAAAGATTGATTTAATCCTAGCACACGACCTTGTTCTTTTTTATCAGCAACTTGTGAAAGTAGTGATGTAATGCTTGGCATCATACATCCATTTGCTATGGCAATACATGCTAATCCAATCATGTTCACCAATAGAAAAAATTCTTTAGGAGCAAATGGAAGCATCACCAATCCAATTGCCATGAAAACATTTCCTGCCAACAACAATTTTCTTTCTCCAAATTTTTTATTTAAGCGGCCAACTAAACCACCTTGTATAATTGCTCCTAATATTCCAATATACATAAACATATAGCCAATCTCTTTTACATCAAGTCCATATTGTTCTCTCCACAATAAAGCACCAGTCATTTGCATCATACTAAAGGCTGTGATGAAAATAAAATTGATGGTAAACAATTCGCTAATTACAGGTTTTTTGAGTTCCATCGCTAAATCAGTGATAGGTCGGAACGTAAATTTTTTCAACTTATTTTTTTCTTTCAACGATTCAGGTAACGAAAAATAGGCCATAATCAGGTTGATAAAACTGAGTGATGCAGCAACATATCCAACCATATCAATTCCATAATTTCCTTTCAAGAAACCACCAACAGGTGGACCGAAAATAAATCCCAATCCAAATGCAGCACCAATCATTCCCATATTTTTTGCACGATTTTCAGGAGTGGTGATATCAGCGATATAGGCTTGTGCAGCAGAGATATTTGCAGAACCAATTCCTGCAAGAATTCTGGATAACATCACAATCAATAAAGTGTTTGAATGAGCAAATAATAGATAAGCTAATCCGGTTATCGTGATGCTAAAAAGTATCACTGGCCTTCGTCCGATTCGATCACTTAACGTTCCCCATAAGGGTGCAAATAAAAAGGTCATTAGCGAATAAGCACTTGCCAATAAACCTGTTTCAAGATCGGTTGCACCAAGTTCCTTTGAAAAAGTTGGTAGAATGGGAATAATCAATCCAAAGCCAAGTAAGTCAATAAAGATGGTTGTGAATAGGACGGTGAGTGGTGATCTTTTCATGTAAGCAAATATATATTTTAGCTACAATTGCCGAGGAAAATTTGAAATTTAATTTGAGCATACTTTCACTTTGCAACGAAAGCTTAACTTCGCGGTATCATGAGCAATTATTTAAAAACTGATTTGAAAGATACGATATGTGCCCTTGCAACCTCAGGAGGAGTGTCGGCCATAGGTGTGATAAGGGTTAGCGGAGAACAGGCCATTGCCATCGTGAATCAGATTTTTAAGGGAAAAGATTTAGAAAAAGTTCAAACACATACTGTTCATCTTGGTAAAATTGTGGATGGGGAAGAAGTGAAAGATGAAGTATTGGCAACCATTTTTATCTCACCAAAATCTTATACTGGTGAAAATTCTGTAGAAATCAGTTGTCATGGTTCACCATTTATTCAGCAACAAATTCTAGAAGTGTTAATCAAAAATGGAGCACGTTTAGCCAAGCCTGGAGAATTTACCCTGCGTGCTTTTTTAAATAAGAAACTGGACCTTTCACAAGCAGAAGCTGTTGCTGATTTGATTGCTTCAGATAGTTCAGAAACGCACAAAGCCGCTATGAATCAGATGCGCGGAGGATTCTCTCAACAAATCAATGCATTAAAAGAAAAGCTCATCAACTTCGCTTCACTCATCGAATTGGAATTGGATTTTGCAGAAGAAGATGTAGAATTTGCTAGTAAAGCAGAGTTGAAAAAGTTAGTTGAGCATATTCAATCATTGATCCATTCACTCATTCACTCATTCAAATACGGCAACGTAATCAAGAATGGAATTCCAACAGTGATTGCCGGAAAACCCAATGCCGGGAAATCAACTTTGCTCAATGCTTTATTAAAAGAAGAACGAGCCATTGTGAGTGAAATTGCCGGAACCACACGTGATACCATTGAAGAAGCATTGACCATTGATGGTGTGAATTTCAGGCTCACCGATACAGCAGGAATCAGAAAGTCGATAGATGAAATTGAGAATTTGGGAATCGAAAAAACTTTTGAAAAAATCAGCAAGGCCACCATTGTGTTGTATTTATTTGATGCATCAAAAACAACGGCAGAAGAATTAGAAAAAGAGTTAAAAGAATTTGAATTGCACGATGCCATCATCATTCCCATCGGAAATAAAATTGATTTACTTTCGAGTCCTCCCAATCAACCAATCAACCAATCAACCAATCAACCGATATACATCTCCTCATTAAAAAAAGAAAACATCCATTCCATTGTTGAAGAGTTGAGAAAAGTTTTACGTGAACAAAAAGTAAATGATGATGTGGTGATTACTAATATTCGTCATTACGAAGCATTAAAAAATACAGCCGAATCATTGCAAAGTGTGATAGTTGCTATTGATGGACATTTTAGCGGTGAGATGCTTTCTATCGATATTCGCAAAGCTATTTTTCACCTTTCTGAAATTACCGGAGACATTACTACCGAAGATTTATTGGATAATATCTTCTCGAAGTTTTGCATTGGAAAATAAATAATTTTTACGTCAGCTATTTAGCTTCATATTTTTGCACTTCATCATGGAAGAATTCCAGTTTCACTCCTGCCTTGCTGAGCATTTCTTCACTCTCACCACCCGCATGGTATTTACGTTCGCATACCACTCTCTTTATTCCGCAATTGATAATGAGCATGGCACATACACGGCAGGGAGTCATTCGACAATACAGTGTTGCCCCATCTAAAGCCACTCCATTTTTTGCAGCTTGGCAAATGGCATTTTGTTCAGCATGAACGGTGCGTACACAATGTTCGGTAATGGTATCATCTTCATGAATCATTTTTTTCATTTGATGTCCCACTTCATCGCAGTGAGGCAATCCAACCGGAGAGCCAACATAACCTGTTACCAGCAATTGGTTGTCTCTGGCAATCACACATCCGCTTCTTCCGCGTCCGCAAGTAGCACGTTTGCTGATGGCTTCCATCACTTCCATAAAGTATTCGTCCCAGGTTGGGCGAACATATTTTTCTTCTGTTGTTGTGGTCATTGTGTAAGTGGTTTTTCGATTGCTTGATTCACTTGAGCATAAAGCTCTTCAAATGTTCCATTATTGGTAAAATGAAAATCGGCCATTTTCATACAGGCACTCAAATTTTGTTTATTTGGATCTGTTGAGGTCATTTCTCTTTCTTCATTTTCGGAGAATGTTTCAAAAGAAATCTGATCAGTTTCTGAAGCTCTTTTTACAACACGTTCATAGCGAATAGGTCTATCGGTGTCAACAGAAAATAAAGTGAAATTACCTTTTGCTTTCAATGCAGTGACTTCTCCAATGGTTCTTAAACTTTCGATAATGCAATTAGAGCCACTTTCAAGAGCTTCTTGGTACAACTCTTCGGCAATAAAACTCGGACTATTTTGAGCTCTCAACTCATTAGCGGTATGGGTGAGCGTATCACGATTCACTTCTTTACCCTGAGATTTAAGCACCTTCATCAAGTAACCACGTACCGAGAAATGTTTGAAACCGTGGTGGGTTGTAAGATAATCAACAATGGTACCTTTGCCGGCACCCAATGTTCCTGTTATACCAATGATTTTCAATAGCTGATTTTTCTGTGAAAGTAATTAGCGGAAATCAATTAGGCAAAAACTGTGAATAAAATTTAGAAGGAGAATTAGAGTTTCAATATGTGTCAATAAAAAAAGCCACCGGACATGGTGGCTTTTTTTTATTTCGCTCCCCAACCTGGACTCGAACCAGGGACCTAGTGATTAACAGTCACTCGCTCTAACCAGCTGAGCTATTGAGGAGTTTTCCCAAAGGGGACGCAATATTAGTTTATGATGATTAATTATACAATATTTGCATCGTTTTTTTAAAAATAAATATACTATGAGTTTATTAATAGTTGGTAGTGTGGCATTTGATGCTATTGAAACACCTTTCGGTAAAACAGATAAAATTGTAGGTGGTGCAGCTTCTTATATTGCGCTTGCCGCAAGTAATTTTACTAAAGAATCTAAGCTAGTCGCAGTTGTTGGGGAAGATTTTCCCGCAGAATTTATTTCAGACTTGAAAAAAAGAGGAGTTGCAATAGAAGGTCTCCAAATCAAAAAAGGAGAGAAATCCTTTTTTTGGAGTGGGAAATATCATACAGATATGAATACCCGCGATACACTTGTAACTGAATTGAATGTACTTGAAGATTTTGACCCAATCATCCCTGAATCTTATCAGGATTGTGAATATTTGATGCTTGGGAACTTGAGCCCTAAAGTTCAACAAACAGTGATCGAGCGTTTAAGAAACCGCCCAAAGCTGATTGTAATGGATACCATGAATTTTTGGATGGAAGTAGCTTTGGATGATCTGAAACAAACTCTAAAAATGGTGGATGTTTTAAGTATCAATGATGAAGAAGCTCGTTTACTTTCTGGAGAGTATTCATTGGTAAAGGCTGCATTAAAAATTCAACAAATGGGACCAAAATTTCTTATTATTAAAAAAGGAGAAAATGGAGCATTATTATTTCATGGGAAAGAAGTGTTTTTTGCACCTGCGTTACCACTTGAAGAAGTATTTGATCCAACAGGAGCAGGAGATACATTTGCTGGAGGATTTATAGGTTATATTGCAAAAACAGGAGATTTTTCATTTGAGAATATGAAGAATGCAATTATTTACGGATCGGCAATGGCTTCGTTTTGCGTAGAGAAGTTTGGAACAGAAAGGCTTACAAATTTGAAAGAAGACGAAATGCAAAGCAGAATCAGTGTTTTTAAGAACCTTGTAAAATTTAATTTAGCATCTGTATAATGATTTATGTCATTTTGGTGTATCATATCGAGTATTAATTTCGCAACTTATAATTAACTATTTTTTTAGATAAAATATATGTCAAACAACGCAACAGTAAAACACAGCAGCGAAAATCCATTTGAATCAATGATGTCAAGATTTGATGAAGCTGCAAGAATCATCGGACTTGATGAAGGTTCGTATAATGTATTAAAATCGCCTCAAAAAACAGTTATCGTATCAATTCCGGTAACAATGGATGATGGAAAAGTGAGAGTTTTTGAAGGTTTTCGTGTAGTTCACAATGCTAATCTTGGTCCATCTAAAGGAGGTATCCGTTATTCAATGGATGTTAACCTTGATGAAGTAAAAGCCCTAGCAGCATGGATGACTTGGAAATGTGCAGTGGTTGGAATTCCTTATGGTGGAGCAAAAGGAGGCATAAAATGTAATCCGCGTGAATTATCAAAAGGTGAATTGGAAAGATTGACTCGTTCATACACTGACTTGATGGTAAATGTTTTTGGTCCTGATAAAGATATTCCAGCACCCGATATGGGAACTGGTCAACAAGAAATGGCATGGATTATGGATGAATATTCAAAATTGGTAGGACATTCATCACCTGCAGTTGTTACTGGAAAACCACTTGTATTAGGAGGTTCTCTAGGTCGTGTAGAAGCTACAGGAAGAGGTGTGATGGTATCCACTCGTTCAGCATTATCTAAGCTTGGAATCAATCCTGTAGGAACAACATGTGCTGTTCAAGGATTTGGAAATGTTGGTTCCATCTCAGCAAAATTATTACAAATGCAAGGAATGAAAGTGTTAGCTATTTCTGATGTAACAGGTGGATATTATAATCCAGACGGGATCAATGTTGAAGAAGCAATCGCATTTAAAGATAACAACAACGGAACACTTGAAGGATATAAAGGTGGAAAGAAAATCACCAATGAAGAAGTATTAGAGCTTGATGTTACAGTTCTTGTTCCGGCAGCTATGGAAGATCAGATCAATAACGAAAATGCTGATAAAATCAAAGCTAAATTGATTGTTGAAGGTGCTAACGGACCAACATCTGCAAGTGCTGATGAGATCCTGAATAAAAAGGGAATCATGATTATTCCTGATATTTTGGCTAATGCAGGTGGTGTTACTGTTTCTTATTTCGAATGGGTTCAAAATCGTTTGGGATATTTCTGGACAGAAGAACGTGTTTATCGTAGAGCCGACAGAGTGATGAAACAATCTTTCGAGAATGTTTATCAAGCTTCACAAAAATATAAAGTAAGCATGAGAATTGCAGCTTATATCGTTTCCATTGGAAGAGTTGCCGAAGTTGAAAAACTAAGAGGGAAATTCGGGATATAAAAATAAATTATATTCGCAGAATAAATTCAAGGGGGCAATTTATTGTCCCCTTTTTTTAAATACATTTTAAAACAATTATCCATGTTACACAAAGAAGGACAAGCCTCAATTCTGATTACTTTAGTTTTTTTATTCCTGTTGAATTCAGGAGTCTATTTTCTATTTCCCCAAAATGAAGTGATCAAAGATATTTTCATCCTATTATCTATTGCATTTCTAATCATCATTCTTCAGTTTTTCAGAAATCCTTCTGTTGCAATTGAAAAAAATGAACACCATGTATTGTCTCCGGCAGATGGAAAAGTTGTTGTGATTGAAGAAGTGGAAGAGACAGAATTTTTTCATGAAAAAAGGATTCAGGTTTCAGTATTTATGTCGCCATTCAATGTGCATGTAAATAGAAATCCCATTAGTGGTGTGGTAAAATATTTTAAATACCATAAAGGAAAATATTTAGTTGCCTGGCATCCGAAATCGTCAACAGAAAACGAACGCACAACAACTGTGATAGAGAATAAAAATAAGATTCAAATACTTTTCAGACAAATTGCAGGAGCATTGGCAAAACGAATTGTATGGTATGTTAAAGAAGGACAAACCGTGCAGCAAGGAGAAGAAATGGGATTTATTAAATTTGGTTCAAGAGTAGATGTATTCTTACCAATAGGCACTAAAATTACCGTTGAATTGAATCAGGTTGTAAAAGGTGGTAAAACAATTTTAGCTGAGATATAATAGGCGACCATTGAAAATTTAAACAGCCCACGATTTAAATCGTAGGCTGTAATAAAATCAAGATTTAAAATTCAAAGGAATAATCAGTTTTACCGAAAAATTTCTTCCCATATTATAAATGCCATATCCGCCATTTGGAGCAGGAACAGTATATCCAGAAGGTGTTTGCGATACAAAATATTTCAGCCTGCTCATGTTTGATTGGTATGCAACATCGGTAATATTATTACACAGTAAATTTATTTTGCATAAAACTTTTCCTGAGCGATTAGTAATCTCTCCACCAAAACCCACGTTAAATAAAGTGTAAGATGGCGTCACAGTTTCGGTATTGTAAGCTAAAAATGCACGGTTTTGTTCTGCAAAATATTCCATTTCTACTTTAGCAAACATCGAAGAGAAAAAAGTAAATTTCTTTTTGATATCAGCACGTAGTTCAGAGCGTGTGTGAAGGGGTGGAATATAGGGAAGATATTTTGAACTGTCATTTGTCGCTCCTTTATTCACAGCATAAACAATCGAAATAGAATTTTCAAAATGCAACCAATCCAAAGGGTGTGGGTGAATATCTATATTGGCTTCTCCTCCAAATAAATTTGCATTTGCCTGTTGAAATTTGAAAGTTTGATTTCCGGGAATGATTACAGAATCTTGTCCATGTGTATTTAAAACTTTTTCATTAAAGATATAATTACTGATATCGTTATTGAAGAATTCTACTCCGCCTGAAATATGTTTAGTTGAAAACAATATCCCAATATCTTCTTGCAAACTGAACTCAGGTAAAAAATTTGGATTGCCAATCTGATATAAATTTGTACCCGGATGAACACCGTTTGCCGATATTTCTGAAATATTCGGAGCTCTGAAACCTCTTCCAATATTTGCTTTCACAATAAAATTTTCATTGATGCTGTATGTTACACCAACACTTCCTGATGCTCCCGAAAATGTGTGATTAAATTTAGTGAATGGATGATTTGCTCCGGCAGTATCTGTTGTCATCATATCAAAACCTGTTTGAGGATTTGTTATTGTGTACATTTCATCATTGCTGAAAAATCGTGTATCATATCTCACACCGGCAGCTACATCTAATTTATCAAAAGTTTTCTTTACGAAAGCAAACGGACCAATATCAAATTGTGAATAATCTGGAATAATAAATTCAGTTCCTTTATTCGCATTCATCTGATACATTCCATTTATTCCAACTGTAGTTTCCCAACCACGAATTTCCGGCAGATAATATTTTAAATCGTAAGTGATGGTTTTTAAATCGAGGTAAAGCCCCGCAATGTCGGCATTTTCAGGATGACTGAATTCTCTTCGCACACTTTCCTGGTAACCTAAATTTATAGCAAGTTTACTTTGTCCGAAAAAAATATTGTTAGACCAATAAACCCTGTAATGCTGAATATGCTGATGCAAAGTTGGAATATTGTAGGTGTTCAATTCTGATGGAGAAACGATTGGACGATAGGTATCAGCTTCAGTAATTTGTTTAGTGAATTGACGAGTTAACGAATCTCTGCTTCCATCCGGAATGGCTTGGGTATTATCATACACCGAAAAATTTACATGCGAATATCCCCATTGTCTTGTTAATCCAATCATTCCGCTTGCATCATATTCACTAAAATTTGTTCCATAAACTTTTCCATCAATGGCATTTTGATAATCCATTGCTTGCTTATGAGAAATTCTTCCACTCCAGATAAAACCATTATTGTTGCCCGCTAAATTTACCGACAAGCCAATCAAATTATTATTGCTTTGATAATTTGATGTAACGCTTCCTTGCAATGCTCCGTTTGGCAAAGGATTAGTAGGTAATAAATTTACAACTCCAGCCAAAGCATCCGAACCATAAATTAAACTTGCAGGACCTTTTACCACTTCAATTTTATCGATGCCATATTCATCTACTTCAATTCCATGTTCATCGCCCCATTGCTGACCTTCTTGCCTCTGACCGTCATATAAAGTTAAAATTCTGTTATAACCCAAGCCGCGAATAAATGGTTTCGAAATATTTGGACCGGTGGTAACAGCATTCACACCAGGCAGTTTAGCAATGGCATCAATAATATTTGTACTGATATTTTGATCCATTTGTTTTTTATCTAATGTTACTATAGAAATGGGGTTTCGTTTAATATCAGTAGCTCTTGAAGCTCCTCTCACTACTACTTCATGAAGTTCAGCAATACTAGGCTCCAGTTCAATATTAAGTGTTGTATTGCCATTTACATTAACAGTTATAGCTTTACTTTTATAAGAAGTATAACTTACTTCCGATAAAAATTTTCCTTTTGGCAAATGCCTGATTGTATAGGAACCATCTATATCTGAAGCGGCTCCAGTTTTTAGATCGTGTATATAAATTACCGCACCGATAAGCGGTTCATTTGTTTTTTTATCAGTGATTTTTCCTGTTAAAATGTTTTGAGAATAAACATTTACAGAAGCAAAAATCATGATGAAAAATGGTATTAAATTTTTCATTTGATTAGAAATAAAGTTGATTGAAATAAAAAGAAGCTTGATGAGAGTTAAATCAACATTTTTCCGGTGGTCCTTTATTACTGATAAGTCTTGCAGCAGAAGTTGCAAGATGAGTAAAATAAGAACTATGCTTATTCAATTGAAAGGAAAGAATAGAGCATGAAAAAAGAGTAATCGTGGTGTAATTTTTTTCAAAATGAAATTGACAAGCAAAGCATTTTTCAACGGGAATATTCAGATGATGTTCATGTCCGCAGGTGCTGACATTTTCATCTTTACAAAAATTATTGTCTATTTCACACGAGTGATTTTTTTGATGCGAAGCAATAGCAATATGATGCTCATCAATAGCATGATGATGCAAAACATTGAAAGGCAAAAAGGTAATACAAAAAATTGCCGTCAAAAGAATTGCGATATGTTGACTAAACTTATTGATACAACAAACTTAGGGTAAAGTTCTTGTGAAACAAATTCTGGGAAAATACTTATATGTTTGTATAATGAGTGCTGACACAAAAAAACCCGAAACATAGCTTCGGGTTTTTTTATTAGGATTAAGAAAATATTATTTCTTCTTTTCTTCTTTAGTAGGAGGTGCTTTAGCAGCAGCAGGTGCTGCAGCGGCAGCTGGTTTAGCTTCTTCAGCAACAGCTCTGGTAACTTTCACACTTACCACAGGGTTGTTTGGAGAATCAAGCAATACCATATTGCTCACTTTTACGTCACCTACTTTAATAACGCTTCCGATATTCATTTCATCAATAGCGATTTCAATAAAATCAGGAAGATTAGCAGGTAAACACCTTACTAAAAGTTTTTTAGATTTTAAAGCAAGTTTACCACCTGCACGAACTCCAACAGAGTTTCCTGTAAGTTTTACTGGAATCATCATTTCTACTTCTTTGTCGTCTTGAATTTCAAGAAAATCGGCATGAAGAATAGAGTCGTTAACCGGATGGAACTGGATGTCTTTTAAGATGGCACGATAGATCTTTCCATCGATGTCCAGTTTTACTTTGTATGCATTCGGAGTATAAACTAAAAGTTTAAAGTCTGCTGAATACATTGAAAAATGGATGTGCTCATTTGGGCCATACATAACGCATGGCACTTTACCCTCGTTTCGAAGTTGTTTAGTAGATGTTTTACCAACTCCCTCCCGCAAGTAACCGAACATGGCAACTGATTTCATTTTGTTTTTTTGTTTTTGTTTTCAAAGTTCAGACACATCCGCGGCATCCTTACTTTAAGTTATACTTTATTTTATGCGGATATTAATTTGCTGTTTTATTATCGTTCACATTAAACAATGAACTAATCGATGCAAACTCAGTTACATTCTTTATTGCATTTGCAAAAAGTGTTGAAACTGATAGCACTTTAATTTTATTACTTTGTTTACTCAATGGAATAGTATCACATACTACTAATTCATCGATCACAGAATTTTCCAATGTTTCGTAAGCTTTTCCTGAAAGAACTGGATGTGTACACATTGCTCTTACGCTTAACGCACCTTTATCTTTCAGCATTTGTGCTGATTTTGCTAAAGTATTTCCGGTATCAATGATATCATCAATCAATATCACATCTTTTCCAGTAACATCACCAATCAAGGTCATAGAAGCAATTTCATTGGCACGTTTTCTTTCTTTATCTACGATCACCATATCCAGATTTAATGCTCTAGCAAAATTTCTTGTCCTGTTAGAAGAACCCATGTCAGGAGAAGCCAAAATAAGATTGGTTTCTTTCAGGTTACGGATATATGGAATGAATAATACGGATGAATCTAAGTGATCAACAGGAACCTCAAAGAATCCTTGAATTTGAGGAGCATGAAGATCCATTGTCATTACACGACTAGCGCCAACTGCTTTAAGCAAATCAGCTACAACTTTTGATCCGATTGAAACACGAGGTTTGTCTTTTCTGTCCTGACGAGCCATTCCAAAATAAGGAATCACGGCAGTAATATAATGAGCGGAAGCACGCTTTGCAGCATCTATCATGAGCAATAATTCCAACAAATTATCGGCATTAGGAAAAGTTGACTGGATAAAGAACACATCACAACCTCTAACTGATTCATTAATGCTAGGTTGGATCTCACCATCACTGAATTGAGAAACTGTAACATCTCCAAGCGGCTGACCGAAGTCGGCAGCAATCTTCTCAGCTAAATAGTGAGAGTTTCTTCCTGAAAAAAGTTTTACCTCGTTGTGTGGTGACATGGTTCTATCTATTTAAAAAATTGCCGGACGTGTTAATTGCCCGGCAATTCCTTTTTATGTTGTCCGACTAGGGCTCGAACCTAGACTTTTCTGGACCAAAACCAGATGTGTTGCCAGTTACACCATCGGACAAAATGGTTTGCCCGAATATTTTTTCGGACGGGGATGCAAATGTATGATTTGGTTGAAATAATACAAACAGCTTTTTTAGAAAAAAAATTATGATTTAAAACTGATGTCTTTGATGTTCAATTGTAGGTTCACATGGCCGTTAAAGTGGTTTTCCTCAATGGTATAGCACATGTCAAAAGAAATCCCTTGAGATACTTTTTCGTAATGCTCACCCAACCCGAAACCGATGGCTTTAAATATTCGGCCTCCATCTTCTTGTGTGATACTCATTTTTAGGTGATTGTTTCCTACGATCATCACATCCCCAACTTCCCACACATTTTTGCTCATGAAAATTGGGTTTTGATTACCCGGGCCAAATGGAGAGAATTGTTTAAGAACACTGAAAAACTTTGGAGTGATCACTCTTAATAAAATTTCGTCATCATATTCAATCTCGGGTGTGAGGCTGCGTTCAACAATATTTTTTGCAACAACACTTTCAAATTTGTCGGCAAAAGGTTTAACATTTTCCAATTGCATGGTTAAACCTGCAGCATGTGTATGACCGCCATATTGCTCAAGCAAATCAGCACATTCTTCAATGGCACTATATAAATCAAAACCTTCAACAGAACGTGCTGAGCCTGTTGCTAAACCATTGGATTCTGTTAGAACGATTGTTGGCCGGTAATATTTTTCAATTAGTCTAGATGCCACAATTCCAATTACTCCTTTATGCCATTCATTGTGAAACAATACAGTTGATTTTCTTTCGTAAAAAGTATGGTCACGCTCAATCATTTCGAAAGCTTTTTCTGTAATATCCTTATCAAAGCTTCTTCGGTCAACATTATGTTGGTTAACTAATTCGGCAATGGCTTTTGTTTTTTCGTAATCTTTAGAAATCATCAATCTGACAGAATCTTTAGCATCTGCTATACGACCTGCTGCATTAATTCTGGGACCTATAAAAAAAACCACATCACTGATAGACAATTCAGGTTTGATGGCATAAGCCTCAAGTAAAGCCCTTAATCCATTGTTTGGGTTTTTCTTTAATTTCACGAGACCAAAATGAGCTATGATTCTGTTTTCGCCTTCAATTGGAACTAAATCAGAAGCAATGCTGATAGCAGCAAGGTCCATGAACTGTTCTACGGATTTAAAATCTATTTTATGTTTAAGGCTATATGCGTGAACAAGCTTTAACCCGATACCACATCCGGATAATTCTTTGAAAGGGTAAGGACAATCTTTTTGTTTGGGGTTTAATATGGCAACAGCTGCGGGAATTTCATCTCCGGGCAAATGGTGGTCACAAATAATGAAATCAATATTTTTTTCTTTGGCATAGGCAATTTTATCAACAGCTTTTATACCACAATCTAAAGCGATAATAAGAGAAAAATTATTTTCAGCAGCCCAATCGATTCCTTTGCTAGAAATGCCATAACCTTCACTATAGCGATCGGGGATATAAAAATCAATATTTGGATAACGATCGGCAAAAAATGAATAAACGGTTGCTACTGAAGTTGTTCCATCAACATCGTAATCACCATATATCAATATTTTTTCACCTTTTGCTATGGCTTCATCAATTCTGTTAATGGCAATGTCCATTCCCTTCATTAAAAAAGGATCATGAAGGTCGGCATATTGAGGACGAAAGAATTTACGCCCACATTCGAAGGTTCTTAAACCTCGCTGAGCCAAAATACTCGACAAAACTTTATTCAAGTTGAGAGCTGTTGAAAGGGTTTCAACAATTTCTGCATCAGGCTCAGGTTTTTGTATCCAGCGTTTTGTCATTTCTGTTTGGCGCGAATTTATCAAATAACGATAAACACGATATATTTATTTTGTAAGATGTTGAATAGGTATATTTTAAAATCTAAAATGATTTCAACTTCTATGAAAACCTCTTTATGTTTGCGACATGGCATGGATACTTTGTTTAGAAACTGCAACCGAAATTTGTTCTGTAGCTTTATTGCAAAACGATAAAATGATTGTTCTACAGGAGAATCATGATTCGAATGCTCATGCCTCACAAATTACTTTATTGATTGAGGCTGCGATGAAAAGTGCAAATATTGAACTCAAAGACCTGGATGCTATTGCTGTTAGTAAAGGTCCAGGAAGTTATACAGGTTTGCGTGTTGGAGTGAGCACAGCAAAAGGATTATGTTATGCTTTAGATATTCCTTTGATGGCTATTAATACGCTCGAAGCTTTGGCTCATGAAACAATTAAAAAGGCAAAAGTCAAAGGGCAAAAGGCAAACTTTTGCTCAATGATTGATGCAAGGAGAATGGAAGTGTATTGTGCAGTGTTTGATGAACGAATGAATGTTATCCAAAAAACTGAAGCAAAAATAATTGATGAAAACTCTTTTTCTGATTTGCTTGATCATTCAATAATATATTTTTCCGGAAATGGAAGTGCCAAATGTGAAAATGTAATCACTCATAAAAATGCAAAATTTGTGAATGATATAAAATGCTCGGCAGCAAATATGAATGGTATTGCTCAAAAACTATTTTCCGAAAAACAATTTGAAGACGTTGCCTATTTTGAGCCTTTTTATTTGAAAGATTTTGTAGGAACCGTTCCTAAAAAAAATAGTATTTAAATATATTTTCCCTTTATCATAAATTCGTTTACCTAAAAAGAAAACCCATGTTCATCCAACAACTTTACACTAATTGTTTAGCTCAAGCTGCTTATTATATTGAATCGGAAGGTGAGGCCGTTATTATTGATCCATTACGTGATTACGAAATGTATATCGAATTAACACATTCAAAAAAAGCAAAGATTAAATACATTTTTGAAACACATTTTCATGCTGATTTTGTTAGTGGTCATCTTGATCTTTCCAATAAAACAGGTGCGACAATTGTATTTGGTCCAACTGCACAACCAACTTATCCATCACATATTGCAAAAGACGGTGAAGTGTTTTCAGTCGGAGATATTAAAATAAAATTATTGCATACTCCTGGTCACACACCTGAATCGAGTTGTTATTTATTGATGGATTCAACTGGAAATGAGCATGCAATTTTTACAGGCGACACATTATTCGTTGGGGATGTTGGTCGACCAGATCTATTGGATGGTGTAATGAGCAAAGAAGAACTAGCCGGAATGATGTATGATTCATTGCACGACAAGATTATGACGCTTCCTGATGAAGTAATTGTTTATCCTGCTCATGGGGCTGGAAGTGCTTGCGGAAAAAATATTGGCAAAGAAACATTCTCCACTATCGGTGAACAAAAGCATAGAAATTATGCTTTACAGCAAATGACCAAAGAACAATTTGTTGCCAAAATTACTGATGGTATTCAGCCTGCACCGGCATATTTTTTTAAGGATGCGTCATTAAACAAAAAAGGTTACGCCTCATTTGATAACTTGATGAAAAAAGGATTGAAAGCACTTTCGGTAAATGAATTTGAAGATGAAATAAAAAAAGTTGCCACTATTATTGATACAAGAATTCCGGATGTTTTCGAAAACGGATTTATTCCCAAATCTTTAAATTTTGGATTGAATGGCCAATATGCAATATGGGCTGCTACCATTCTTGATATTTCTCAACCCATTATTCTTGTTTCCGAAATTGGAAAAGAAAAAGAAAGTATTGAGCGATTAACGCGAGTTGGTTTCGATAATATTATTGGATTTTTGGATGGTGGTTTTGAAGCATGGAGAAATGCCAACAAACGTTTTGATATGGTGATTTCAATTGATGATGAAGAGTTTGAATTGGATACAAAACATACAGCAATTGAAATTATTGATGTTAGAAAAGTGAGTGAATATCATGATGAACATTTATCAAAAGCTGTGAACTTTCCTTTAGATAGTTTAAAGAAAGATTTTAAAAAATTGGATCCGGAAAAAGAATATCTTATTCATTGTGCAGGTGGTTACCGCTCGATGATTGCTGCATCATTTTTAAAAGCACAAGGGTTTCATCGTGTGAAAAATGTGTACGGGGGATTTGCAAAAATTAAAACTTTGGGACTTCCAATAACCAAAGCAAAAAGTGCTGTTGAGTTGAATTAGCTTTTTCAAAAAATATATTTATGTCTATTGTTTATTCTTTATGAATTGCTCCGTATAAGTAAGAATGGACATTAAGCGCAAATAGAATCTAGAAAAAAGCTATTGATATAAAATTGTCAATATTAATTGTACTTTTATTGATGGTTTCTATGCAAAAACTAGCAATATTTTTTATGCTATTTTTCTTGTGCACATACTTGCATGCACAGGAAAATATTTTGCTAAAAGGACAAGTCATTGATGCTGCAACAAAAAAGCCGCTCATTCGTGCTGGTATTGTTGTTCAAGGAACTTCCGATTTTAGTATTACCAACGATAGTGGCTTTTTTATACTCAGAACAACTTTACGAAAAGGTATTTTGGTTGTTTCATTTATTGGTTACAATAGGGAGTTTATTGACTTTAAATATTCTAACGAACAAATCATTCTTATCAAACTTGAACGCTCAATTGAACAGCTAAAAGAAGTTGAAGTCTCCAAATCAAAAATTGAACATTTGTATGTTGGTGAACCTAAAATAATGGTTCTTGATTATGAATTTTGGGATGCAAATACATTGATAGCATTGTATAATTATCATACAGAGAAATGTTCAGTCATGCTTTTGAATAAAAAGGATGAACTTGTTGATGAAGCATTTCTGCCAAGTAATTTTGAGTATTTTTTTTACAGCTGTATTCATAAAACATATGCTGTTACAACGGATGCTGTCTTCGAAGTTTCATTTCAAAACGAGAAACTAAAAGTGGATACGTTTAACCAAAAGTACTTTGAAACAACGGTAAAGAGTTATGCAGGATTTAAAGATGGTTTCTTTTATATTCAATTGTTTGATGGGTTGAAATTTAGTACAAAATATTTTTTAGAAAATATCAAATTAAAGAAGATACATCCCAATCCGTTTTTAGTGGTTAACGATAATAATGAAATATCTAAATACAAACATGACCTTGGAAGAAAAGCTGAGGCAAGGAAAAAAGATTTAGATTTTTATAGAAAACTGGGCATTGATCTTTCGGATCTATATTATACAAAAGAGACGCCCGGTGAATTTATAGTAGTAAATGAAATGGAGCAAAAGCATAAAGATGTTTACGCACCTTTATTTGTAACTGATAGTTTGGTAATGATATTTGATCATACTGACAGCTTGATTCGAAAATTTTCATTTGACACAGAAATTAAATCTACAACAAAAACTTCATACATGCTTGATAAAACATGGAATCGAAAAATTGTATATGATAATGTTCAGAAGAAGTTTTATGGTGTGTTTCTTGACAAAAATTTTCAATCACTAAAAGAAATAAGTACACAAACAGGCAACGCTTTGTTTGCAAAACGAATCTCTTATCCAGATGTAAGAAAAATAAAAGTAAGGAATGGAGAAGTGTATTATTTACATGCACCTTTTGAACCAACTGGGAATGTGTTTTTATTTAAAGAGAAAATCACCGAATGAAAATAATGTTCTATATTATTTTTTGATATCAAAATTGTAAATATTAATTGTACTTTTATTGATGGTTTCTATGCAAAAACTAGCAATATTTTTTGGATTATTTTTTTGCTCTATGTTTCTACATGCGCAGGAAAGTATTGTTATTAGAGGATTGGTAGTTGATGCCGTCACCATGAAACCATTAGTAAAAGCTTCAATTGTTTATAAAGAAAAAGATATAGTTTCCATAACAGATAAGGATGGAAAATTTAGTATTGAATGTAAAGATTGTAAGATAGATATATCTAAAATTACCATTTCATTTATTGGATATGAAACAAAAGAATTAACGATTAATACTTTGTCATCCTCAATGGAAGTGAGGATTCGTTTGAAACCTGTTGACAAAGGGTTGGGAGCTATAACGGTGAACCCTGATCTATTGCCATATATTTTCTTTGGGTCGCCACAATCACAAGTTCTTGATTATGTTTTTTTTCAATCTGGTTGGCTAATTGCATTATATAATTACCATGAAGATAAAACCTCCATCATCTATTTAGGAAAGTCGAAAAGTGTTTTATTTGAGAAAGAATTCCCTAACAAGAATTTCGAAAATTTTTATGTGAGCTGTAATGGCAGATATTATGCCGAATCAGGAAATGAAATCATTGAACTATTCTTATCATACACAGGTATCGACTTTAAACCAGTTGATTTCGATTTCTTTAATAAAACGATCAAATATTACGCAGGAACAAAAGGGAAATATTTTTATATCACAGAATTTTTGAATCAAAATCTTATTCAAGGATTTTTTTTAGATAATACTGAAACAAAGAAAATTGAAGAACAACCTTTTGCATCTGTATTACGTGAGCAGGATTTAATATTATTAACAGCTTCTGAAGATCGAGTAGCTTTCAAAGAAGGAATAGCTAATATAGATGCAAGCCATGGGGTGTATACGAAAATTAGTAATCCTTACGCAGGAAGTGCTCTGACAGCTAATTGGATGATACTGGATAAACTTGTTAAAGAGAATGAAATAAAGCAAACAAAATTTGCTGAGCAAGCTTATCAATCAACAAAATTTAAGGAAGTATTTGCTCCATTTTATGTAATGGATTCATCGTTGGTGATTGTGAATTATTACCAAAACATTATTGAAAGGCATGCTTTTGATGGGAAATTTATTGATACTATAAATTTAAAAATAGCGAATGATAAAAGAGAAAGCAAACAAACTTTTTATGATACATTTTCTAAAAAAACTTATTACCGTTCAGAAAGTGTTGACACAGCTCAATCTATTTATGAATTGAATATTGCTAACGGTGAAAGTAAAGAAAAGAGAAAAATTTCCAGAAGTGATATCTATGATGTAAAAGTAAGCAATGGATATGTTTACTATCTTTTTAATCCTCCTAAAACAAACAAAGTTTTTTTGTTTAGGGAAAAAATAGATGAATGAGAAAACTACTCTTGTTATTCATTTCGTCAATAACTTTTTTTTGTTCTGATGCACAAACAATCATCAGAGGTCAAATTCTTGATAGTTTAACTAACCAACCTATTGCCTTTGCAAGTATTGGTATTGCTGGAAATAATAAGGGAACAATAACTAATGAGCAAGGAGTTTTTATAATAAATGCTGATAGTTTGCCTATTAAGTTAACAATATTTTATATTGGCTATGAATCTAAAATTATTGCTATAAATAGTAATAGTAAGGGTGAACTTATCATTAAATTGAAGCAACTTACGGTTAATCTAAAAGATATAGTAGTCAATGCGAAAAATGGTGACATTATTTTCAAAAAGGCATTTAAGAAGTTACAGGATCAAAAACAATTTGTATATAGATCTAAATCATTTTTCAGATTACTGACAAAGAATGATGACACCTGTACGGAGATGATTGAAAGTTTTTATGATACTTGGCTGTGTAAATCGGGAATAAAGTATTGGGAACTTGAGCATGGGAGATATGCTTTAGTTAAGGATTATAAGGAGAAAGAATATGCCGTGAGTATTGATTTGTCATTACTCACACGATATATTGATATACTCAATATTTTTCAAACGGAAGATATTAAATATATCCCGTTTGTATTTGACACTAAATATTTTGATCATTTAGTATTTAATATCAGCTCGCGTTTTGTGTCAAATGAGAATGAGATTGTCAAAATTGATTTTTATCCTGTAAAGAAAGATAAGGGTAAAATATTTTGTAATGGAAGCGTATATGTTAATACTAAAACCTTTGAAGTATATAGGTTAGTTCAGCAATGGAGTGAATGGAAAAACCCCATTATTCATGTTGTGAATCCTAAAAAAGGGATAAAAAATTTTAAAGCAGGATTTGATATTACCTTCATTCCAAATAAAGAACATTGTATGCTCATCAATCATATTCAATCAAAAATAAATTATGATATCATTGATATAAATTCAGAAAAACTCGTTCACAAAGTTTCAACTTATTCTAATCTGTTGTTTTATGATTATGCAAATAGATCTGAAGATGTCAATATGATTCCTAAAGACGAAGACAATAGTTCGGATTATAGCCAAATTGAGTATCGTTTATACATAAAACGATTTTGGGATAATAATCCAGTATTAGCTGAAACGCCTATAGAGAAAAATATTCGTGAAGGTTTTGAAAAAATGGGATCATTTGGAAAAGCTTTTAATAATTCAAACGATACGCTTGAGTTATTAAAAGATGGATATAAAATATGGAATAAAAATAGACCACTTCATTTAAAAGACATTCCTAATAAAGTATCAAAAAGCATAAGATTAGATAAGTTAGAAATGAAGTGGGAAGGTGAAGAAATAGGAGGCTTATACTCTAAAATTTATTTTGCATGGAACTGCTATAATGATAGTTTCTACTATGTTTTGATTCCTCTACTAGATACAAAAGCAACATGGCTTTCTGAAGATTTTAGAAAATCACAACAAATTGATCTTATTTATAAAATGTATTTTGATATGGTTGAAGTCTATTATATGAAATTCAGTTCAACTCTTAAGAAACTTAATCAACCTTGCAAAAAAAGGAAATATATTATGCAGGAGTATGATAATATAAATAAAAGCCTTTATGATCAAAGCTTAGAAATGCTAAAAGATTGCTGGGGTGGTTCTTCAGAAGATGAAAGAATGAAAGGGGCTTTTAATTGGGAAAGAAAAATTGATGAAATGCTTGAGCAATACAAAGAATGAAATTAATTGTTCGTTCCTATCTTATTAAAATACTCTTTCGCTTTTTCTTTATAGTAAGGTTGTAAATCGGCAGGAATAGTTTCCAATAATTCTTTCTCCTTATTTTTTTGTTTGATGTATTTTTCAAAATCAGGAGGAATCACACGTGGTTTTTCTTTGGCTTGTTCAGCTTCACGTTTGTTATCTTGCTCTTGTTTTCTCTCTGCTTTTTCAGAATCGAGTAATCGTGTTAAAATATCTTTTTGACGCATCAATAATTCACCGCTCAATTTTTTATTGAACAACTCTTTTTCGGTTTCTTCCATCAACTTTTGCAGCTCTTGTAATTTTCCATTTCCACCAAATTGTTCTTTCTCTTTACTTCCCATTTGCTGCATCATTTTTTGCATCTGTTGTCTAATGGCCATTTGTTGTGCAGCCATTTTAGCATATTGCTCACTGCCCATTCCACCTTGTTGTTGTGAATTTCCATTTTGTCCGGGTTTACCTTTTTCTCCCGGTTTTTTTTCATCGCCTGTTCCATTTTTATTCATCCCTTCACGCAATTGCTTGTTCAGCTCTTCCTGCATTTTTTTCATTTGTCCAAACGAAGGTTTTTCTCCACCTTTTCCTTTCCCTTTTCCCGAACCTTGTCCTTTTCCTTTGCCGGGTTTAGGTTTTTTACCACCTTTATCTGCTTTGCTATCACTTTGCTTTTGTTGCATCTGTTGCAAAATGTCACTTAACATCACAGCAAGATTATTGGCATGAGTCATAGAATATTGTTGTCGGTTGCGAATTTCTCCGAAATTTCTTGAACCAAATGCTTGAACACTTTTCTCTAGATTATCGTTTAACTTACTAATCTCACGATTTACAAATGATTTGATCTCAACAACTTTTTTACTTAAAGCTTGCAAGCTGTCTTCAATAATTTTTGCATCATCTTTAATGTTTTTTTGTTCTTGAGCGATTTCAACAAACTGAGGATTGTACCCATTAATCTGTTTCAATCGTTCCATTAATGCTTCCTGATCTTTTGAAAGCTGTACGGTATTCTCTAAAATTTCACGTAAAGCATCAATATCCAGATCCAATTCTTTGTCTTCAGCATCTTCCATTTTCTTTTTCATTTTATCACTCATCTCCTTCATCTTTTGAGAAGCTTCTTTTTGTTTTTGGGATGCTTTTTTATTATCGCCTTTATCTAATTGTTCTTCACCCGACTTCATATCCTGTTCAATATCTTGTTCATCTTTATCAATATTCTCTAAGTCCTTAGGAGTTTCCAATTCTTTATTCTTCTTGTCAATATCTTTTAGGTCTTTTTGCAATTCGTCAAATTGTTGTTTCAGATCTTGTTGTTCTTTTTTTATTTCATCGGCAACTTTTTTCTTCTCTTCATTCGATAGTTTTTTGTCGTTCGAAATGTCTTCAGTTTTTTTAGAAAGCTGCTCTTGTTTTTCTTGAATTTTCTCTAATTTATTTACTGCATCTTCATATTTTTTCTCTACTTCAAGTTGTTTAAAATGCTCGAGCATGCGATCCAATTCTTTCTCCACGTCTTTATTGTTCAACTGCATTTTATCCATCTCCTGTTTAATCTGATCTTTGTTCTGTTGCTTCATCATTTGCTCCAGTTCTTTGATCATTTTTTTCATGTCATCATTCATCACCTCATTAAACATTTTCTCAATTTCTTGTTGCTTCTCTAGAATTTGTTCATTCTGTTTTTTGTACTCCGCTTCCTTTTCGTTGTTGCGTTGATTTTCTTTTTTTATCTCATCAATTTTTTTATTCAATTCTTTCTGACGTTCAAGCAATGCATCCAATTTCTTTTTTTCTTCCCAAGTAAGTTCTCTTTTTTCAAGCATCTTTCGGTTGAGGTCTTTCATTTCCTTTTGCAACTTCTGAGCTTCTTTCACAGCCTCTTCCATTTTCTCTTTCATGGCTGAGTTTCCGGTTTCAGTTGCTGCTTCCAGTTCTTTAATTGACGGAGCTTTAAACATCATTGTTTTTGAGCGTGATGATTTTGGAGAATGAACTCCATCATTGTCCCACACTTCAAAATAATATTCTAATTCATCAGCCGGTTCAATATTTATTTCCTCTAAATTAAACTGATGATAAAATCGAAATGATTTTTCTTTTTTATCGAGCGGCAACATTTTTGTTCGAGTTCCTTGTTGCACTTTTTCTTTCTCTTCTGATTTGATAAAACGATAATTGAAAGTAAGTTTTGTTAAACCATAATCATCGCTGGCATCACCAATAAAATATACTTGCTTGCCGGTTAATGAATCTGTTTTGTCTTCAACAGAAATTGCAGGAAATGCATCAGGAATGACATTAATATTATACAACATTGAATCGTTTGAATGCACATTTACATTGTGATTTTTGATATAATAATTTCCGGAAACAAAAAACTTTTTTAGGTAAGTGAACAAGTCTTTTTCTTTTTGTTCGGCTTGCATTTCTGGCCCACCAAAACCTAATATAATTTCATCCGTTTGTTGGGTGATAAACTTCCAATGAACAACTGTTCCTGATGGAATGGTAATATCTCCAGGATTATTTACAGTTTCATTTTTTTTATTGATATAACTTGGATAATCAAGTTGGACTTGATAGTTAATGATCAGAGGTTTTGCGACAACTTCAATTTTATAATCATCGCTTACATATGCATCTGCATGGAGTTGAAACGATGTTGATTTTTGCAAATTGCTCAATACGTAACTAAAATGAAGTTTGTCTTTTTTCTCCATTTTATAAGTGTTGCCATTTAGTTGTAGAAATACTTCTTCAGGAATTTCTTTCCCTGAAACTTTAACTTTCAATTCAAAGTCTGAAAACTGTTGTGCTTGTAATTTTTGATTTTCGACAACCAAATCAAAAGGCATTTTCACTTTAAAAGTAGTGTTGTATTTCAGCAATCTTTCAGATCCATCATTAATCATTCCGGGAGAAATAATATAAATGATAGCATACAAAAAGATAGGTACAAGGGCATATTTTACGTAACGTAAATTCTTTTTCAGATCAATAGCAGCAGTAAAAGGAATAGGTTTAAGTTGTTCAGTTTTTTGATTGATAGCAGCATAAATCAAAGAAGTATCTGTAGTTTTTTCTGCATCCTGATTGAGTTGAAGCGTGTTGAGTAGCTTGTCATTTACTTCAGGAAAATGTTTCCCGATAATGGTTGAGGCTTCTGTATAATCAATAGTTTTTCCTATATGATATAATTTTGTAAGAGGAATGATGATAAATCTTATCAAACAAAACAATGCCGATAAAGTGAATGAATAAAACAATACAGCACGTACTATGGAATTATATCTACCGAAATATTCTAATATTACTACCAGCAAAAAGCTTAAAAGTGTGGCAGCTGCAAAATATATTGCACCACGAATGAGTTGATTCTTGTAATATTTCCGAATAAACTCATCAAGCTTTTGTAAAAGTAACTGATAATTTCCTTGCATGGGTAAAAGGCGAATTTACGAAACATCAACGAAATAAATAGCCAGAGATTACTCTGTTTTTGTCTGCATGAATTTAAAAACCGAGTTAAAATGGTAGGATTTTGAAAATCAGGAATGATTGTTGTAATTTGAAATACAAAGAAGTACAAAAATGAATTATTTAAAATTATTTGCTCTTGTAGCCTTATTCTCGTTGAGTTCATTTTCAAAACCTCATGAAGAAAAATTGGTGTGGTTAGGTTGGAACGAGGGCTATCAAAAAGCTGTTAAAAACAAGAAGATTCTGCTAGTGGATGCCTACACAGATTGGTGTGGGTGGTGTAAACGGATGGACAGAGATACTTATACCAATCAAGAGGTCATAAAAAAAATAAACGAATATTTTATACCAGTTAAATTTAACCCTGAAATAAAAAATATTGTATATAAATTAGATGACCAAACTTTAACACCACAGCAATTGTATTCTCAACTTACACGTGGAGAATCAACGGGTTATCCAACTGTTTATTATATTTTCACTAATAAAAAATCGGTATTTATAGATGCAGGATATAAAGATCCTGAATCTTTTTTGAAGATATTGGATATGGCAATTGAAGAATCAAAAAAATAAGGGTTTCATGCTCTGTTATAAAAGTACTAAATTTGCCACCTCATACCTACTATGAGTGATCCAATAAAACACGAGTGCGGAATAGCATTGATCCGCCTTTTAAAGCCACTAAGCTACTACCAGCAGAAATATGGCTCTGCGCTTTACGGACTAAAAAAATTGTACTTATTGATGGAAAAGCAACATAACCGTGGACAAGACGGTGCTGGAGTTGGTGTCATCAAGCTTGATCCCGAACCGGGCGAACAATATATTTTCCGTCAAAGAGCCAATGGGAGCGATGCCATTTCTGAAATTTTCGAGAAGGTAAATAACAAAATTTCTAAATCCGGAAATAAGGAACAGATTAAGGATGCAGACTATCTCAAAGCGACAGCTCCATTTATAGGTGAACTATTACTTGGGCATTTGCGATATGGAACTCATGGCGGAAACAGCAAAGATCTTTGCCATCCGTTTTTGCGAGAAAACAATTGGATGAGCCGAAATCTAATGATTGCGGGAAATTTTAACCTTACTAATGTAGATGAACTGTTTGATGTATTGGTGGAATTAGGACAGCATCCACGTGAAAAAGCTGATACGGTAACAATGCTTGAAAAGATTGGTCATTTTTTGGATGAAGAAAACCAAAGAAATTTCTCAAAATTTAAGCTAGAGGGAAATGGGAACAAAGAGATTTCTGCACTTATTTCTCAAAATATCAATATCCCGAATATTTTAAAACGAGCATTACGTGACACAGATGGAGGTTATGTGATGGCTGGATTAATTGGACATGGAGATGCTTTTGTGGTACGTGATCCAAACGGAATTCGTCCGTGTTTCTATTACTGTGATGATGAAGTAGCTATTGTTACCAGTGAACGACCAGCTATACAAACTGGTTTTAATGTGAGTATCAATAAAATTAAAGAACTTGGTGCGGGTAATGCTTTAATCATTAAACAAAATGGTGAAATAGAAGAAGTGAATATTATTCCTCCAGGAGAGAAGACTTCTTGTTCATTTGAACGCATTTATTTCTCTCGTGGCAACGACCTTGATATATATAAAGAACGCAAAATGCTTGGCTACCTTCTAGCTGACAAGATCATGAAGAGCGTAAATAATGATTTTAAGAATACTGTTTTTTCATATATCCCAAACACAGCCAATACTGCATTTTATGGATTGATAGATGGCATCAACGACTTGTTGGATGTTTGGAAAATGGCTGAAATTAAAAAATTGGGAGAGAAGATCGATCAAACAAAATTGAAAGATATACTTGCTGTTCATCCTCGAAGAGAGCGATTGGCAGTGAAAGATGCAAAACTACGTACGTTTATTACAGATGACAGTCACCGTGAAGATATGGTGGCTCACGTATATGATGTTACTTATGGAATCATAAACAATCATAAAGATACATTGATTGTGATGGATGATTCTATTGTTCGAGGAACTACATTGAAGCTAAGTATTCTTCGAATTCTAGATCGTTTAAATCCTAAAAAGATAATTATTGTTTCATCAGCACCTCAAATTCGTTATCCTGATTGTTATGGAATTGATATGAGCAGACTGAAAGATTTTGTTGCTTTTCAAGCTATGATCGCTTTAGTAAAAGAACAAAAGAAGGAGCATGTGTTGGATGAAGTATATCAAAAATGCAAGGCGCAACAATTTTTGCCAAAAGAAGAGATGGTAAATCATCTAAAGGATCTTTATGCATTGTTTACAGATGATCAGATTAGCAAGAA
>Ga0265327_10001631_pt1 | contig 27036 bp, 30 predicted proteins | sample 41621metaG_FD_202089 | JGI IMG/M metagenome (GOLD analysis project Ga0265327, IMG submission 202089) | Rhizosphere microbial communities from Carex aquatilis grown in University of Washington, Seatle, WA, United States - 4-16-21 metaG | ecosystem: Host-associated > Plants > Roots > Rhizosphere...
GAGGTTTGGATAGGTGGCCTTGCGCCCCCTCCGTCTCGTCGCCGGTGGCGCCGATCCACCTCCCCCGCCTCGTTGGGTGTGGGAGGAGGAGACTGTGGAACCCTTCTCCTCCCCTGCGAGCCCGTAGGGCGACGCGGGGGAGGTGGCAGGCCGCGAAGCGGGCTGACGGAGGGGGCGCAAGGCCGCACCTCCGCCGCCTCGTCGTGCTAGTTCGCCGGGGCCGGGGCGGGCGCCGGGGCCTGGCGGGCCAGCGGGTAGAACTTCTCGCTCATCTTGGGCAGGGCCTCGGACAGGATGGTGTCCAGGGTCCAGCCTTCGGCCTTGGTCACCGTCTCGATGGGACGGGGCTGGCTGTAGAGGATGATGTTCTCGCCGGCGGCGCCGAAGAACTGGCCGGAGACCGTCTTGGCGGCGTCGGCGATCAGGGCCACGGCGAAGCGGGCCGGCTGGTCGGCGCGGATGGTCTGGGCCATCTGGGCCCGCCGGGCGGCGGCGGCCTCGTCCTTGACCGGCACGGACTGGGTCATGCGGGTCCAGGCGACCGGCGCCAGGCAGTTGGCGCGGACGTTCTTGGCGGCGCCTTCCATGGCCAGGATGCGCGACAGGGCCGCGATGCCCATCTTGGCCGCGCCGTAGTTGGTCTGGCCGATGTTGCCGAGCAGGCCGGACGTGGAGGTGAACAGCACGTAGGCGCCGTCTTCCTGGTTGCGGAAGTGCTCGATGGTGGCCCGGCAGACGTTGAACGAACCGCGCAGGTGGACGTCGATGACCTTGTCCCAGTCGTCCTCGCTCATCTTGTGGAACATCGTGTCGCGCAGGATGCCGGCCGGATTGATCACGGCGTGCAGGCCGCCGAAGGAATCCATGGCCTGCTCGACCATGCCCTGCACGGCCTTGAGGCTGGTGACGCTCTCGGAGTTGGAAACCGCCTCGCCGCCCGCGGCGCGGATTTCCTGGGCCACGGTCTCGGCCGGACCCGCGGACCCCTCGTCGCCGCCGGAAAGGCCGCCGCCGAGGTCATTGACCACCACCTTGGCGCCGTTGGCCGCCGCGATCAGGGCGCAGTCGCGCCCGATCCCGTTGCCGCCGCCGGTGATCAGAACCACCTTGCCTGAAAGAATGCCCATCGCAGTATCTCCCTGAAAATGTTCCAAAATGCATTTTGCGCCCGGCTCAGGCCGCGAGGGGCCAGGGGGCGCGCAATGATCGGCGCAGAGTCATACCGGAGGGGCGCGCGCCCACAAGGGGCAAAATCTTGCGCCGCGGAGGCCTTCGCGGCCGCTATTCGAGACGATCCGCCTTGCGCAGGGTCGGGAACCAGGTCGCCCACAGTCCGGTGACGATCAGCGCCCCGACGCCGCCGAAAATGGCCGCCCCGACCGGGCCCAGGAAGCGGGCCACGACCCCGCTCTCGAACTCGCCGAGTTCGTTGGAGGCGGAGATGAACAGGCTGGAGACGGCGCCCACCCGGCCGCGCATGTGGTCCGGGGTGACCAGCTGCACCAGGGTCTGGCGCACGAAGACGCTGAGCATGTCGGCCCCGCCCAGCACCACCAGGGCCGCCACCGACAGCCACAGCCAGCTCGACACGCCGAAGACGATGGTGGCCAGGGCGTAGACCCCGACGCCGGCCAGCATCTTGATCCCAGCCTGGGTGCGGATCGGCCGGGCGGCCAGCATCAGGGCGATGACGGTGGCGCCGATGGAGGGGCCGGCGCGCAGGATGCCGAATCCCATCGGGCCGACCTTGAGCACGTCCTGGGCGAAGGCCGGCAGCAGGGCGGTGGCGCCGCCAAGGATCACCGCCGCCAGGTCGAGGGAGATGGCGCCGAAGACGATCTTGTTGGACCAGACGTAGGCCAGCCCCTCCTTGACCAGCGCCAGGCGCGAGCCGGCCTGGACCGTCGGCCGGGTGTTCTGTCGGATGCACAGGATCAGCACGGCGGCGGCGACGTAGAGGCCGAGGGTGACCTGGAAGGCCAGGCGCGGCGAGACGCCGATCAGGAAGCCCGCGCCGGCGGGCCCTGCGATGGAGGCGGTCTGCCAGGCCAGGGAATTCCAGGCGATGGCCCGGGGCAGCAGGGGCCTGGGCACCAGCATCGGTCCAAGGGCGGTGGTCGCCGGCGAGAAGAAGGCGCGCGAGGCGCCGAACAGCACCGCCACGGCCAGGAACAGGTTCACCGTCGCAAAGCCCATCACGGTCGCCGCCACCAGGATCGACACGGCGACGATCTCGCCGGCGTAGCAGATCACCAGCAGGCGGCGACGGTCGTAGCGGTCCACCGCCTCGCCGGCCGGCAGGGCCAGGAAGAACAGCGGCAGGAAGGTGATCAGGCCGATCAGGCTGACGTTGAAAGAGGCCTGGCCGATGGAGAGGCCGGCGTCGCGCGACAGGTGGTAGACCGTCCAGCCCATGGCCACGCTCTGGATCTGAGTGCCGAAGCTGCCCAGCCACCGGGACCCCCAGAACAACAGGTAGTCCGTCTCCTTGAGCAGCAGGCGAGCGGGGGGCGGCGCTGTGTCGGACATCATCGGGCCATAGCCCGCGCGTCGGCGGCGGCGCAATCGCCAAGGTCGAGTTCGAGGCCCGACATTGTTGACCCCGCGCGCCGGCGGCCCTAACAGCCCGCGCTCCGGACCTTCGCCGCCCAGATACAGTCCCCCGCGCCGCCATGACCGCTGTCGACACCCTGAGCCAGCCGCGTCTGGCGCCCGAGCGGCCCGAGGACGCGGCGCAGGCCGACGCCCTGATCGCGCGCGCCTTCGGACCCGGACGCTTCGCCAAGGCGGCCGAGCGCCTGCGCGAGCGCAACCGTCCGCTGGACGGGCTGTGCGTCGTCGCCCACGCGGGCGGCCTGGTGGTGGGCTGCGTGCGCCAGTGGCCGGTGCTGATCGGCGATCGGCCGGCGGTGTTCCTGGGCCCCATCGCGGTGGACGAGGCCTGGCGGCATCACGGCCTGGGCGGGGCCCTGGTCCAGCGCGCCGCCGACGCGGCCCGGGCGGCTGGGCACGACCTGATCCTGCTGGTGGGCGACACGCCGCTGTTCCGCCGCATCGGCTTCGACGCCGCCCCGGCGCGGCGGATCGTGATGCCCGGGCCGGTCGACCAGCGCCGGGTGCAGGTCAAGGCGTTGAAGCCCGGGGCCGACGACAACCTGGCCGGACCGGTCGTCGTCGCTTGAGACGGGGCGCGGCCGCGCCTACCTTGACCGCATGAGCGAAACGAACGGAACGACCCAGCCATCCGGGCTGGACGGGGTCATCGCCACGGCCAGGAAGCAGGCGCCCGGCCGCGGCCTGCCGCCGGTGCACCTGTGGAACCCCGCCCATTGCGGGGAGATCGACATCGTCATCAAGAAGAACGGCCAGTGGTTCCACGAGGGCGCGCCGATCGGGCGCGAGGCCCTGGTGCGCCTGTTCTCCACCGTGCTGCGCAAGGATCCCGACGGCTTCCACCTGGTGACCCCGGTGGAGAAGATGAAGATCACCGTCGAGGACGCCCCCTTCATCGCCGTTTCGGTCGACCGGGGCCAGGCAGCGGACGGCGGCGAGGTCCTGACCTTCCAGACCAATGTCGGCGACACCGTCGAGGCGGGGCCGGACAACGCCATCCGCGTCGAGATCGACCCCGCCACCGGGGAGCCGCGACCCTATCTGCACGTGCGCCGGGGCCTGGAAGCCCTGATCAGCCGGCCGGTGTTCTATGAGCTGGCGGAGATGGCGCAAGACCATCAGACGCCGAACGGGCCGGTCCTGGCCGTCACCTCCAGGGGCGCCTGGTTCCCGGTGGGGCCGGCGATGGTCGACGCATCGTGAACCCGAACTGCTCGCCCGCGGAGCTGCGGGACTGGATCGCCCGCCACCTCGACCCGCTGGACGCCCATTCGGCGGACGGGTCGGTGGCGCGTTCGGACTTCGACCTGAACCCCGCCCATGCCCCGACCGAGCCGGTGACGCTGAAGCCGGCCGCCGTGCTGATGGGACTGGTCGAGCGGCCGGCCGGACTGTCGGTGATCCTGACCCGGCGCTCGGACACCCTGCGCAGCCACACCGGCCAGGTGGCCTTCCCCGGCGGCCGCACCGATCCCGGCGAGACGCCCTGGCAGACCGCCCTGCGCGAGGCCGAGGAGGAGATCGGGCTCAATCCGGGGCTGGTGTCGGTAGCCGGGCTGTCGACGCCCTATCGCACCGGCACCGGCTACCTGGTGACGCCGGTGGTGGGCTTCGTGGAGCCGACCCTGGACCTGCGCGCCAACCCGGACGAGGTGGCGGTGATCTTCGAGACCCCCTTCGGCTTCCTGATGGACCCCACCAACTACGAGGAGCGGGAGGGCCGCACCCCGGCCGGCGACCAGCGGCGGTTCTACGCCATGACCTGGGAGGACCAGTACATCTGGGGCGCCACCGCCGGCATGCTGCGCGCCCTCTACGACCGCCTCTACGGCGCGGCGATGGGCTGAAGTCCCGGCCGTTGCCAGCCGCCGCGCCCCGGCGCTATCTGCCCACTCGCCCCTTCCGAGACCTTGCCCCGCATGACCGAGACCCTCGCGCCGCAGCCCTGGATGACGCATCCGGCGACCCTGGCGGTGATGGCCGCCCTGGAGGCCGCCGGCGGGGCCGGCTGCGCCCGCTTCGTCGGCGGCTGCGTGCGCAACGCCCTGCTGCGCGCCAAGGTCGACGACATCGACATCGCCACCGTCCTGACCCCGGATCAGACCATCGCCGCCGTGACCAGGGCCGGCCTGAAGGCCGTGCCGACGGGCGTCGACCACGGCACCGTCACGGTGATCGCCGAAGGGCGGCCCTACGAGGTCACCACCCTGCGCCGGGACGTGGAGACGGACGGCCGCCGCGCCGTGGTCGCCTTCACCACCGACTGGGCCGAGGACGCCCAGCGCCGGGATTTCCGCCTGAACGCCCTCTACTGCGACGCCAAGGGCGCGCTCTACGACCCCACCGGCGGCGGGCTGGCGGACCTGAGGGCCGGGCGCATCGTCTTCGTGGGCGACGCCGAGACGCGCATCCGCGAGGACGCCCTGCGCATCCTGCGCTTCTTCCGGTTCATGGCCTGGTACGGCAAGGGCGAGCCGGACGCCGTGGCCCTGGCCGCCTGCCAGGCGCTGCGCGAGCTGACCGCCAACCTCTCGGCCGAGCGGGTGTCCAAGGAGCTGCTCAAGCTGCTGGCCGCCGAGGACCCGCGCGCGGCCATCCGCCTGATGGCCCAGACCGGGGTCCTGTCGGTGATCCTGCCGGAGGCCCAGGGGCTGGCCCGTTTCGAGCGCCTGGTGGCCATCGAGACCGAGATGCTGTTCACCGAGGACGCCGAGCTGAGGCTGGCCAGCCTGCTGCCCGACGATCCGGCCATCGGCGCTGCGGTGGCCCAGCGGCTCCGCCTGTCCAACGCCCAGCGCGACCGGTTGGCGGCGGCCCTGGGGACTGAGCCGAAGCTGGTCTCGTGGATGAGCCCGCGGCAGGCGCGCCAGACCATCTATCGCATCGGCCTGCAGCCGTTCCTGGACCGGGTGACCCTGGCCTGGGCGGCGTCGGAGCGGATGGCCGCCACCACCCAGTGGCGGGCGCTGCTGCCGCTCGGCCAGAGCTGGCCGATCCCGACCTTCCCCCTGACCGGCGAGGAAGTGGCCGCCGCCGGCGTGCCGCGCGGGCCGCTGATGGGGGCGGTGATGCGGGAGGTGGAGGCCTGGTGGGTCGACAACGACTTCATCGACGACAAGCTGTCCATCGTGGAGCGCCTGAAGGCCGTGGCCCAGGGCATGGTCTACTGATGGCCCTGGCCGGCTGACGGGGAGGGGACCTTGAAGATCGGCATTCTCGCCGCCGGGGCGCCGCCCAGCGCCATGATCCCGACCTTTGGCGACTATCCCGCCATGTTCCGCGCCCTGCTGGCCGACGGCGGGCACGACTGGCGAGACTATGACGTCCGCCGCGGCGAGTGGCCGGCGGCCATCGAGGAAAATCAAGCCTATATCGTCACCGGCTCGGCCTGCGGGGTCTATGATCCGGAACCCTGGATCGCCGATCTGAAGCGCTTCCTCGTCGACGCCAACGGCCGGGCGACGCTGGTGGGCGTCTGTTTTGGCCACCAGGTCATGGCCGAAGCCTTCGGCGGCACGGTGATCAAGTCGCCCAAGGGCTGGGGCATCGGCCTGCACGAACACGCGGTGCGCCGGCCAGGGCCATGGATGGACGCCGTCCCGGCCTACGCCCTGGCCGCCTCGCACCAGGACCAGGTCGTGGAGGTTCCGCCCGGCGCGGAGGTGCTGGCCGGCAGCGACTTCTGTCCGAACGGCATGCTGGCCTACGCCGGCGGCGCGGCGATGTCGCTGCAACTGCACCCCGAGTTCGCGCCGGCCTACGCCCAGGCGCTGATCGCCGGGCGGCGGGGGGTGCGCTTTGGCGAGGCCGACGCCGACCTGGCCATCGCCAGCCTGGCGGCGCCGGACGACCATCGCCGGGTGGCCGGCTGGATCGAGGCCTTCCTGGCCCAGAGGGCCTGAGTTCGGGCGACCCGAGGCCGGCGGCGGCCGCCTCAAATCGGCCCTACCGGCGGACCAGCATGGTTGAGGTCAACTAACCGCGTTCGGCGACGGTTGAGTAGTTCTACGGATTTACCGTCGTCTGAGGCTCAGTGTTAGCTGAGCTGGACGATCGGCGCAGCTTCGGGGAGGGGCGGCGCGTGATCGTAGTGCGCATTGTCCCCCTTCAGTAGGCCTCCCGATGACCTATCCCGTGAACCGTCAGGCCCTGGCGCAAAGTCATATCGAGGAAGGCCTCAGGCACTTCGAGGCGCGAAACCTCGACCAGGCGCGGCTGTGTTTCGAGACCGCCGCCGCCCTGTGCCCGACCCTCGCCGACGCCTACTACCATCTGGCGCGGGTTCACGTTCTTACCAACGACCAAGCCTCCGCCGAGCGCGCGTCCCTGGCGGGGCTGCAGGCCGAGCCGCGTCACGCGGGCTGCGCCCACGTCCTGGGCCTGATCATGTCGGAAGGCGAGCGGCTCAGCGAGGGCCTGGTCTGGCTGAAGGTGGCGGCCGAGGGCGCGCCGGAGCACGCCCAGGTGCTGCGCGACCTTGGCGTTGTGGAGCTGTTCCTGGGCGACATCGAGGCCGCGCGCCGGCACCTGATGGCGGCGGTCAAGCTGGACGCGCACGCGCACGAGGTGCTGTTCAACCTGGTGCGCATCACCGACATGTCGGCCGACACCGAGGACGTGCATATCCTGATGCGGGGCATGCTGAGGCTGTCGCAGACTATCGACACCTTGCCGACGACCTTCGCTATTCAGGTCTACTACGGCCTGGCCAAGGCCTATGAGGACCGCGGCGAGGCCGACGAAGCCTTCGCCTGGCTGCAGCGCGGCGCCGCCGCCCAGCGGGCCGCCACCGACTATGACTGCGCCGGCCACTTGGCGCGCCTGAAGCGCACGGCGGAGGTGTTCGACACCGCCCTGGTGGAGCGGCTGGCCGGCGAAGGCCTCACCACCGACCGGCCGATCTTCGTCGTCGGCCTGCCGCGGTCGGGAACGACCCTTGTGGAGCAGATCATCAGTTCGCACCCCGACGTCTACGGCGCGGGCGAGACGCCGGCCCTGCTGAACCTGCTGGTGGCCTCCACCGGCGTCGGGGGCGCGCTGTTCCCCGAGTGGGGCGCCCACATGGTGGGAGTCGACTGCAAGACCATCGGCCAGGCCTACCTGAACGCCCTGCCGGCCGGTCCGGCGGGACAGGGACGCACCACCGACAAGCGGCTCGAGAACACCGAGTTCCTGGGCCTCATCCACCTGATCCTGCCCAATGCGCCGATCATCCACGTGCGCCGCGATCCGCGCGACATGGCGTTTTCCTGCTTCGCCCTGCTGTTCAGCGAGGGCCAGCAGTGGACCTACGACATGGCCGAACTCGCGGCCCACTACCGCAGCCACGAAGCGCTGATGGCGCACTGGAAGGCGGTGCTGCCCCCCGGACGTATCCTGGAGGTGTCCTACGAGGCCCTGGTGGCCGACGTCGAGACCGAGGCGCGCCGGATCATCGCCCACTGCGGCCTGGCCTGGGACGACGGGTGCCTGGCCTTCCACCGCTCGCGTCGTCCGGTCCGCTCGGCGAGCGCGGCCCAGGTCCGCCAGCCGATCTATGACACCTCCATCGGCCGCTGGCGCAAGTTCGGGAAGCACCTGGCGCCGCTGTTCGACGACATGGGCCTGCCTTCGCAGGCTTCAGCCGGCCATCGAAAGCCGAAGCGCCATCCGGACAAGATCTGACAAGGTCCGGGCGTCCATCTTCTCCATGACCCGCGCGCGGTGATTTTCCACCGTGCGGATGCTGATCTCAAGCTTCGCCGCCGTTTCGGCGTTGGACAGCCCCTCGGCGACAAGATCCATCACCGCGCGCTCGCGCTCGGTGAGCAGAGCCCGGCGCGCGCGCAGGACTTCCGCCTGGCGACGCGCCTCGCCGGCGGCGGCGCGGCGGCGCAGGGCGTCGCGGACCGCGCCCAGGAAGGCGGCGCTGTCGAAGGGCTTTTCGATGAAGTCGGCGGCGCCGGCCTTGAGGGCCGCCACGGCCATGGGGACGTCGCCATGGCCGGTGATCACCACCACCGGCAGGTCGGCGGCGATGTCGCCCAGGCGCTGAAGCAGCTCCAGGCCGCCCAGGCCGGGCATGCGGACATCCGTGACCACGCAGCCGACGGCGTCGGGATCGAGGCGGCTCAGGAAGCTCTCGGCGTCCGGATGGGACCGCACGACATGGCCGGCCGCCTCGGCCAGCATGGTCAGGGACCGGCGGATGGCCTGGTCGTCGTCGATGATGTGGACGACGCCGACCGGGCTGACGCCCCGCCGTGGGGCGGTTGAAAACGCGCCGGCGGTTCGGTCGGTCATATGTCCGTCTCCGTCGGGGCGCGGGGCAGGGTGAAGCGGACGACGCAGCGGCCGGGCCGGTTCTCGGCGAGCCACAGCCGCCCGCCGTGCGCCTCCACGATGCCGCGGCTGATGGCAAGGCCCAGGCCCATGCCGTCGGGCTTGTCGGTGACCAGGGGTTCGAACAGGCTCTCGGCCAGGGCCGTATCGACGCCGGGGCCGCAATCGCGCGTCTCGACCTCGACGCCATCGACCGTGGAACGGGCCACCAGCTTGACGACGGGCGGACCGACGCTGGCCTTGGACATCGACTCCAAAGCGTTCTGCAGCAGGTTGACCACCACCTGCTGCATCTGGATGGCGTTGACGCTCACCGGCGGGAGGTCGCGGCTGACGACCCTGAGGATGCGGGCCCCCGCCGCGGCCCGGCGGGGCTCCACGAGATCGACGGCTTCGCGCAGAAGGTCGTCGAGGTTGTGGCGGCCCTTGGCCCCATCGGGTCGGCCGACGAACCGGCGCAGGTTGCGCACGATGTCGCCGGCGCGCTCCGTCTGCCGGACGGCGCCCTCCAGCGCCTCGTCCAGCCGCGCGTCGCGACCGTCTCCGGACAGGACCTGGGCGGTGCGGGCGTAGGCGATGGCCGCCATCAGGGGCTGGTTCAGCTCGTGCGCCAAGGTGGCGGCCATCTCGCCGGCGAGAGACAGCCGCGAGACCCGGGCCAGGGCGTCCTGGCGCTGGCGCAAGGCCGCCTCGGCGGCGCGCCGCTCGGCCACGGCCACGGCCAGGAACAGGCTGGAGAGGGCCAGAGCCAGCAGGCGGACCTGGTAGTTGAAGCTGAGCGCCGCCACGTCGGGCCGTCCGAGCAGGAACAGGATCAGGGCCGCCTGGACGACCAGGTTGCCCAGGGCCGTGCGCAGGACGCCGCCGCGCAGGGCGATCCAGATCTGCGGCAGGAACAGCAGGTAGAAGTAGCGGAAGGTGTCGGCCTGGGCCGGCGGCGTGACCAGCAGGCAGATTCCGATCAGGACGGCGAACTGGGCGGCCGCCTCGGGAAGGGCCCTGGCCTCCAGGCGCCAGGGCCGAAGCCACAGGCACATGATCACGGGAGCGACCACGAACACCCCGGCCACCGCGCCGGTGAGACGTTCGCCGAGCAGGGCCGACAGGGTCTCCGGAGTCACCGGCAAGGCGCCCCGATGCGCCGCCACGCTGGCGATCACGGCGTCGACGCCCGTGCGGGCGGCCGCGGCGGCGACCACCGCCAGCACCAGGGCCGACAGCTCGGACTGGCGCGCCAAGCCCATCCAGCCGCGTCGGCGCAGGAAGACGGCCGCGGGCGCATAGGCGGCGGCCAGGGCGGCGGCGCTGGCCAGGTCGGCCGCCAGGGGCGCGTGGACGCCGGGGGAGAGCCGGGCGGAGGCGAACTCGGCCAGGGCCGCCAGGGGTGCGAACCACGGTCCTTCCAGCAGCAGCACGGCGAAGGTCAGTCCGCCCGACAGGTCCCAGGGCGTGGGCTGCATGGGCCCCGGCGTCAGCATCGCGTCGACCCGGTCGAGCAGGCCGTAGGCGGCCAGCAGGACGATCCAGAGGGCGACCCGGCCCCCGCTCAGGGATTCGGCGAGCGTGCGGAGGTCCAGACGCCACGGGCCGCGCCGCGCCCGGTCGGAGGCGAGCGGCTGGGCGGTGGTCACCAACTGCCGAGCGAGGTCTCGCCTTCGCCCTCCCGCCCGGGATCGGCCCCTCGGGCGCGTTCAGGGGCTTGCGCCCCCAGGGGGGCGACACCCAGCTTCAGGGCCAGGCGGATCAGCTCCGAAAGGTTCGAGGCGCCCATCTTCTCCATCACCCGCGCGCGATGGTTTTCCACCGTCCGGACGCTGATGCCAAGTCTTGCCGCCGCCTCGTGATTGGACGCGCCGGCGGTGATCAGCGTCATCACGGCCCATTCGCGGTCCGACAGGCGGGCGGCCAGGAGCTGGAGGCGCTCCAAGGCGCGCCGCTCGGCGAGTCTGGCGCGGCGATGGTCGCTGGCCGCGGCCAGGCAGCGGGCGAAGGCCTCCCGTGTCACCGGCTTCTGGATGAAATCAAAGGCGCCGCCCTTCATCGCCGCCACGGCGGGGCCGACCTTGCCGGCGCCGCTGACGACGATGACCGGCAGATCCGGGTCGCGGCCGCCGATGCGGTCCATCAGGTCCAGGCCGTCCATGCCCGGCAGATTGACGTCCACGACCACGCAGCCCGCGTCGGACAGGGCCGCGGCGGCCAGGAACGCCTCGGCGGTGGCGTGCGTGCGGACCGGATAGCCCGCGTCTTGCGCCATGTCGGCCAGGCAATCGCGCACCATCTCGTCGTCATCGACGATATGCACCGTCGCCAGGATGACACCCGCCCCGCTCACCACAGCCCTCCGTTCGCGCCGTCGCCACGGCGCCACGCCCCATGCGCTCCTGATACGCGCCAGAGCGCCGGCTCCGGCGTCGCGGCGCGCCCCGAGGCTTCAGATCCGGGTGAGCCGTCCCGGGTGAGCAGGCCAATGTGGCGGCAAATCGACCGCCGCCGCGGACGGTCAGGGCCAGGCCACCATCGGGGGCATGGAGGACAGCATGGTCTCGATGTTGGCGCCCATCTTGAAGCCGAACATGGTGCCGCGGTCGTAGAGCAGGTTGAACTCAACATAGCGGCCGCGCCGCCAGAGCTGCTCCTCCCGCTCGGCCTCGGTCCAGGGCTCGACGACCCGGCGGCGGGCGATCCTGGCGTAGACGTCCAGGAAGGCCTCGCCCACGTCGCGGGTGAAGGCGAAGTCGCGCTCGAAGTCGCCGCTGTCGTGCTGGTCGTAGAAGATCCCGCCGACGCCGCGCGGCTCCTTGCGGTGCGGTAGGTAGAAATATTCGTCGCACCAGGCCTTGTACTTGGCGTGCCATTCAGGGTGGTGGCGGTCGCAGGCGGCCTTCATGGCGGCGTGGAACTCCACCGCGTCGGGAGCCTCCTGGCTGCGCTGCTCGCCCAGCACGGGGGTCAGGTCGGCGCCGCCGCCGAACCAGCCCTGCCGGGTCGACAGGAAGCGGGTGTTCATGTGCACGGCCGGCACCCGCGGCGAGCGCGGATGGATGATCAGGCTGATGGAGGCCGAGACGTAGTTCGGATCCTGGTCGGCGCCCGGCATGGTCTTGGCCATTTCCGGGGTGAAGCGGGCGTTGGCGGCCGAGGTGTGCACGCCGGCCTTTTCGAAGACCCGGCCGCGCATGAAGCCGCCGATGCCGCCGCCGACGCCGGTCTCGCGTTTCCAGGGCTTCTTCTCGAAGCGGCCGGCCGGACCGGGATAGAGATCGTCCGGCGCCTCGGCCTCGATCGCGTCCAGCTCGGCGCCGATCCGGTCTTGCAGGGATTCGAACCACGTCCGGGTGCGGGCGCGGCGCTCTTCGGCCAGGGCCGTCAGGTCGATCGCTTCGGTCATGGCGCCCCGATACCGCGTCCCCGGGCGCTGGAAAAGCCGCCCGTCTGCCGCAGCGCCTCGCCCAGCGCCATGGCGGCGGCGTTGACGACGTTCAGGGACCGGGCGCCGGGGACCATGGGAATGAACAGCCGCGCCTCGGCGCGGTCATGCACCTCCGCCGTCACGCCGGCGCTCTCGCGCCCGAAGATCAGGGTGTCGCCGGGCCGAAAGGCGAAATCGAGGTGGGGCCTCGCCCCGCGGGTCGTGAACAGCACCAGTCGGCCCTCCGCGCGGGCCGGATGCGACTCGAAAGCGCGCCATCCGTCGTGGCGCGTGACGGCGGCCAGAGGCTGGTAGTCGAGGGCGGCGCGCTTCAACGTACGGTCGTCAATTGGGAACGCACAGGGTTCGATCACGTCGAGCGCGGTCCCCAAACAGGCGCAAAGTCGGATGGCCGCCCCCAAGTTTTGCGGAATGTCCGGTTGAAAAAGCGCCAGACGCATTCTAAGCGAACCCACCACAAGAGCCTGCTGGGGCGGGATGACTCGACGGTGACCTTTTTGCGGCGATGCGCCGCAGGGGGCCGGCGACGCTCGCCGCAGCTAGTTGTTGCGTAAGGCCCGTAACCGAAGCACTGGATCGGGTCGAGACACTGGGCGCCAATGGGCGCAAGTCGAGCTTCGCCGGTCTCTCAAGGCGGGGCGCATCGAGGGTGAGCTGAAGGTGGCTGAAAGCCTAGCGGACTCTGCTTCCAATCCGGGCCATGCGGGGGATGATCCCAGCCGGCGCGATTTCATTCACATCGTCGCGGCCGCGGCCGCGGTGGGCGGGGCCGCCGCCGTCGCCTGGCCGTTGATCGACCAGATGAACCCGGCCGCCGACACCCTGGCCCTGGCCTCGGTGGAATTCGACCTCAGCAAGGTCGAGCTGGGTCAGGAGGTGACGATCGCCTGGCGCAAGCAGCCCCTGTTCATCCGGCACCGGACGCCCAAGGAGATCGCCGAGGCGGTCGCCGGCGACCACGCCGACCTGAAGGATCCGCAGACGGACGCCGATCGGGTCAAGGCCGGCCACGCCGAATGGCTGATCCTGCTGGGCAGCTGCACGCACCTCGGCTGCGTGCCCCTGTTCGGCCAGGGTGAGTACGGCGGCTGGTTCTGCCCGTGCCACGGCTCGGTCTACGACACCTCTGGACGCATCCGCAAAGGCCCCGCGCCGCTGAACCTGGCGGTGCCGGAGTACGCGTTCCTCAACGACAAGACCGTGAAGATCGGGTAGGGGCCCCATGACCGCACACACCACCTATGAGCCCAAGACGGCGATCGAGCGCTGGCTCGACACCCGTCTGCCGATCGTGCGCCTGGGCGCCGAAGTCCTGGAATTCCCGACCCCGAAGAACCTGAACTACTGGTGGACCTTCGGCGGCATCCTGAGCTTCTGCCTGGCCACCCAGATCGTCACCGGCATCGTGCTGGCCATGCACTACCAGGCGGGCGGGGCTTCGGCCTTCCTGTCGGTCGAGCAGGGCATCATGCGCGACGTGAACTACGGCTGGCTGATCCGGGGCATCCACGCCAACGGCGCCTCGATGTTCTTCATCGCCGTCTACATCCACATGTTCCGCGGCATGTACTACGGGTCCTACAAGGCCCCGCGCGAGCTGCTTTGGCTGCTGGGCTGCGTCATCTACCTGCTGATGATGGCCACCGCCTTCATGGGCTACGTGCTGCCCTGGGGCCAGATGAGCTTCTGGGGCGCCAAGGTGATCACCAACCTGCTGGGCGCCTTCCCGATCATCGGCAAGCCGATCACCACCCTGCTGTGGGGCGGCTTCGCGGTGGACGACCCCACCCTCAACCGCTTCTTCTCGCTGCACTACCTGCTGCCGTTCCTGATCGCGGCGGTGGTGGCCCTGCACATCTGGGCCCTGCACGTGCCGGGGAACAACAATCCCACCGGCGTCGAAGTGAAGTCCAAGGCCGACACGGTGCCGTTCCACCCGTACTATACGGTCAAGGACGGCTTCGCGATCGGGGTGTTCCTGATCCTGTTCGCGGTGTTCATCTTCTATGAGCCGGACGCCCTCGGCCACGCCGACAACTTCATCGCCGCCAACCCGCTGGTGACCCCGGCCCACATCGTGCCCGAATGGTACTTCCTGCCGTTCTACGCGATCCTGAGGGCCATCCCGGACAAGCTGTCGGGCGTGATCGCCATGTTCGGCGCCATCGCCATGCTGTTCGCCCTGCCGTGGCTGAATACCTCGAAGGTCAAGTCGATGCGCTATCGGCCGACCATGAAGATCTACTTCCTGATCTTCGTGGCCGCCTGCTGCGTCCTCGGCTGGTGCGGCGCGCAGCTGCCGGACGATCCGGTGATCGGCGGCCTCGGCAAGACCTTCACCCTGATCGACAGCGACCTGAACAGCTACGTCTGGCTGAGCCGGATCGCGACGGCTTACTACTTCGCCTACTTCCTGCTCATCACCCCGATCCTGGGACTGCGCGAGACGACGTCGCCGGTGCCGGATTCGATCTCCAAGCCCGTGCTCGCGGGCGAAGCGGCCAAGAAGGACTGAGGCTCAAATGCTGCGCAAGCTCACCGTACTCGCGGCGGCTGTCGGCCTCGCCTTCGTCGCCACCTCGGCCCTCGCGGCCAGCACCCGGGAAGAGCCCGTCGCCCCTTCGGCGCCGTGGTCCTTCGACGGCCCGTTCGGGACCTATGACCAGGCCCAGCTTCAGCGGGGCTACAAGGTCTATCGCGAGGTGTGCTCGTCCTGCCACTCGATGAACCTGGTGGCGTTCCGCAACCTGGGGGACAAGGGCGGCCCGTTCTGGGATCCGAAGTACAAGTCGTCGGTCGAGAACGGCTACGTGAAGGCCATCGCCAAGGACTACCAGATCGCCGACATCGACCGTGACACGGGCGATGCGATCAAGCGTCCCGGCACCCCGGCCGACCACTTCGTGGCCCCGTTCGCCAACGAGGCGGCCGCCCGCGCGTCCAACGGCGGCGCCTTGCCGCCGGACATGTCGCTGCTGGCCCGCGCCCGCGAAGGCGGCCCGGACTACATCTATTCGATCGTCACCGGCTACCATGCGCCGCCGGCCGGCCTGACGGTGCCGGCGGGCAAGTTCTACAATCCCTACATGCAGGGCGACCTGTCGTCGTTCTGGAAGGGTGACCCGAACAAGGTGCCGCCGGGCGGCTTCATCGCCATGCCGCCGCCGCTGGCGGACGGCAAGGTCAGCTTCGACGACAAGTCGCCCAGCGACCTGAAGGCCGAGGCCCGCGACGTGTCGGCCTTCCTGATGTGGGCCGCCGACCCCAAGATGGAAGAGCGCAAGCAGACCGGCCTGGCGGTGATGATCTTCCTGCTGGTGTTCAGCGGCCTGCTCTACGCGAGCTACCGCACCCTGTGGCGGAACATCGACCACCACTAGGTCGCCGTTGGGAACCAGCTTCTGCAGCCGGCGGCGCTCACCAGCGCCGCCGGTTTGGCGTTGAAGGCGGCCTTGCGCCCCCTCCGTCACGCCGGGCTGACGCCCGCCGCGCCACCTCCCCCGCATCGCCCCTGCCTTCGCCGGGGCTCGCATGGGAGGAGAAGGTTCGCGCGATCTTCTCCTCCCCCGCCAACGCGCGGGGGAGGGGGACCAGCGCGCTACCAGCGCGATGGTGGAGGGGGCGCAAGGCGGCCACACCGGCCCTCAAGGCCCCAGCTCCAGCCAGCCGCCAGGACCGTCCAGGGTCAGGCGGTGGCGCGACCATACCGACAGACCGATGGCGCCGGAGAGGGCCGTGGGCGCCTTGGGCAGCAGGCCCGCGGGGGACTTTTCGAAAAGAAGGCCGTCCAGCTCCAGCACCCGGATGCGGGCTGGCAGCCTGAAGCGCCAGGTGGGATCGACCTTGCGGGGCAGGGGCGGGGCGAAGCTGGTGTCGTCGGGCGAGAACCGCGCCCCCATGGAGGCGGTGTCGACGGCGTAGAGCCCGCGGCGCAGGCGCGCGCCGTCGCCGGCCGTCGCCATCACCGCCGCCGCCCCGTCGGCCTCGCGCAGGGCCATGCGGGTCGCGCCCGCCGAGGGCCGCCTCCGCCCGCCCCTGGAGAGGGTCAGGCGGCAGGGCGAAAAGCGGATCTCCACGCGATAGCGACGCAGCACGTCCCAGCCGATCACCCCGTTGATGGTGGTGGGGAAGCCCACCGCCCGCTCGTTGAGGTTGGTCAGGGGCATCTCGACGGCGGTCAGCCGTTCGCCGGCGATCCGGAGGTCCAGCGTTGCGCTCGGCGCATCGATGCCGTCGGCCTGGGCGCGGTCTTCCAGCAGCAGGCTCTTGGGCGCCGAGGCGTCGATGATGAAGTCGCCGGCCATGTCGCCGAAGGCGGCGGGGGCGACCACGGCGCCGTTCTCGTACCAGCACTGGATCTCGCCCGCCCGCGCTGCGCCAGCCAGACTGACGCCCGCGCCGGTCAGCCCCAGGAAAACGACACGAAGCGTCACAGCCATGCGCCAGACGATAGCCAAGCGCGCCCGCCTCGGCGATAAGGCGCGTGCTTACGGAGAAGGCTTATGGGCGATTGGGTTCTGGGGGTCATCGGCGGCTCGGGTCTCTATGAGATCGAAGGCCTGAAGGACCCCCGCTGGGTGAAGATCGACAGCCCCTTCGGCGCCCCCTCCGACGACTTGCTGACCGGCACGCTGGGCGACGTGAAGCTGGTGTTCCTGCCGCGCCATGGCCGCGGGCACCGAATCTCGCCCACCGGCCTCAACGCCCGCGCCAACATCGACGCCCTCAAGCGCGCCGGCTGCACCGACCTGATCTCGCTGTCGGCGGTCGGCTCCCTGCGCGAGGCGCTGGAGCCAGGGACTTTCGTTGTGGTCGACCAGTTCATCGACCGCACCTTCGCCCGCGAGAAGAGCTTCTTCGGCGAGGGCCTGGTGGCCCACGTCTCCATGGCCGAGCCGGTCTGCCCGCGCCTGTCGGCCCTGGCCGCGGAGGCCGGACGCGCCGCCGGCGCCCGCGTGGTCGAGGGCGGCTGCTACCTGGTCATGGAAGGCCCGCAGTTCTCCACCAAGGCCGAGAGCGCCCTCTACCGGTCGTGGGGCTGCGACGTCATCGGCATGACCAACATGCCCGAGGCCAAGCTGGCCCGCGAGGCGGAGCTGCCCTACGCCTCGGTGGCCATGGTCACCGACTACGACTGCTGGCACGAGGACTTCGGCCACGTCGAGGTCAGCCACATCCTTCAGGTGCTGAACGCCAACGCCGGCAAGGCCCGCGACCTGGTCCGCCGGCTGGCGCAGAGCCTGCCCAAGACCCGCGCCGCCTCGCCCATCGACACCTGCCTGGACGGCGCCCTGATCACGGCGCCCCAGGCGCGCGATCCCAAGGCCGCCAAGCGCCTGGACGCCGTCGCCGGCCGCATCCTCAACGCCTGACGCCCTATAGCCGCCCCATCCCGATTGCCGAGACCCTCATGAACCTTGCCGACATCATCCGCACCATCCCCGACTATCCGAAACCGGGGATCATGTTCCGCGACATCACCACCCTGCTGGGCGACGCCCGCGGCTTTCGCCGGGCGGTGGACGAGCTGGTGCAGCCCTTCGCGGGCATGAAGATCGACAAGGTGGCGGGAATCGAGGCGCGCGGCTTCATCCTAGGCGGGGCCGTGGCCCACCAGCTTTCGGCCGGCTTCATCCCCCTGCGCAAGAAGGGCAAGCTGCCGCACAAGACGCGGGTGGTGGAGTACGCCCTGGAGTACGGCACCGATTCCATGGAGATGCACCTGGACGCGGTGAAGCCGGGGGAGCGGGTGATGCTGGTGGACGACCTGATCGCCACCGGCGGCACCGCCCTGGCGGCAGTGGACCTGCTGCGCGCGGCCGGGGCCGACATCGTCGCCGCCTGCTTCGTGGTCGACCTGCCGGAGCTGAACGGCGCCGCCAAGCTGAAGGCCGCCGGCGTGCCGGTATCGACGCTGGTGGAATTCGCCGGACACTGACCGGAGCCTGGCGGCGGGGCGTGAGACGCTCGGCCGCCCTTCCCTCGCCGCACGATGGCGCCAAGATAGGGGCCATGAAGTTCACGGCTCCCTGGCGCATGTTCCGCCGGATGCAGGACAGCGCCGTCGCCGCGGCCACCCTGATCTACGCGGGGGCCGTGGCCCACGCCTGGCGCGTGCTGCCGGGCGCCGTCGGCCTGAAGGCCGAGCTGACCCTGGTCTTCCCTGGCGTCTTCTTCGCCATGACCCTGGCGGCCTGCATGCTGGCGCCGATGCTGCGCGGGGCGTTGTCGCGGCACGTCTGGATCAGCTTCCGCACCGGCTTTGGCCAGAGCGTCATCTCGGTCCTGGCGGTGGTGGGGGTGCTCCTGGGGGCGGCGGGCTTCATCTACTGGCAGACCCACGGCGTCGCCAGCGGCGGGCGCTATCCGGCCGGGGTGTTCTCCGGCTATGCCGCCGGCATCGGCCTGCTGCTGGCCCAGGCCCTGCTGGTGCGGCGCCTGGAGCGCGACCCGGTGTTCCGCAGCCAGATCGAGGAGCGGTAGGTCCTAGACCTCGCTGCGGCCGCCGCCGTTGCGGGCGAAGAGCTGCAGGGTGCGCAGGCGGGCCAGGCGCGCGGCGTCGGGGCTGTAGTCGGCGCGGCGGTCCGAGAAGAAGCCGTGGCCGGCGTCATAGACGTGGATCGGGACGTCCGGGTGGGCCTCTCCGATGCGTTCGACCACCGCCATGGGGATGGAGGCGTCGTGGCGGCCGAAGTGCAGGATGATCGGGCAGCGGGGCATCTCGTCCAGCAGCTCGGGGATGCGCCGGCCGTAGAAGCTGGAGGCGGCCGCCACGCCCTCGACGCGGCAGGCGGCCAGCCAGGCCGCCGTGCCGCCCCAGCAGTAGCCGGCCACGAACACCGGCGGCTGGAGGGCCGCCACAGCGGCGGCGAGGTCGCTGGCCACTTCCTCCCACGGCGTCGCCTGGGACAGCCTGACGCCCTCCGCTACGTCCTCTGGGCCATAGCTGGCCTCGAACCCCGGATGGCGGCGGTCGTAGAGGCTGGGCGCGATGGTCTCGTAGCCGTCGGCGGCATAGCCGTCGGCCAGTTCGCGGATGTGGTCGGTGACCCCAAAGATCTCCTGGATCAGCACAAGGCCGCCGCGCCGCGCGTCCGGGACCGGGGCGCGGTAGGCGCCCAAGGCGAAGCCGTCGGCGCCGCTGGTGAGGCGGATGGCCTCGCCCATGTCAGAGCGCGCCGTTGGCTTCGAACAGGGCCAGGGTCCGCTCTCGGGCCAGCTTGGCGTCGCCGGGGTCGCTGTCGGGACGCCCGTCGTTGTTGAAGCCGTGGCCCGAGGCTTCGTAGATGTAGACCGGGACCTGTGGCTGGGCTGCGTTCAGCTTGGCCTTCACCTCGTCGGCGGGGATGTGCCCGTCCTTGCGGCCGAGATGGCAGATCACCGGGCACTTGGGCGTCAGGTCCGCCGCGCCTGCGACGCCGCCGCCGTAGTAGCTGGAGCCCGCCGCCAGCCCGTCCAGGCGTCCCGCCGCCTGCCAGACCATGGTCCCGCCGTAGCAGTAGCCGACGATGAACACGGGTCCCTTGTCCTTGAGGTATCCGATGCAGGCGGCGATGTCGGCCAGGGCGTCCTCGGGCTTGGCGGCCCGCACGGTGGCGAAGGCGCGGGCCATGCCCGCTTCGTCGTGGCCGGCCACGAAGCCCGGCTCGACGCGGTCGTACATGGACGGGGCCACGGCCTCGAAGCCGAGGGCGGCCCAGCGCTCCACGTCGGCCTTCACATACTGGTCGATGCCGAAGATCTCCTGGATCACGATCACCCCGCCGCGGCGCTTGCCGGCCGGCGCGCCGTGGTAGGCGGCGAACTCGAAGCCGTCGCCGCTCTTGATCTTGATGAACTCGGCCATGCGTCTCTCCCTGTGCCTGGCTACTCCCTAAGCCAGGGGCGAGGGCATCGGCAACGCAGGGAATCTAAAGCCGGCGCGCGGGCGGCGATCAGGGGGGTGACAGTCAGCCCGCGCGCCGGCCGGTCCCCCGGGGGACCGGCTCCACATTGCAGGCTCGAAACATGGCCTTCGCCCCCTCAAAGGGGGTGACGAGCGGCCGCGGCTGCAAGCGGCGGCATGGAATCGCCGGAGGCGATTCCCGCAAGGAACGCCCGCGCCGCAAGCGCGGGCCGGGGCGCGAGGATCAGACGTTGAAGCGGAAGTGCATCACGTCGCCGTCCTTGACGACGTATTCCTTGCCTTCTGACTTCAGCTTGCCGTTCTCGCGCGCGCCGGCCTCGCCATTCAGGCGCACATAGTCCTCGAAGGCGATGGTCTCGGCGCGGATGAAGCCCTTCTCGAAGTCCGTGTGGATCACGCCGGCCGCCTGGGGCGCCGTGGCGCCCACCGGGATCGTCCAGGCGCGGGCTTCCTTGGGACCCACCGTGAAATAGGTCTGCAGGCCCAGGAGGGCGTAGGCCTCGTGGATCAGGCGGTTGAGGCCGGGCTCTTCCAGGCCCAGGGTCTCCAGGAACTCAGCCCGCTCCTCGGGATCGAGCATGGCGATCTCGCTCTCGATCTTGGCCGAGATGACCACCGCCTTGGCGCCGTCCTTGGTGGCCCGTTCGACCACCTTGGCCGACAGGCTGTTGCCCGTGGCCGCGGAATCCTCGTCGACGTTGCAGACATAGAGCGCCGGCTTGGAGGTCAGAAGCTGCAGCATCCTCCAGGCCTTGTCGTCCTCGGCCGGCACCTGGGCGGTGAAGGCGGGACGGCCCTCGCGCAGCTGGGCCAGGGCCAGGTTGACCAGCTTGAGCGTCAGGGCGCTTTCCTTGTCGCCGCCGGCCTTGGCGCGCTTCTCCAGGTTGGGCAGGCGCTTCTCCAGGCTCTCGAGGTCGGCCAGCATCAGCTCGGTCTCGATGATGTCCAGGTCCGAGATCGGATCGACGCGGCCCTCGACGTGGGTCACGTCGCCGTCCTCGAAGCAGCGGGCCACGAAGGCCACGGCGTCGCAGTCGCGGATGTTGGCCAGGAACTGGTTGCCCAGGCCCTCGCCCTTGGAGGCGCCGCGCACCAGGCCGGCGACGTCCACGAAGTTGATCCGCGCGGGGATGATCTCCTTGGAGCCGGCGACCTTGGCCAGGGCGTCCAGGCGCGATTCCGGCACCGCCACGTCGCCCACATTCGGCTCGATGGTGCAGAACGGATAGTTGGCCGCCTGAGCCTGGGCGGTCTGGGTCAGGGCGTTGAACAGGGTCGACTTGCCCACGTTGGGCAGGCCGACGATGGCGACTTTCAGGGCCACATCAATCTCTTGGTTCAGTTCGGGTCGCGCGACCTAGCACATCAGGAGCGCCGAGGCGAAGGGGCGAGCGTCATTGCGGCGCCGCGCCCTCCACGGCGACCAGGCGGCCGAGGCTGGCGCGCTGGCGCAGGGCCTTCAAGGGGGCGTAGTCCGGGCCGTCGTAGAAGGCGCGTAGCTGGGCCATGGTGGGGAATTCCAGCAGCACCTGCCGCCGCGGCTCGCCTTCCCCCTCCAGCAGTTCCGGCGCGCCGCCGCGGACCAGGTAGCGCCCGCCGTGGGCGGCGATGATCGGCGGGACCTGAAGCCGGTACGTCTCGTAGAGGTCCGGGTCGGTGATCTCGATGTCGCCGTAGAGATAGGCGGCCATGGTGTTGCAGGCTCCCGTCGCCGGCTGTCCGGCGTTCCTGGCAGCCTAGCGCGGGTTCGAAGCCTAACCCAGAGCCTGGGCCGCAAGGTCGCGCCAAGCCTTGGCCTCGGCGCGGAAGGCGCCCTTGGTGCGGGCCACGCGCCGGTCGATCTCAACGACGATCTCGCGCGCCTCGTCCTTGCGGCCGGTGCGGGCCAGGAAGGCGGCGTAGCGGGCCAGGCCCTCCAGCCCCGGCAGGCGTTCCGACGCCCACTTGTAGGCCGTCTCGGCTTCCGTGTTGCGGCCGAGGCCCTCGTAGGCGCGGGCCAGCACCAGGCTCTCCTGCGGACTGGGCGTATGGTCCGGGAGGGCGTCCAGCTGGTCGAGCAGCGGCAGGGCCTCGGCCGGGCGGTTCAGCTCCACCAGGGCGGTGGCGCGGCCCAGCAGCAGGGTGGGATCCTCGGCATGGATGCCGTGTGTGGCGCGGGCGAAGAGGGCCTCAGCCTCGGCGTGCCGGCCCAGGGCGGCCGCGGCCTGGGCGAGCCGCATCTGGTTGGCCACGGTCGGGGTCTCGTCCGCGTTCTGTTTGGCGCGGCGGTACTCGCGCATGGGATCCAGGGTGTCGCGCGCGGCGCGGCCAAGGGTCCGCGCGGCCTTCCCACGGGTCAGTTCGGGCAGAACGACGGCGATGAAGTAGACCGGCGCGCCCAGGGGCTGGAAGAACAGGATGATGCCCAACCAGTAGAGCTGCTGGTTGGTGCGCACCACGTGGACGCACATCACCACCGAAAACAGCAGCGACAGGCCGAAAACGCCGAGCGGCAGGCTGATCCCACCCATGAGGGTCCTCTTAAAGCTCCCGGCCTATCCCACGCTCGCTTGCGAGGCGTCAATCGCCGCCCCGAGCATGGGCGCGCGGGTCCAGCTTCGGCGCCGGCGCCAGGCGCAGAACCTCGGCCTGGTAGCGCTCGTCGTCCCCCGCGGCCAGGAAGGGCAGGGCGTCTGCGCACGCCTCGATCAGGGCGTTCACCCAGATCATCTCCACCTTGTGGAAGTCCGACAGGACATGGTGCTGGACCAGATCCTTGTGGCCGGGATGCCCGGTGCCCAGGCGCGCGCGGCGGAAATCCGGGCCGATGTGCGCGGTGATCGAACGGATGCCGTTGTTGCCGGCCGCCCCGCCGCCGGTCTTCATGCGGAAGCGTCCCTCGGCGAGATCGATCTCGTCGTAGAAGGCGATCACGTCGGCCGGGGTCAGCTTGTAGAACTTCATCGCCTCGCCCACGGCGCGGCCGGCGTCGTTGTAGTAGGTCTGGGGCTTGAGGATCAGCGCCTTGACCGCGCCGTCCGGCGTCGGGATCGAGCCCTCACAGGCCAGGCTCTGAAAGCGGCTCTTCTCGGGCCCGAAGTTCCAGCGCCGCGCGATGGCGTCGACGGCCATCGCCCCGATGTTGTGGCGGTTCTTGGCGTATTTGGAGCCGGGATTGCCCAGGCCCGCCAGGATCAGCATGGCGCTCTCGTCGACATGTCGCTCGGGCGGGCCTCAGCGGCCCCGAACTCAGCCCTCGGTGGCTTCGCCGGCTTCGGCGGCTTCTTCCGACTGCATGGCCGAGGACGTCGCGATGGAGGCGACGGTGGCGTCACGGTCGTGGGCCGAGAGCTGGGCGCCCTTGGGCAGGGCCAGGTCGGCCGCGCGGATCGCGTCGCCGATGTCCATGCCGGTCAGGTCGACCACCAGTTCCTCGGGGATCTGGTCGGCGGGGATCATCAGCTCGACTTCGTGGACGGCGATGTTCAGCACGCCGCCGCGCTTGATGCCGGGCGAGGCTTCCTGGTTGCGGAAGTGCACCGGGATCGAGATGCGCACCAGCTGGTGCTCGTCGACGCGGTAAAGGTCGAAGTGGACCGGCTCGTCGGTGACCGGATGGAACTGGATGTCCTTGGCGATGACCGGCTGGGTCTCGTCGCCGTGCTTGAGGGTCACCAGGTGGCCCAGCAGCTTGCCGGTGTAGAGCGCCTTGCGGAACTCGTTGGACTTCACCGCGATGCCCACGGGGGCCTTGGCGCCGCCGTAGAGGACGCCCGGCACCTTGCCGGCGTTGCGAACCGCGCGCGCAGCGCCGGTGCCGGTCTGTTCGCGGACTTCAACATTCAGGACGATATCGGCCATGGCCTTGCCTCGAAAACGAAAACCGCCGCGCGAGGGAGCGCCCGCACGGCGAGGAGTTAGCGGCCGGATAAGGGCCTGAAAAAGGGTGCGGCTAGATACACGGCCTTGGCCGGGAATGCAACGGCGCCCCGCGATTCAGCCGGGACGTTCGCCCCCAGCCTAGCGTCGGCGCTTGACCGGCTTGTGCGCAAGGCCCCTGGGCGGCGTCAGCTTCAGCGGCTTCTGCGGACCCAGCGCGAACTCCTGCAGGCCGCCGCCGTTCAGCGCCAGGCACTGGCCGGTGTCCAGCAGGATGTGCTGGCCCAGGCAGAAGATGTCCTCGTAATGCGGCTTGGCGACGGCGAGGCACTGGTTGAGGTTCAGCTTGGCCATGGACAGGCAGAAGGCGGTGTTCTGCTCGGTGGTCAGGTAGGTCAGCCGCTGATAGGCGCCGTCGCCCGCCTCGCCCAGGGCGGCGAAGCCGGCCAGCGCCATGGCCTTGGCGATCAGAGGCGTCTGGTAGCGCACCAGTGGGCTTTGCCCGAGGCCCAGCGGCGCGCCGCCGGCCAGGCCGATCCTCAGCGGGCTGGCCAGTTCCGGCGCGGCCGGAGGCGGGGTCGAGGACAGCGACTTCACCGCCGCCAGGCGGCCCTCGCGGTCGAGCACGAAGTCCTTGGACCAGGCCTCGTGCTGCACGTCGTAGGCCGACTGGCGCACGGCCTTGCCGGTGGCGATGATCCTGAGGCCCGCGCCGCCGATGGCCTGCTTGGCGTTGCGCGAGGCCGCCTCGGCGCCGGGGAAGGTGAAGACATAGCCGGGTTCGGCGATGAAGCGGTTCAGCATCAGCCGCCGCGCCTCGGGGTTCTGGCCCGCGGCGCGCAGGGAGGCCACGAAGGTGGGGTCCTGCAGGGCCGCGATGGCCGCGAACGCCACCGCGCCGCGCACCAGGGCCGCCGGCTCGTAGGCCGCGCCGGTGCGCAGGGACGTGGCCACCGACTGGCCGTCGTGGAAGGCGGCCGACAGGCCGGTCACCCGCTGGACATAGGCCTGGTAGGCGGCGGCGTCGGCGATCATGCGGTCGTTGAGGCCCACGCCGAGGAAGGGCGGGGGCGGAGGCGGGGCGTAGATCACCGGCGGGGGCGGCGGCGGCTTGGAGCGTGCGTCGCCCTCGGCCACGGGGAACACCACCGCCAGGGCGGCGCCCGCCAGCAGCGCCAGCGCTCGCACAGGACTCGTCCTCAGGCCTCGAATCATTCGCCCTCGATCTCCCCAACCCAATGCGTCGCGCTTGCCGCACGCAGCGGGCGAGAATGTGACGCGTCGGCCCCGTGCGTCCAGGGGTCGCGTAAGCGGCCCTAGTCGAACAGCTTGGAGACCGATTCCTCGTTGGCGATCCGGCGGATGGCCTCGCCGATCAGGCGCGCGCAAGAGACGGTGCGGATCTTGCCGCCCGGCTTGATGCGGCTGTCGCTCTCGATGGAGTCGGTGATCACCAGCTCCTTGAGCACGGAATTGTTGACCCGCTCGATGGCCGCGCCCGACAGCACCCCGTGGGTGACATAGGCCGAGACCTCCTTGGCGCCGGCGTCCACCAGCGACTGGGCGGCGTTGCACAGGGTGCCGGCCGAATCGACGATGTCGTCGAACATGATCAAGCGCCGGCCGGTCACATCGCCGATGATGTTGGCCACTTCCGACTGGCCGGGGGCGTAGCGGCGCTTGTCGACGATCGCCAGGCCCACGTGCAGGCGTGTGGCCAGGGCCAGGGCGCGAACCACCCCGCCGACGTCCGGAGAGACGATCAGCAGATCCTCCGCCACCGGATAGTGCTCCTTGACGTCGCCGGACATCAGCGGCGCGGCCTGCAGGTTGTCGGTGGGGATGTCGAAGAAGCCCTGGATCTGGCCGGAGTGCAGATCCATGGTCAGCACCCGGTCGGCGCCGGCGCGGGTGATCAGGTTCGACACCAGCTTGGCCGAGATCGGTGTGCGGCCGCCCACCTTCCGGTCCTGGCGGGCGTAGCCGAAATAGGGGGTGACCGCGGTGATCCGCCGGGCCGACGCGCGCTTGAGCGCATCGATGATCACCAGCAATTCCATGAGGTTGTCGTTGGCGGGGTAGCTGGTGGACTGGATCACGAAGACGTCCTCGCCGCGGACGTTCTCCTCGATGGTGACCCAGGCCTCGTTGTCGGCGAAGCGCTTCACCGAGGCGCGCGTCAGCGGCACGTCCAGGGATTCGGCGATGGCCTCGGCCAGGGGTCGATTGGAGTTGCCGGCCAGCAGCTTCATCACACGGTTCCCCTCGGCGTCAGAGGCCCCGCCGGACCTCGCGCGAGGCTTCTACACGGGCGCGCCCGGCGGGCAACCCCCAACAAGGGTGTGCGCGGAAAACCGATTGTCGCGGGCGCGTCGGCGAGGCATGCCGAAAGGAGGGCGGGCGCCGCGCCCGGGCCGACGGGAGAGCCGACTTGACCGCCTTCACCATCCGCCGCGCCTCCCGGGCGGACCTTCCGCTGATGACCCGTGTCGATCCCCGGCTGGGGACGGACGCCCGGCGGTCGCGGGTGGTCGGCGGATTGCTCGACCTCGGCCTTTCCTGGCTGGCCGAGGCGGCGGGGACGCCCGTGGGCTATGTGGTGGTCAGCACCCACTTCTTCTCGCGGCCGTTCGTGGACCTGCTGGTCGTGGACGAGAGCCAGCGGCGGCGGGGCGTCGGCACGGCGCTGATGGCCCGGTGCGAAGCCGCGCACGACGACGATCGGCTGTTCACCTCGACCAACGAGTCCAACCAGCCCATGCGGGCCCTGCTGGCCCAGGCCGGTTATCAGGTCAGCGGGGTGATCGAGAACCTCGACCCCGGCGATCCCGAGCTGGTGTTCGTGAAGTTCAGATCCCTGGCGGACGCAGGCTGATCGCCGACAGCAGGCGGCCATAGTCGCCCT
>Ga0265327_10001632_pt1 | contig 27025 bp, 29 predicted proteins | sample 41621metaG_FD_202089 | JGI IMG/M metagenome (GOLD analysis project Ga0265327, IMG submission 202089) | Rhizosphere microbial communities from Carex aquatilis grown in University of Washington, Seatle, WA, United States - 4-16-21 metaG | ecosystem: Host-associated > Plants > Roots > Rhizosphere...
TATCAATTAGTCGCCTACGACAGCGAGGGCAATGCTTATCCGGGAAGCATTTTCACCTTTAGTACACCGCCACGCCCGCACATCTCTGACCTCGCCTTCCAGCCCTTGCCTGGTCCACCAACCAGTACTCAGATTGTTAGTTGGAAGACGAACATTGCTGCTGATTCCACCGTAACGTATGGCAAGGTCGGCACTAGTGGTAGCGATGTAGAAGTGCCTGACATGACCACCGATCACAGTATCACCCTGAGTGGCCTGGACGATGACTCAGAGTATTTCCTGATCGCTCAGTCACGTGATGTAAACGGCAACCTGGCAGTCTCTGATAAGCAATTCTTCCACACCGCGCTCGATACCCGACCACCAAAGATCTCTAATGTTCAGATTGAAACGAGCATCCGTGGTACCGGTGCTCAGGCTCGCGGCCAGATCGTCGTCTCGTGGAAAACTGATGAATTGGCGACTAGCCAGGTCGCCTATGCTACTGGCAGCACCACGACTATCTACAATAACAAGACCGCCGAAGATGACGCCCTATCGATGGAGCACATCGTGATCATTTCTGATTTGCCGACGTCACAGGTGTACAGCATCCAGCCGATGTCTAAAGATAAAGCCGGCAACCAGGCCTATGGCGATGCCCAGACGGCGATTGTCGGTCGTGGATCTGACGATGTACTGACGATCGTGCTCGTTACCTTACAGAAAGTGTTTGGGTTCTAGCGATGGCCGATAAAACCATGATTGAAATCAGTAACGTTACGCAGTCATTTTTGGCTGGCGACGAAACCATCCAAGTAATCAGACGAGCAGATTTTAGCATTAAAGATAATAGCTTTAACATTATCTATGGCCCATCTGGAAGCGGTAAGTCGACCCTGCTTAACATTATTTCAGGCTTGCAAAGGCCCACAAGCGGTACTGTCAAAGTCGAAGGTCGCGATATTTATACCTATCGACCAGATGAATTGGCGAATTTTAGGGCCAATCGTATCGGTATCGTCTACCAGACTAATTACTGGGTGAGCAGCCTCAATACGCTCGAAAATGTTGCATTGCCGCTGAACTTCCTCGGCTACTCACGCCCCACGGCCGAGAAATTGGCCAAGCAAACCCTTGAGCGAGTGGGTATGGGCGCCTATGCCAAAAAGAGCCCGCTGCTTTTGTCAGGCGGTGAACAACAGCGTATTGCCATGGCGCGTGCCCTTGCCAGCACCCCGTTATTTATCATTGCCGATGAGCCCACAGGTAACCTCGATGCCGCCAACGGCGACAAGATTATTGAGCTGCTACAAAGCTGCCAAAAAGATTTCCACTGTACCATCGTGCTGGTTACACATAATATTGAATATTTGCCGCTCGGCGACGCAATTCTGCATATTGAAGACGGCAAAGTTGTCCAAAGTAGTGGCGACACGGTGGCTACTACCGATCAGCTTTTGGCCGAGCTCAAAACGCGCTTAGATCAGATGAAGAGGGTTAAAAAATGAGCCAATTAGCGGTGGGCCACAAAAAATATCGTTCTATTCCCAATAAGGTGTTACTGTACATTTCTTGGCGAAACCTAACCAGTAAAAAACTGCGAAGTGGCTTGACGCTGCTGGGAATTGTTATCGGGGTGGGCGCCATTTACTTCTTGTTGTCGTTTGGCATTGGGTTGCGTGATATCGTTACCAAAGAGGTTTTGGGCAGCCAATCGGTACGGGCAGTTGATGTCAGCACGCCAAATAGCCAAATTCTGAAGCTCAATAACGACACCACCCAAAAAATTAACCAATTACCGCACATTCAAGAATTAAGCACCTCCTTCACCTACCCTGGTAGCTTGGTGTACAGCAACAGTGAAACAGAAGGCATTGTGTACGGTATCGATACGGCGTATCAGGATATGACATCTCTCAATTTATCACAGGGCCGCTTACTCAATAAGAATGACGTCAACACTATAGTGATTAATGTGTCGACGCTCAAAGCGATCGGCGTTACCAACCAGAAGTCCATAATCGGCAAAACTTTACAGCTGCGAGTGCCGCTGGCAAATAGTGGCGCCAAACAAAAGTCCATCCAGAAGAATTTTACGGTGGTGGGGGTTATCGACTCGGGTGCTGGCAGCGAGGTATTCATCCCCAAATTTAATTTTGAAGCTGCTGGCGTGCCGGTATATTCCAGCGTGAAGTTGCTGGCGGATAATACCAAAAATCTACCCAATTTGCGCAAGCAAATCGAAAGTTTGGGCTTTCAAACTACGTCGCCTATCGACACTGTTGACCAGATTAACCAGATCTTTAAATTCTTTAACCTGATTCTGCTGGGCTTTGGCATGATTGGCATGATTGTGGCAGTTTTGGGCATGTTTAACACCTTGACGATTTCGCTACTGGAACGCACCAAGGAGATTGGCTTGATGATTGCGCTCGGCAGTCGGCCCAAAGATATGCGTAAACTATTTATTTTTGAGGCGGTGTTGCTGTCCATCATCGGGGCAATTATTGGCATTTTTGCCGCCAGTGCCCTGGGTATGGTCATTAATATTTTGATGAATATTTTTGCTCGTAGCCGCGGCGTAACCGATAGGTTTGACCTGTTTGTAGATCCAATTTGGCTTATTTTCGGTATGATTGGCTTTATGGTGCTCGTGGGCCTGCTGGTGGTCTACTTCCCAGCCCGCCGCGCCCAACGCATCAACCCTATCGACGCCCTTCGCCGTGAATGATCATTGTTGGAATTCTTGTTTAGCGACGTTCCAGAGGCTGGGGTCGTGCAGTACAACTTTGCGGTAGTACCAATATTCGGCGCCCCACATGTTGATTTGCTTCATGCCGGTGGCTTTGCCGAAGGTGAAGGTGTCTTGCAGGCGGGTGGCGTCCAGTGATTTGTTTTGCTCAGCCAAACTAGTATTTTGGATAGATTGTCCGCGTGATGGCCAGGCCTCTGCCTGTAGCTCGCCAATCATCATATTTTTATGAATGAAAATCTGTTGCACACCGGCGATAAAGGCGTAAAAATGCGCTGGGAACGGATATTCCAGATAGCGCTTAGTGACGCCAGCATCCCAAACTCGTTTGTAAATAGAAATGCTAAATTCATCAGGTTGTGGCTGCCCGACCGGGAAACCAAGCGCGTTATTGCTTCGACCGATGATGACCGGATGATTCGGATCAGTAGCTTTCACTAAATTATATTCAGAAATCAGGCGCTGGCGACTGTAATCTGTGCAAATGCCGAAACCTTTTAGAAAATATTCGTTTTCTAGCTGGTAGCTTTGCAGTGCTGGCGAGGTTTTGTATCTGTTGATAGTGGCTTTCATGTAGGCGTAGAGTTGCGCTTGCCATACGCTTGCCGCCTCGTTATTGGCCCATGCTGGTATGTGGCACTCCGGCCAACGTGGTTGGCGTAGCCCGAGTGTCAAAATAATGTGGGCGTGCGCCGCCTCAGCCTTACGGAATTGCCAATCCAGTTGGCTAAAATCATAGGTCCCCTGTTGCTGCTCAGCATCGCTCCAGTAACTAACTAGACGAAAATTCTTGACGCCAATGTTCAGTAAGGCGTCCATATTCTGTTGCGGATTAACACCCAAACTCTGTGCATAATCTGGGATGAAACTAACGCCCAGCTGCAACGGCTTGTTAGCTTGGCTGTTAATGTACCACTGCCCAATACCATACATCGTGCCAAAAGCTGCAGTCACTACTAGCACGGCGACCAGTACAATTTTGTGCCACAAATTAGCGCGCCAATAATGCTTTAAGCCGTTTGTCAGCTTGCGCAAGTATGATGTTTGAGATTTTGTCATATAATGGTTGGTGAGCAATATGAATAAAAATTTACGAGTCAGTATCGTCATTCCAGTATACAACGAAGCCGAGCATCTTGACGCTTGCTTACAGGCTATCGCCGATCAGAAAACACCAGCTTTTGAGGTGATCGTGGTTGATAATAATTCGGCTGATGATAGCGCGGCGATTGCCTTGAAATATCCTTTCGTCACCTTGCTGCACGAAAAGCGTCAGGGTGTGGTTTTCGCTCGCAACTGTGGTTTTGACGCTGCTCGTGGCGAAATTATTGGCCGGATTGATGCCGATAGTATCTTGCCAGGAGATTGGGTCGCTAACGTGCAGCAATTATTTGACGAATCATCTATTGATGCGGTTTCTGGCGCGGTAACGTACCATGATCTGCCTTGGAAACATTTTTTGGCTCGACTCGATTTGTCGTTCCGCCAGCAAATTGCCAATGGTATGGGCGAAGAAGTCTTTTTGTATGGTGCAAACATGGCCATGCGACGCTCGGCTTGGCGCAAGACTCGTAATAATGTGTGTTTGAAGCATGGATTGCACGAAGATTTTGACCTGGCTATTCATGCCCATGACGCTGGTGCCCAGATTGCCTTCAATCAAAGCCTCGTTGCTGAAGTCTCGTTACGCCGCTTCAACACATTGTTTAAAGACTATTATGAGTACGTATTACTCAGCCCGCGTACCTATGCCCTACATGGCCGCAAAAGCCAACGCCACATGTACCCTGTCGTTTCCTTGGTAATTATCTTCTATTGGTTAATCAAGCTTGTTTATCGTGCCTACGATCCACAAACTGACAAATTATCACTTCGTCGCGTTATATCTGATCTAACCCCTGCCCGCGTCAACCCTGCAACCTACGGCGACTAGCTACAAATTGTTGGAAGTGTAGCCGCCTTCGTCGGTGGGTGTGGGATGACAGGCAGCCCAGAGACCTCTGTTTGCTGCTATTGCCTGCTGTTCATCAGCCGAAAATCGAGATGATTTGCTAAATGGAAAATATGGATAGTAAAACCCATGCCCAGTTATGATGAGCTGCTCATCTAGATCTGTTCCATCTGGCAGATAGACGTAGCGCAGTAATCGATTATAGCGATCACGATCGGTGCTAAGGCTATCAGCTTCCAAGCGTACGCGCTGGCTGCCGATAGTGGCTTTGGTGTAGGCGGCGGCATCTGGTCCGAAACACTGCACAGGCGTGTTTGGCTTATGCGTTTCGGGCGTATCTACACCTATAAAGCGCACCTTTTCAATATGTCCATTCATATTTACGGCAATGGTATCGCCATCAATAAAATGATCTATGGCGTACAAACCCGGCTGATTTTGTACAATGCTCTTTTTGGCTTGCGTGGAGTGCTGCTGTCCATAAAATATGGCTAGGCTCAGCAAAAACACTAACAAACTGATCCAGAGATGACGCTGACGGTAGTGATAGGTATATGTCATCACCTACCAAGGTGACGCAGTAGCTCCGATTCGTCAAGTTTCGCACCGTCAATTTTAATGATTTTTTCAGATTTGCGGGGCGGTTCCAACTTGGCAGCGATGGCATCAAACTGCTCGCTACTCATCGCAAACTGATAGCCATTACGTAGGTTTTGGTCATGCACAGCACGCTTTTTGGCAACTGCTTCAGGCGTGGTCAGCCAAATGACGACAGTTTGAGCGCCGTATTTCGTTGCAATTTTACGTAGTTTTTGCCGGTCGGCGTAAAAGTTAAAATTCGTATCAAAAATAACGCTTTTGCCCTGCTTGAGCATATACTCAGCTGCAGCATTCAGCTGATCATACAATTCCAAACTTTCTTCGTGCGAATGAGTAGGTCGCTCAAAAAGTTTCAAGCGTTCGTGGTCAGCCCACAGGTGGACTGCACCCGTAGCTTTATGGATAACGCGCGCCGCCGTAGTCTTCCCCGCTCCCGGATAACCGATAAACAGATATAAGGTCGCCTGCGTCATGAAGCTATTGTACGGCTAGCACTCCTGCAAATCAAAAATGTACTCGTGCTTATGCTTGCTAAGCTACATAATTTGGAGTAAAAACAAGTGATATGTCTATCGAACAAGGACTACAAAGCGACCTAAGAAACTTAGTGGTGCCTAAGTACGATGAAGCCGAGACTGCTCTTCGAGCAGAGTTAGAAGGGCCAGCGGCTCTTTACTTTTCTGGGATCGCGCAAGATCTATTGGATACAGATGTGGAAGCTCGCTTTGACGCGCAGGCAGCACGCTGGGCAGCTTGGGATGAACAAGTCGTTGAACCCCTCTTCCAAGCAGCACCGCAGAGCCTAAGACCGTATAGAGGCGGTTACGAGAACCCCGTGGATGAAGTGTCTTTCAAGACGACTGTTCCCATTACAGATAGAGGGTTTACGACAGAGGCCCCACTTGAATTAGATTTCAGACTTGGTGGCGCTGGCGTTCTTCATCTGATTGAAGCGACGGACGGCGTGGACTACATATCTGAGCTAACCCATCTTGTCGACATGGGCACACTAACTCCTAAACAACTTAGGCAATCCTCGCCTGAAATTATGGCTATCGCCCGAAGGGCTAATGTTTATATCCCGTTTGAAGATATGCAACGAACATTTTTGGGTAAGATTGTCTTGCGCCCGACTGTAGATCTGGATCAACTTCTAGAGCGCGTTGAAAGTACAAGGCGAGCCGAAGCTGCTGCCGTTCGACCCCACGTTTATTCTATAGAATTTACTGTTATGGGCGATCAATATCCTCGCTGCGAAGCTGCTGTCCACGGGAAGATTTATGATCCCACAATGAGAAATGTCGAAACACCTTACGCTGGCTTATTTAAATCTGCAGCAGACTACTCGCCAAAAGAGTACATGATTAAGACTACGGTTCGTAGGTTACGCACTACAGAGCTTGAAGAAGCAGCTGAGCAAATAATGCCCCAAGAACAAGTCGAGAAAATACTGGTCGAGCGCTTTCAACCTCTCGCCGAAGACCAAGCCCGCAAAGAAGCAGTTGCCGACGAGCTGCTAGAAGCAATAGTCGTCTCAGAAGCCTTCAAAAAAGCTATAGCAGCTTAGAAGTCGATGCCCTTATTAGCAAGGAATTTGTCGTCGAAGTGGTGTTTGATTTTGTGCATGTCGGTGGCGATGTCGACATGCTCTAATAATTCTTTCGGGAAGTTGCGGCCAGTTAGGCAGAGACTTGTTTTGGGCGATTTTTCGGTAATCAACTTCTTGAGTTGATCTTTGGTGAGTAAGCCATCGTTCACCGCGTTATTGATTTCGTCGCAGATGACCAGCTCAAAATCGCCGCTTTGTGCGTTTCGGAGGGCTTCGTCATAGGTGTCTTGCGCCGCCTGTTTGTGTTGTTCTTCGCTTACATGCTGTTCGCTCAGGTCGCCCGCATTATAGAAACCCTTGCCACCCTTGTAAAAATGCAGTTGATCTTTGTAAATCGGCTGGATATCGCGGATGAAAACGTGTTCGCCGACACCCCAATATTTGATGAATTGGATAAAGGCCACCCGCCAGCGATTGCCCAATGCGCGTGTCATCAGCCCCAACGAAGCGCTGGTTTTGCCCTTGCTGTCGCCGGTGTAGACAATTACGACAGATTGCTTATTTTTATAATCCTCAAACGCCATAGCACTAGTATGACGCACAGTTAAGATTTTAAAAAATGCCGGTCTGGCTAGGCTTGCTCTTCTGAAAAGTTGGTGATCAACAATGTTGCTGCGCGCTGCATTAAGACCAAGTCGGTGCGTTCCCTGTCACCCATCATCTGTGCGGCATTTATCAAAACATCAAGGACTGGATGATTCATGATTGCACCTGTCACAAGGCCCCTTTGCTGGGATGGGGTGAACTGGATTACGGTATCCTCGGCTTTGACGTACTCGGTGTTAAATTTGAGTAACTCCCAAGTGTTTGTCTCTTCATCGTCAATGGCTGATTCAGCCTGCTCTTCTTCTAATTCAGTGGCTCGTGGGATCATTTCTAGCTCGCCAAGCAGCCATTGCATATTCATGGTGCGAGCTCTATGGCCGATTTCTTTGCCGCGCATGCGGTTACTGAGCTTTACTGCCAGGCCTGTTATTCTGACTTCACGGTTTACACCAGTCTCTGGCCGCCTTAAAACAAGCTCATCTTTTGGTTGTTCTGGATTTGCTCCAGGAAATTGTTCCACGCTCATATTATGATTATAAACTAAAACCCCACTTATTACAATAAATTATGAAATGATTTTGCGTGTTTTTAAAGATGCATCGATGCTCGGACGATCGAAGCCGATAATGATGTCACCATCGATGTCGATAACGGGGATACCACGCTGGCCAGACTTGTTGACTGCTTCCATGCCGGCGCTGGGATCAGCATCGACATCTTTATCGGTGTAAGCGATGCCCAGCTTGTCTAAATAGTCTTTAGCAGCATGGCAAAACGCACACCAGGTGGCGCTGTAAATAGTAATATTTGCTGTACTCATATGCGTTTAGTATAGCACTATACTTTGTAAAGTAGGCGTAAGATTTCCCACATCTACCATATACTTGAGCAACAGATTGAAAGCTGGTACACTATAAGGGAATGAGTAACTCTAAAAAGCCAGCAGCAAAGCCGACTTCTTATCAGAACGTATCCAAAACAGGGGCTGCCCCTTCTAGTCAGCAAGCTCGTCAGCAATTTTTTGCGGCGGCCTTGACTATGAGTTGGCAGCTGGCCGTAGTGGTCATCGTGCCGTTATTGATTGGTTCATGGCTGGATAGTCGCTTTAAGACAGCGCCAGTTTATACGTTTGTCGGCTTTATTGTGGCCATAGTAGGGTCCGCCTTTGTGGTTCGAGCACAGTTACAGAAAGTTACGCCGCCCATCGACTCAAACAAGGATGACAAATGATTAGCGGTTTAGCTGCCCGTTTTGCCGACAGTGGCCCGTCCATCCACGTTGCGCCGGCAACTAACTTCACCATCGGCGGTGTAAACATCACCAACTCCATGCTGTATGGCTGGATTGTGTGCTTGGCGCTGATCATTTTCTTCACCTACATTGCACGTAAAGTTACCGTTCACCCTAAGGGTGGCGTAGTGCAATACGTGGAAGCTGGTGTCGACTTCGTAACTGACTTAGTGGTCGGAGCTTTTGACGACAAGAAGATTGGGCGCAAATATGTGCCATTCTTCGTGACGCTCTTTTTCTTTATATTATTTAGTAACTGGGCCGGCTTGGTGCCGTTGGTGGGCGATAGTTTGCAGATTCATGGTCATCCGTTCTTGCGTCCGATGACTGGAGACCTGAATGCTACCCTCGCTATGGGATTGGTGACCATGATTTTGGTTTACGGAGCATCCGTTAAAGAGGTTGGTGGCTTTGGCAAATACGTGCGTCACTTTTTCATCGGTAGCCCATTTAATCCACTGTATCTAGTCATTGGGCTGATTGAAATGCTGACCGACCTAACTCGCGTGCTGAGTTTAAGCCTTCGATTATTCTTGAATGTTGCCATCGGCGAGATCGTGATTGCCGTATTTGCCTACCTGGGTAGCATTGCCGCGCCAATCACTGCGCTGCCGTTCACCCTATTAGAAATGGGCGTCGGCGCGCTGCAGGCATATATTTTTGTAATCCTAGCCGTTAACTACCTGGCAATTAGCGTCAACAGTGCGCATGCCCACAATGACTTGACCGAAGATGACACACCTGAAACAATAAGAGCAACAGCTGAAAAGGCTACGGCTTAATGATGGGTGTGCATTTTGGTGTGTTATCGATAGATTTAATAAGTAATTAAGGAGTAATAATAATGACAGAATTAGCACTACTAGCTACCGACAATTCCGGTGCCGCTATTATCGGTAAAGGTATTATGATCGGTGCTGGTTTCATCGGTCCAACCATTGGTATTGGTTTGGTCGGTGCAAACTACCTAGCAGCCGTTGGCCGCAACCCAGAAGCCTCCAAGTTTCTTGGTCAGGCATTGGTGTTCGTGGGTCTAATCGAGGTGTACGGTTTGTTGGCATTCGCCTCAACCTTCTTCGTAAAGTAAAGGAATCGCTTTGATATCACCAATAACACAATTTGCAGACAGTTCTTCGGCATCAGGTATCGGTGCTCTAGGTCTCGACTGGAAAGCTTTCATCATCCAGTTGATTACCTTCGTGCTGGCTTTCTTTATTCTTAAGCGCTATGCGTTTAAGCCAATTGCTAAGATTATGCAGCAGCGCCGCGAAACTATCGAAGGTGGCGTCAAACTCGGTGAGCAGATGCAGAAAGAGCGCGTCGAATTGGATGCCAAAGTCGCTGAAGAGCTAGCCAAGGCACGCACTGACGCTGATGGCATCATCGCCGAAGCTAACGACACGGCTCGCGGTATTGTGCGCGAAGCTGAGGGCAAGGCTCACGAAAAAGCTGATGGCATCATTGCCGAAGCTAAAGACCGCACCGTACAAGATATTGCCCGCGCTCGCAAGAAGTTAGAAGGCGAATTAGTCGGTTTGATTTCTGATGCTACCGAAGCTATCATCGACGAAAAAGTTGATGCTAAAAAGGATGCTGCTTTGATTGATAAAGCTCTGAAGGGTCGTGCCTAAGCATGAAGACGCCGCGCGCCAAACTAGTTGCAACCTTAGCCGAACGCTCTTTACAGAGCGGCGTTTCTGCCAAACAACTAAGCCAAGAAATCGCGGCTTATTTACTGGCGGAAGGTCGAGTTGGCGAACTAGATTCCATCATGCGGGATGTTATGCAATATCGTGCTGACCATGGCGTGGTTGAAATTATTGCCGTTAGCGCACATGACTTACATGATGCAACTCGTCAGGAAATTCAGTCTGTTGCACGTGAGTTATATCCAGATGTTAAGCAGATCATTATCAGTGAAGAACATGATGAAAATGTGGTTGGTGGCGTTCGTATTGAACTAGCCAATCAGCAACTAGACCTGAGCGTGCGCTCAAAATTAAATCGATTCAAACAATTAACCGTTACCGCAGGAGGAGTTTAATCCGTGAGTGAACTATCTATTAAAGAGTTATCAGATGATATTCGGTCGGCGATTGCTGATTTGAAGACCCGTCCCGAGATCGAAGAAGTCGGTATTGTGACCCGCGTGGGTGACGGTATTGCGTGGATTTACGGTTTGCGTAAGTCAGGTTATAACGAAATGTTGGAAATCGAGGCTGCGAACGGACAAATGATCACGGCATTTGCCTTCAACCTTGGTGAAGACGAAATTGGTGCGGTGTTGCTAGGCGACGACACTCAAGTTAAAGCTGGCGCCAAAGCTCGTTTGAGCGGTAAGGTGCTGGAAGTGCCAGTTGGTCCAGAACTAGTTGGTCGCGTAGTTGACCCAATGGGCAACGTTTTAGATGGTGGCGAACCACTAAAAACCAAGCAGACTAGCCGCGTAGAGCGCCCTGCTCCGGGTGTTTTAGACCGTAAAAGTGTGCACGAACCTCTAATGACTGGATTAGTAGCGATTGATGCTATGGTGCCAATCGGTCGTGGTCAGCGTGAGCTTATTATTGGTGACCGCCAGACTGGTAAAACGGCGATTGCCGTAGATACGATGGTGAACCAAGCCCGCCAGAAGACCGGTGTTATCAACGTGTATGTAGCAATTGGCCAGAAACTATCTAAGATTGCTGCTTTGCAGGAACGTCTCAAGCGCGAAGGTGTGATGGACCAGACAATTATCGTGGCTACCGGTCCATCCGACCCAGCAGCCCTGCTCTACCTAGCACCTTACGCCGGTGTAACCATGGCGGAATACTTCCGCGACAACAAGCAACACGCGTTAATTATTTATGATGACCTGACTAAGCACGCTCAGGCATATCGCCAGATGTCATTGCTGCTTCGCCGCCCACCAGGACGCGAAGCCTACCCCGGTGATGTTTTCTACTTGCACTCTCGTTTGCTGGAACGCGCTGCAAAACTCAGCGATGAATTGGGCGCCGGTTCACTAACTGCGTTGCCGATTATTGAAACCCAGGCTGGTGACATTAGTGCCTACATCCCAACCAACGTGATTTCGATTACCGATGGTCAGATCTTCCTAGAAACTAGTTTGTTCTATCAGGGTGTGCGTCCAGCTATCTCGGTCGGTCTGTCGGTGTCACGTGTTGGTGGCGCTGCTCAAACTAAGGCTATTAAAACTGTGGGCGGTGGTCTAAAGCTAGCATTGGCTCAGTTCCGCGAACTCGCTGCCTTTAGCCAGTTTTCTACCGATCTCGATGCCGAAACCCGCCACACTATTGAGCGTGGCCAGCGCTTAACCGAGTTGCTCAAGCAGCACCAGTACAGCCCATACGCTGTCTGGGAAATGTACTCAGTACTTTACGCTGCTAACGAAGGCGTTTTCGACGCTATTCCTCTAGAAAAAGTTGCACCTGCCCGTGAAGCCCTGCTCCGCGAACTAAAGACCAAGCACGCCAAAGTTATTGATGCCGTCAACACCGGCGACAAGCCAACCGATGACCAAAATGGCACTATTCTGAAGGTCGCCAAAGACGTCGCAAAGCAATACGAAGTAAAGGAAGCCAAGAAGTAGTTAGATGGCTAGCACGATTACCCTTAAGCGACGGATTACGTCCATCAAGAATACTCGCCAGATTACCAAGGCTATGCAGTTGGTGTCGGCGAGTAAACTGCGGCGTGCCCAAGAATACGCTCAGCGTAGCCGTGCTTATGGTGAATTAGCTTACGAATTGTTGGCTAAATTGAGTGCGATGCCAGAGGTAGAACGTCAGCCACTGTTTAAAAAGCGTACCATCAACAGCCGCTTATATATTGTTGTAACTAGCAATAGTGGTCTTGCCGGTGCTTACAACGCCAATGTTCTCAAAGTATTGGCTAAGGGTTTGCAAGCTGACCGCGACGCTAAGGTGAAAAGCCATGTTATTACTATCGGTAACAAGGGTGCGCAATTCGTGCGTCGCCTGCACGACGTTGATTTGTTAGCAACCTACCCTGCTTTGGGTGATCAGCCAACTGCAAACGATGTTCGACCTATACTCAACACCCTGCTTGACCAGTACAAAGGCGAGCATGTGGATGATGTGCAGTTGCTTTATACCGACTTTAAGTCAACCGTAGTCCAACAGGCGGAAGCACTTCAGCTCTTGCCAGCTCAGGCTCAACCAAGTGATACTCCAAGCAACTCCGATATCAGTAACTTCGAACCAGATGTCGAAACCGTAGTCGAAGAAGTCACCACACGCTTGATTGAAGCCCAAGTCTGGCAAGCCATTCTAGAAAGTCTCGCCAGCGAGCACTCCATGCGCATGATTGCCATGAAGAACGCTACCGACAACGCCAAAGATTTAATCGATGACTACACTTTGGAACTGAACACCGCTCGCCAAGCGAGTATTACCCAAGAACTCGCTGAAATCACCGGCGGTGCGGAGGCCTTAAAATGAGCGAAACAGTACACAGTGAGGGATATCCAGGTGGCGCAGTTCCTAGTCGAGCAAAGAAAGGCGGGTCAAAAGTACTGGAGGCAGCACTCCGGCGTGATGCAATAGCGATTGATAAAATGAAGCGAGAAGCAGGACTTGGCCCAGCGGTTGTCCCTTTACAAGCGGCCACTGAAGAAGAAGTGACACAAGCCCCTCAAAGCAGACCTGTAGATGGAGGCTATGCGTCACCGGCTTCTCTGCGTGAAGCGGCCGCAAAAGGAATTGGCATTGTGCCAGGAGCGGTCGAATGAGAAACACGAAAGATCAACCCACCCACACTAATGAATAAGGAGAAATGATGGCAACAGCAACGAAACAGCAAACTAAAGACGGCGAAGTTACCCAGATTGTGGGCGTGGTCGTGGACATTGAGTTCTCGGGCGAGGGCTTGCCGGCGATTTATAACGCCCTACAAGTTGAATTAGACGGTAAAAAATTAACGCTAGAGGTTGCGCAGCACCTCAGTGAATCAAGTGTCCGTGCCATCTCACTTGGTTCGACTGATGGTTTGGAGCGCGGCGCCAAAGTTGTTGATACTGGTGCGCCAATTAGTGTGCCAACCGGCGAAAAGACGCTTGGTCGTATGTTCAACGTCATTGGTGAGCCAATCGACGGTAAGGGCGGCGAATTTAAAGATAAAGCTTCTATCCACCGTGCCGCTCCACCTCTTATTGACCAATCTGGTAACATCGAAATTCTAGAAACTGGCATTAAGGTTATTGACCTGATTTGTCCAATGGTTAAGGGTGGTAAGGCTGGTTTGTTTGGTGGTGCTGGTGTCGGCAAAACCGTGCTGATTCAGGAGCTGATCAACAACATCGCTAAATTCCACTCTGGCTACTCTGTTTTTGCCGGTGTTGGTGAGCGTACTCGTGAAGGTAACGACCTCTACCACGAAATGCAGGATTCAGGCGTTATTAAGAACACTTCCCTGGTCTTTGGTCAGATGAATGAGCCACCAGGTGCTCGTTTGCGCGTGGCTTTGAGTGGTCTAACAATTGCCGAGGGTTTCCGCGATAAAGGTAGCGACGTGCTATTATTCGTCGACAACATCTTCCGCTACACCCAGGCTGGTGCCGAGGTGTCTGCCCTGCTTGGTCGTTTGCCATCTGCTGTAGGTTACCAGCCTAACTTGGCTCAGGAAATGGGTCAGTTGCAAGAGCGCATTACTTCTACTAAAGAAGGCTCAATTACCTCTGTACAGGCTGTATACGTGCCTGCCGACGACATGACCGACCCTGCCCCAGCTACAACTTTCGCCCACTTGGACTCAACCATCGTGCTGAGCCGTGCCTTGACCGAAATCGGTATTTACCCAGCGGTTGACCCACTCGACAGTAGCTCGACTATCCTTGACCCAGAAATCGTCGGCGAGGAACACTACAACGTGGCTCGTGAAGTGCAGCGTGTTTTGCAGCGCTACAAAGATCTTCAGGACATCATCGCCATCCTTGGTATGGAAGAACTATCCGAAGAAGATAAGCAGACTGTGGCTCGTGCCCGACGTATCCAGCGTTTCTTGAGCCAGCCATTCTTCGTTGCCGAACAGTTCACCAACAACCCTGGTCAGTATGTAAAATTGTCCGACACCATCCAAGGTTTCAAAGAAATCCTCGAAGGTAAGCACGACGACAAGCCAGAAAGTGCCTTCTACCTAAAGGGCGCCATCAGCGACGTTAAGAAAGAAGCTAAGAAGTAGTATGGTTGAAGGTTCATCAAAAGGACCGGTTGTGCCTGCACCCGAACTCCCAATGGATGAGATTAGATTCACTGAAGAAGGCGGTCAGCCTGCTTTGAACCTCGTGGGTCGTAATCGTGGCAAGTTGCATGTCATTCCCGAGGAATCGCTAGAGCTGTTACATCCTGGTGACCCAATAGTCGATGAGAGGTTTGCATAGCATGTTTCGATTCCGATTAGTCAGTTTGAGTGGTCAGAAGTTCGACGATGACGTTTATGAGGTAGTTTTGCCCACCTTAGACGGTGAAATTGGCGTATTGCAAGACCACATGCCTTTAGTCAGCGTGGCTACAACTGGCGTAATTATGGTACGTCGTGATCCTCGCGACGCTGATAGCCAACGTGAGTTCTTTGCTACAAACGGTGGTGTAATAGAAGTTGCCGATAACACCTTAAAAGTCTTAGTGGACGAAGCTGATCACGCTGACGACATCAACGAAGCCGAAGCTGAAGCCGCCATGGAGCGCGCCAAGCAAATGAAGGCTGAAGCCAAAGATGAAATCAGTCTAGAACACGCCCAACAACTAGTCGATCGCCACGCCGTCCGCCTACAAGTCGCCTCTCTCAAGCGCCGTCACCAAAAGCATTAACCACTTGCCGAACAGGGCTCCAGAGAGTATAATTTGTAACTTATGTCACAAATAAACGAGTAAACAATGAGTGAATTGTATATACCAATCAAGGGGGAGTCTATGTCTGCGCACCAGGAAGCAGTAGAGCTTGAAGTAAAGAAACAAGAGATGCGAGAGCGAGCGCTCAGAACAGGTAGACTTGAGCTCATGGGCCCGCTTGCGCCAGTCGGTGAACGTGAGAATTGGACGGGCGATATTTCTCTGGATAAACGCTTGGAATCGGGTGAACTTACGGAAGCTAGGGTTCAAACAGCTTATGAGCTTTTGGGAGGATCGTACGTTCGCACGAGCGAAGGCGCATCTCTGCGCTGCATAGATGGTAGAATCATGCTCGGCTATAACGACTTGCTGCTCGGCATGTTTCTGGAAAAGCTTGGCCCGCAGGTTCCTGGTGGTTCTGCCGTACAGGCGCTACTGTACCGTATAGCTATGGGTGGTCAGGATGGCTCATATGCCGATGCTGATCTTAAACAAGATATTGGTATTGTAGCCAAAGCCAACCAGAATATGCTTTTCTTGCCCGGTGACCACGTGGATAATAAGCAGACACCCGATCGTACGGGCTGCCGTGCTATTGATGGCGTCGAAGAACACCTGGGAGGTATTAACCCAAAAACGGTTTCGCAAGTCGAAGCCATTACCAAAGCTTTCCTTGGAGACAAGTTTAACCCTAATCATTTTGATCATATGTTAGCTTCGGCTACACGCTTGTTGGCCGTCAAAGACCATTATTTTATAGAAAAAGATGACATCATTGCCGCAATGGTGGCGCATAACCCTAAAGCAGCCCCTGTTCTAGCCGGTAAACATAATGAAATTTTTGTTGTTGTTAACATGGTCAGGAATGAAACGCTGCACCGCGATTACTTCGCCTCACAATCTGGCGGTGAGATTCAGGCATTTGGCTATGATTTCTGGTATAGCTTTGATATTGCTGAGGCTATGTTCCCTGATGACACCGAAAAGCAATCTAAGTTTGTGCATGCTCGACTAGCCATGGCTACGACTGCTTTAATGGATCTGACCGACGGTAGTTTACGGCTTGTTTTCCGCATGCCGAACGAGAACAGTTCTCAACCTGAAGCGGCTTAAGCATTAACTCTTTACAAAACGGTTGCGAACAGGTACGATTAGTGTCATAAACTAAGTGGAGGTTCCAACTATGTTTGGAAAACGTGATGTAGCTGCCCTGGTAGCTGAATTTTTAGGAACGGGAATATTAACGCTGCTTATTTTGAGCGTACAACGCTCAACAATAGGTGTGCCATTTTTCGTAGCAGCAGCTGCCGGTCTGACCGTAGTTCTGCTTATGCTGGTGTTTGGTGAAGCTTCTGGCGGACAATTTAACCCAGCACTGACTATTGGTGCATGGACAGTTCGCAAAATTTCAACCATCAAGGCAATTTTGTACGTAGCCGTACAGCTGCTTGGTGCTTGGGCTGCTTACTACTTGTACACCTACTTCGTGAACAGTAAACTGCAGCCAATCGGTGGCCACTACAGCACCCGTATTTTAGTCGCTGAAGCTGCTGGTGCAGTTATTCTTGGCTTTGCCTGGGCTGCTGCTACTTACCGCCGCTTCTTGACCGGTTTGGCAGCTGCTGCAGTGGGCTTAGGTCTAATGCTTGGTATCATTGCGGCTTCAACCGCTGCAATCGGTATTGTTAACCCAGCCGTTGCGCTTGGTGTTAAAGCTTGGGTCTGGGGTACTTACGTACTTGGTCCAATCATAGGTGCTGTTATCGGCATTAACCTGTATGCATACTTATTTGGTGACGCAAATCCAAAGGCTACTTTCGCCGGCGTTACTTCATTGGCTAGTGGTGGTGCGACTACCACTACAGCTGCTAGCACAAAGAAGCCTGCAGCCAAGAAGAAGCCAGCTAGCAAAAAGAAATAGTTTCCCTGGCATCCTCGATGCTTCAAAGACTCCGCAAGTCCCGCGGAGTCTTTTATATTGTGCCGTTTATAAGGTCGTTTTCGAAGTCTTGCACACCCTTGGAGGTCTGTGCGTATTTGCTTGTGTCCGGAAATTGCAGTGTAGTGATGCAATGCCAGACAGCGCCAATGAGCTTAGTGAGTCGCTCCAGCTCGGCTTGGTCAAACTCCAGATCAAGATTGTCCACTAGCTGACCTTCCTCATTTGGCTCGATGAATTCCAGCGCGCCTTGGCTGACCGTCAATTTGCCACTAAAACTGGCCGAATGCTCTACCAATAGCTTATAAAAGAGTAGCTGCTGCCGATATTTGTGTAATTTACGCTTTTCAAAGTCATCCTTACCTGCCCAGTTTCGCGCTGGCTTGCCCGTTTTGAAGTCGATAACAGATACGGTGTGATCGTCCAGGAAGTGTAGTTTGTCGATCTTGCCACTGAGCAGAGCGCCAGCGATGACCACGCCTTCATTATTGAAACCGCGCTCTACTAGGTCGCTGGCTGCAAAGTCATTACCTCGTTCTTGCAGGTAGTGTTTTAAGGCCTGATGGCCACGCTGCTCAAACTTCTTATGATCGCTAGCAGTCAGGTGCTTGCGCTGTAACATGTCGGTAAAGTAATGATCTGTAGCGGCTGCAGACGGCAATGCACTGTTCGTACGTAACTCGATGTGCGTCCACTGCAAGGTTTTGTGGATTGCATCACCATAAGCTGCGGCTGGCGTCGGCGCTTGCGGGAAACGTAGCAGATTGTGCTGCAGGAAGTACTCTGGGCCACCATCGACGACATCCAGGAAGTTGTTTAAGTGCGTGGCGCTGAGTTTGTAATTAGCTAGAATCGGCTCAAACAAAGTCGGTTTGTCAGCAATGATGTGGCGGAAGCGATAATTCCAATCTGTGGTCAGAATCTCTTGAGCTTTGGTTGTCGCCGGCTTGTCGATCTCACGTTCAGTCAAGTTTTCAATGCCACTTATATAGCTTAATTCGGGTGACAGTTTATTCTCGAGGGTGTGTTTGTAACCTGTTAGCAATAAGGTGTGTTTGGCGCGAGTCAAAGCCACATAGAGAAGACGTAGTTTGTCGTTATCGCCGTCACTGGCTGGTGCGAGTGGCAGATTCTTCGGCAGGCTGATGGTCGAGCCACGGCTGCGGGCCGTTGGTCCCCAGACTTCATCTTGGGCGTTGATAGCGAACACTACCTCAAACTCCAGGCCTTTGGCCTTGTAAGCAGTCATCACCTGCACGGCATTAGTAGTTTGGGTGTGCGGATTAGTATCGATGATTTTGAGCTTGGCTGAGCGGTGCAGCGCGGTAAACGTAACTAAATCTTTAGCATACAGCGTGTCAGCCGGCTTCCACTGGCGCAGTCGTTGGCGTAAGGTCGACAATTGGCCTAGCAGCGACAGGTAAACATCGGTATTTTTGCTGTAGGTGGCCTGATTGAAGTAGTAATCATGCATCGGTGACACAAAATGCTTGGCTGATTGTGCAACAGTTTCTGCCACTTCATCGTATTCGCTATCACCTCGCGAGCCTATGCCACCCATCAGGGCATCCAGAATGTACTCCAGCGGCTGCAGCATAGTTTGCTTAGACAGTTCAATGAGCCAATTAGTAATAGCTCTCACCTCATCGCTAGCCTGTTTATTGATGGCTTCCAGCCAGTGCTGATGATGTTGATAGGCGTGAAGACTTAACTCAATCAACCCATCCGTTGGCAGACGCCAAAAGTCATAGCTGAGTACCTGGCTGAGCAAGGCGTCAACTTCGTCATGACGCTGTTCGGTAATTGCCACCAGTAGCTCGGTCATAGTAAGTAGCTCGATGATGATTGGCGATTCCAGGATATTTTCGCGTCGCTCATAGGCGACTGGGATTTTGCGCTGGCCCAGATACGGCATAACTCGCTCCAGATAACGGTGCTTTGGCGCTAAAATGGCGATTTCTTCAGGCTTAATTCCCTGTTTGATATACTTCTCAATCTGTTCGGCGATCCAATCGTACTGGGCTAATTCGCTGGAGAATTGCAGCTGCTCGACCACTGTTTTTACGGGCTGATTTTGGGCCACCAGCTGCTTCTGTATGCCAGTAAACTGTTCCAATCGATCATCAATTTGCTTGGCGATTTGTTGACTGACAGCCAATACTTCGCCAGACGAGCGATAATTATCGACCAGTGTGATTATGACCGGATCTCGATACTCACGGCTAAAGGTGACCATATTGGATACTTCGGCGCCCTGGAAGGCGTAAATGGCCTGATCATCATCGCCCACGGTCATAATATTGGGACGACCTTCATAGATAGGATTATTGCCGAGCGCCTGCAAAATGCGTAACTGTGCTTTATTTGTATCTTGAAATTCGTCGACCAGCACATATTGATAGCGCTCTTGGATATTCAGCCGCAGCTCGTCGGATTGCTCGATGGCCTGTACGACTTCCATGATCATATCGTCGAAATCATAGAGCCCCTGCTCGGTGAGGCTGGCCTGGAACTTCTCGTACACGTGCGCCACGGCCCAAAGCTTGCGAGCGCTCTGACCAGCATCTTTGAAGACGAAGTTGCCCTGTGCATCTTTTTGGCACCAGCGGTTGCGCCAGGCGGTCATGCTCGGCGCGTAGCGGCCACTTTCGGGAATCTCGGCGATGGCTTGCTCTAACTCGCCTGCACAGACTTGCGCGTAATCTGGGAAGCCGCTCAGCGGGCTGGGCTGGACTTGAGCTCTGATGGCTTCAGCTAAAGCGGTATATTGATCTAGGTGTTTGGGCGATGTCGCCGCACTAAATGTCTCGGCCAATACGTCGGCTAGCTTTTTCATGACCGTTTCATTGGCTTTGATGATTTTCTCGAGATCTAACGGCGTCAGGGCGTTCTGTTTCAGCCAACTGATAACCTGCAGCGTGTCATAAAGGAAAATAAACTGATCGCCAACGCGCGTGCTAAGTGGATTGCTATGCGGTAAACCCTCAAAAATGCTTCGCAGCAGCTCATAGCGGCCCAGTTCGTCGACTTGCTGCAGCAGTTGGCGCTGCGTGAAATAGTCGCTGTACTGATTAATAACTTCGACGCCGAAGCTGTGAAAGGTGTGGATGGCCACGTGATAGGCTGGCTGACCGATGATGCCGCTGAGGCGATCACGCATGTTACGCGAGGCATTATCGGTGAATGTCAGGCAGAGGATGTTGGCAGGTGCAGTATCAGTTTGTTGCAAGATATTGGCGACGCGCAGGCTGAGCAGCTCGGTTTTGCCGGTGCCTGGGCCCGCCACCACCATTACTGGCCCGTCAATAGTATCAACGGCCTGCTTCTGGGCGGCGTTGAGAGCCTTATAACGAGTCGTAAACTCCTGTTGCATAGCTCTATTGTACCCTGGCCGGTAGCTACTAAGCGACTATTTGAGCGCTACTTTCGCCAACGGTGCAAACAATGCAGTCATCTTGGGTGTCAAATTCGGTGAACCACTGCTTGGCGGCTTTTGGCCAAGGCTCCAAATCGTGGAAGCCGGCTAAGTCGGCAGCCTCGCGCAGAGCGTAGCCGATCCAGCCATACATGCGCACCTTGCCCCAGTTCACGGCAGCCCAACGAGGGCCAGCTGGAATGACGGTGATTGGCTTTTTGACAGTGTAACTCTTGAAATCTTTGCCATCGGCGCGGCGTCGCAAATTTTGGGCGACGAAGGCGCCGTCGTGCAAGGCGGTTTGGGCTAGTCCGCTGTATGGCGTATTGGCGTTATCACCGATGATGAATATATTGTCCTCAGCTTGGAGGTATACATCGACGGCAACTTTGCCACGATTGGTCATAACGAACTGATTAGCTGCAAAGAATGGATGGTTGGTGACGCCAGCGGTCCAGATGACAGTGTGGCTGCGGATGGGCTTGCCGTTGACGGTTAGTTCGTCAGCAGTTTCGCCCTGCACGATGCTTTTGAGGTAGAGGGTGATACCGAGTCGTTTGAGCTGGCGTTTGACGGCGCGCGATGTATCTTTGGGCAAGCGCGGTAAGAGGCGCGGCGCAGCTTCGATGAGGTCAATATGAATTTTGCGGGCTGGTAAATTATGGTGCTCGATAATTCGTCGCAAATAATCTGGCAAAGCGCCGGCAAGTTCAATGCCGGTTGGCCCGGCGCCGATGATGACGTAGTTCAAATCAGGCCGCCTATCGTCAACTAGTTGCTGGTGCAAATGAGCCTTGAAACGCGCTACTTCTTCCTGGGTTTTGATGCTGTACGAGTATTCTTTGAGACCTTCGATGCCAAAATAGTTGGTCACGACGCCCAGACCCAATACGAGCGTGTCGTACTGATGGGTCTCGCCGCTTTCGGTGGTAACAGTTTTGGCTTTGCGATCAATGGTGGTGGCTACACCTTGGCTGATATGGACCGTTTTGCCGGCGAAAATGGTGCTCAGTGGGATGCTGGAATTGGCACGTTTGCCGCCAGTAGCAGTGTGATACAGCGTGGGGTAGTAACGCATTTCGGTACTATCGGTCAGTAATGTGACCTCAAAGCGTTCGTCATCAGCTAATTCTAGAGCCGTTTTGACGCCACCAAAACCACCGCCCACGATCAAAATCTGTTGTTTTTTTGCCATTCTGCTTATGATTATACAGACTTGTTTAAGGTTTGCTAGCTTTTTGTACCAGACGTAATAGCGATCACGTAATCTGCCCAATCCTTTTCGGCAGCCATACCGGTATTTGGTATGCCAGCAAATAGTTTTTGAGCCACGCCTGGCTCATAAAAATGCTTGATGGCTGCCGCCAAACTTTCCGGACTTTCTGGGTCACACAACAACCCATCTACGCCGTCGCGAATTTGCTGTGGCATGCTGCCAACTTTAGTGGCGATGACAGGCACACCATGTGTAAATGCCAATGCACTGGTGTGAGAGGCTGTCCCTGCCCGATACGGCATCACTAGGGCGTCACTTTGCTTGAATAAGCCAGCAATATTTTCAGCTGGCACGTAACCAGGTAATAACGTAACGCGGTCTTTGAGCCCCAGTTCTTCAACCAATTCATTGAGTTTGGCTTGCTGCTTGCCCCACATTTCGCCAGCCACGGTCAGTGTAATTTCTGGTACTTGTTCCAGGGCTTTTAGCAAAATGTCCACGCCCTTATATTGACGCACCAAACCGAAGAACAATACATGCTTCTGGACTGAGCTATGAGCAGCTTGTTGTTTAGGCTGGTTTGGTAAGTGAGCGGGCATATTACTAACGATGACTGGAGTTTTGGTCAGTTCCTTGGCTCGATTTGCCAAGGCTTCGGTGTGAACGAGTACGGCATCAGCTTTATTGAACACGCGTTTCGTAAGCCTGTTGTCTAACGGACCGGCACTGTGCTGAATGACGTTGTGGCACAAAATTAATTTGCGAGGACCTTTTTTGCCGAGGGTACGCATCATGGTGTCATAGACCGGGCCCTGCACTGTCGGCACCCACCAGACAAAAATTACTTCGTCGTAGTTTTTGAGCTTCTTGGCCCATTTGCGCCAGCCCAGTGGATTTTTCCAGGACATCACTCGTTTGCTATTCTCGAAAACCGGTAGTTCTGGCTTGTCGTTAGCCACAAATTGTTCGCCAGGATAAAAGAATGGATACTGTGTCTTCCAGGAAATGACGGTTACTTCGTTACCGGCGTCGGTTAAGCGATGAGCAAGCTCGGTCGTGTGTTGAGCAATGCCACCTTTGTAAGGATGCACGGGACCGATGATAGCTATTTTCATACCATAGAGTATAACTGGTTGCACATCGTCAACAAAACCCTTAAGCTTATGGTATGGATGAAATTAAAAGTGGGCTGGCTAAAGCCGGCTTTAAGGGTGAATTTGACGACTCGCCAGCAACGCTTGATCTATTTAGCCACGATGCATCAATGTTTGAATTGCGACCAAAATTAGTGGTGGCCCCTAAAGACGCTAAAGATATTGAGTGTCTTGTGAAGTATATTGCGACTCAAAAGAAAGATCACCCTTCATTGAGCCTAACAGCACGTTCAGCCGGCACCGATATGTCTGGTGGTGCCATCAACGAATCGATAATTGTGGACTTCCAGAAACACTTTACTAAGGTTGGAAAAATTACTTCGACTCATATTCAGACTCAACCAGGTGTCTTCTATAGGGACTTTGATAAAATCTCCAGAGATCACGGGACCTTAATGCCGACTTACCCTGCCTCGCGCGACCTAGCTAGTGTAGGCGGTATGGTTAATAACAATGCAGGTGGCGAGAAGTCTATAGAGTTCGGTAAAACCGAAAATTTCGTGAATGAACTGCAATTTGTATTCGCGGACGGTGTTGAACGCACCGTAAAGCCGCTTAATAAGTCTGAGCTTGATAAAAAAATGAAGCAAAAAGATTTTGAAGGCAAAGTATATAAAGAAATTTTTGAGTTGGTAGATACACATTACGACAAAATCAAAGCAGCTAAGCCCCACGTTACTAAAAACTCAACTGGTTATAACTTATGGAATGTCTGGGACCGAGAAACTGGCATTTTTGATCTGACAAAGCTCATTGTAGGCGCCCAAGGGACTCTGGGTTTTGTGACTGACATTCAGTTTAAAGTTGTTAGTGCTCGCACCGATGAGGGTCTGCTGGTTCTCTTCATGCGGGATATTGATGACCTAGGTGAAGTCATCACCAAAGTTATGGAATACAAGCCCTCACGCTTTGAATCTTTTGATGATCAAACTCTGTTGTTATCTATTCGTTTTATGCCTAGTTTCTTAAAAATGCTGGGCTGGAAAAAGTTCATACATTTGCTGATCAGCCTAATCCCTGACGGCTTCCAATTGCTCCGTGGTGTGCCGAAATTAATACTTATGATTTCTTTCAAAGGCAATAGCCCCGAAGAGGTACGCGAGCGAGTGCATGCGATGCATAAAGAGTTGGCCAAACATAAAGCTCGCTATGAAATTAACGGTTTTGAAGAAGATCCTACAGAGCAAAAAGCTGAGAAATTCTGGATTATGCGCCGCCAAAGCTTCCAGTTGCTCAGGAGCAAAGTTAAAGATAAGCATACAGCACCATTTATAGATGATTTTGTAGTGCCACCACAGTACTTAACCGAATTTTTACCGAAGCTTCGAGACATTATAAAAAAGTACAAATTGTTCGCGACCATCGCTGGGCATATGGGTGACGGTAATTTTCATGTTATTCCGCTCATGAAACTAGAAGATCCCAAGGATCGAGCCAAAATATTGCCTGCGATGAAAGCGGTTAATAAGTTGGTGCTGAAATATGGCGGTTCACTATCTGGCGAACATAATGATGGCTTGGTGCGTGGTCCTTGGCTAAAAGAAATGTACGGTTCAGAGATACTGGGTTTGTTTAAAGAAGCCAAGCACATTATGGATCCGGATAATATCTTTAATCCTAAGAAAAAAGCTGACGCTGACTGGGAGTACTCATTCAGCCACATTCGCGACCACTTCTAATTATTTGCTGACGGTGAAACTGCCCTGCACTTCATCGTGCAAGTGGTCGTGAAACAGGAAGTTGCCTGTTTGAACTAATGTGACGGTTAGTTGCTGATTTTGGCTCAGCAGGCGTTCTTCGATGCCGTCGTATTTGATGTGGTGCTCGTGCTTACCGAAGGCCATCAGGCGTTGTGTGCTGTCCAGGTTGACAATAGTTAAGCTGTCGCAATACTTGGCATTGGTATGTTGAGGGACGGCTTTGTCATCCTTGATATTGACCACATAGTGATGGTGATTGCCGCCTTGGCAGGATTGGCTGGAGACTGATACGACTGGCTTACTGGTTTGATAATTAGCTAGCCGCACAGCCAAGCCAATGACCAGACCGATTAAAATGATACTAACGGCTGCAATCGCAGTCTTTTTTAAAACTTCGGAGTTTTTTGGCATAAGCATAATTGTAGCAGACTATCTTGCTCACCAAAGCTAACTTCTGCCGTCAGAAAATGCTATAGTAGAGAAAGCATGAGGGTTATAGCCGGCGGTCAAAAATAATGACGAAAACACACAAACGCATCCTCGTCATCGGCACTATTGTGGTGCTGTTTTTGCCGTTGGCGGGCTGGTATCTGAGCACGGTGAATATTCCGGTGCTGCAACCCAAGGGTGAAATCGCTCAGAAACAGTATGATCTGATTATCCTTACTTTGCTCTTGTCTTTGATTGTAGTTATACCAGTGTTTATCATGCTCTTCAGCTTTGCGTGGCGATATCGCGAGGATAACAAAAAAGCCCGTTACAGCCCTGAATTTGACCATAGTCGTATCTTGGAAACGATCTGGTGGCTGATACCAACAGCGCTGATTGTGACGCTGGGGGTTATTATTTGGCGCAGCTCTTATGAGCTTGATCCTTACAAGCCACTGGCTTCCACGCAGCAGCCAATCCACATTCAAGTGGTCGCACTCGATTGGAAGTGGCTATTTATCTATCCCGATCAGGGAGTGGCTTCTGTCGGCCAGTTTGAAGTGCCAACTAATGTACCAGTCCAGTTTGATATCACAGCTGATGCACCAATGAACTCGTTTTGGCTGCCACAGCTCGGCGGCCAGATTTATGCTATGCCAGGTATGTCGACGAGACTTAATTTGGTGGCAAATAAGCCTGGCCTATATCGTGGCTCGTCAGCTAACATCAGTGGTCGTGGTTTCGCAGATATGACGTTTACAGCTCGGGCAACGACTACAGCTGATTATCAAAGCTGGGTCCGAAAACTGCAGCAATCGCCTCGGCAATTGGACGTAGCTGCGTACGAAAGATTGAGCCAGCCCAGCATCCTGCCGACGGCTCGCTATAGCCATCCGACCACCGATCTGTATGATATGATTGTCATGCAATACATGCTGCCAAACCACCAGATGGTGGCCGCGCAGCATCAAACCAAGACAGATAGGGTGGTCGAATCAGAATGATGATTTTCGGGGCGTTACTGGGGAGACTGTCAATCAATGCGTTGCCACACGATGCAGTGACAGCTGGAGGCGCACTGATGATGATTTCGGTGGCGCTGCTCGCTGTTGTCGCGCTCACTTATTTCAAGAAGTGGAAGTGGCTCTGGAAGGAGTGGCTGACCTCCGTCGATCCAAAGAAGATTGGCGTTATGTACATTACTGTGGCGCTACTGATGTTGTTACGTGGGTTTGCTGATGTGTTGCTCATGCGCGCTCAGCAAGCAGTGTCGGTCGGATCTAATCACGGCTTCATCGACGCGAATCACTTCCAGCAGATCTTTTCAGCCCACGGTACGATTATGATCTTCTTCGTGGCTATGGGTCTGATGTTCGGGCTGATTAACTTGATTGTGCCGCTACAGATCGGCGCTCGTGATGTGGCCTTCCCTTTTTTGAATGCCACTAGTTTCTGGCTGTTTACGGCCGGCATGCTATTGATTAACACTTCGCTGGTTATTGGCGAATTTTCGGCTGCGGGATGGCTGGCATATCCGCCTTTATCGGAAATTGCGTACAGCCCGGGCGTTGGCGTTGACTATTGGATCTGG